>Ga0247816_10000174_pt1 | contig 38795 bp, 48 predicted proteins | sample UWRJL209509C1_FD_179930 | JGI IMG/M metagenome (GOLD analysis project Ga0247816, IMG submission 179930) | Plant litter microbial communities from Arlington Agricultural Research Station in Wisconsin, United States - UWRJ-L209-509C-1 | ecosystem: Environmental > Terrestrial > Plant litter >...
ATCCTTGTTTAATAGTTTTTGAAGGTCTACAATAGTTGCGTTTAACGCTATTTTGGCCTTCTCCGTTAATTTCTTTTCAGTAGCCAGTTTAAAGCGAATGTCTTCTATCTCTTTTGCATATTGCGCGCGTAACATCGCTTTGGCTTTTTCGTAGCCGTGCGCTATTAATTTTATACGCGCATCTTCCTGTGCCTGTAGCGCGTCTTTTTCAAGTTGGCCTCTTTCTTTTGCGAGTTTGTCCGCCTCGTCCGTTTTCCTTTTATTTTCTTCTTTAACCCGTTTGGCCTCTTCCTTATCGGCTTTTATACGTTCGGCTTTTGTAATTTCTAATTCCGCGCGTATATTGGCTTGTTCGGTTTTAAGGTCTACCGCTATTTGAACTTTTTTATTAAGCAAGTCGATTTTACCCTGTACGATGTCTACGGCCTCTTCGACCTTTACTTTTTCGGCACGCCCGTTTAGGTCGATATCTAATAAAACTTTATTGTCGCCCCTAGCCTGTGCGTTTTTAACAGCGACTAACATTTCGTAATACTGTTGTAATTTGGCCCGGTTGGCTTCAAGGCTGTAGAGTTCTTCGGCATATATACCTTGAAGTCTTGCGTTGTTTAAACGACGCTCTTTGTATAATGCGTCTTCGACTTTTCGTATCTCGTTAGTCTTGGCACCTTGCGCGTTTAATATCTTTATTTGATTTTCGAGCGCGTTTTGTCGCGCCTCGCTTACTAATTTTAAACGGGCTGCCTCACTGTCCAGGTATTCCAAAAAAGCCAACTGCTCGGCGTTTAGTCTCTTTTGCGCTTCGGCTGATTTATCCGTATTGCTGCTAAACAGAAATAACGCCCCTACCACTGCTATAAGCGCCAAGGCTAAAAGAACGTAGGGATTTGCGGCCGCAACTAGGTTAAAAACACCTTGTGCGATGGTGGCCGCTATAGTTCCTTTAGTGCTTAATGCTTCGGCCGCAGTCTTGGCCTTTAACTGAATAGCGCGTATCCCATCCATTACCGCCGCGGCCTTCTCTTGTATGATACCTTCTTTAGTAACCTGGTTGTATACCTCTTGCGCTTGGCCTGCTAACTCGACAATAGTGGCGATACGTTCCGTTGACGCGGCTAGCGTGTCCGTAGTTGTCGTAATTACGCTAAGTGCATCGCTAGAGCCTAAAACGTCAGCCGAAAAACTGGCGGCGCCTTTACCGGCTTTCTCGAAACCTTCTTTTACTTTGGTTATCCCGCTAAGTGCTTTCTCGTAGTTACCCACGCTATCGCGAAAATTACCGGTACTCTCGCGAAGGGCTTTATATTCCGCGTCTAGGGCTTGTATTTGCTCTAGTAATTTAACGCCGACCTCAACGTCGTTACGTTCGGCAGCGCTGAGGTCTTCGTATATATTTTTAAGGTTAGTAAGAGACATTCCCATTTCCGAAATAGACCCCTCGGCAAGCGAACTAATTTGTATTTGCCTAGTAATTTCGCGCGTGCGTTCTCTTAATGCGATGTTTGCCTCGATTTGGGCCGCGTTGGTCTTACTGGTTACGTCCGCTATTTTCTTTTCGGTATCCGCCAGCTTTTTAAGGGCCTTCTCCTCTTCGGTAAGCGTCTTATTAAGCGTCTTAGTCGTTACGTTAACTTTGGCGTCTATCTTATCGACTTTAGCCATCGTGGCGTTAAGCGAGTTAACGGCGTCTTCCAGTTTAGTAACGTTAGTTATATTCTGCGCAACCCCGTTTATTTTGAGGGTATACTCTTTAATTCCTGTACTTGCCATTATATTTTGCGAATTAGTTTAATTATAGTCTTGTTTCTATTTGTCGGGTCATATCCCGATAATTCAGCGACGTAATATATATCGCCGTTATACATTGCCATAATAGACCCGTTTAACGCCTCATACTGTAGCGGGGTTACAAACCCTTCTAGTTCGGTATAGTGCGAAGACCCATTAATTAACACGGTGAAAAAATTATCCAATATAGTAAAGGGCTGATTTTTGTAATTAAGTATACTATCGCCTGTACTGTTCGATACTTTGGCGATATCAATAGGCCCGCCGTTAAAATCAAACGTAGCGCCCAAATCGTTTAACAATCCGTCAAAATACCAAAATCGGTACGCCTGGTCCGTATATTTCTTTCGCATCGCTTCCGGGTAGTTCATAGCTGTATTCCATACATCTTTTTTAGATATAACCGGAATCGGCAAAACTATATTGCCCCCTGTTTGTATTTTAGTGATATTCTTAAACCAGTTATACGAAAATACGCTTTTCTGTTCGACTACGCTTTCTTCGGTAACACCGGTCGCGTATTCCCCGCCGCCGTCGTCTAAAGTGGTAACGTAACCCTCTTCGTCCAAATCTATCGTAAAACCCAACTTATATAACGATGGTAACCCGAGAGGCGTATTAGACCGGTCTTTCACACTAGCCAGGTTATCCAGGTTAATAAACAAGTTACTTACCGCGGTTTTTTCCTGTTTTACGTCTAGGCTAAACGTTTTCGCGTCTAATTGAGATAGGTTTAAATTGAACGCTTTACATATATTGTCGATAAAATCATCGGTTTTCATATCCGCGTTTAGGAAACCTACTATATTTATACTGTCTGTGTCGAAATCGGTGGGGTCGTTCCAGTTCATTGTCGCCAATCCGCGCCCCGCTAGGTCGACTTTTAACCAGTTTGGGTCCCTTTTAAACGGGGTTATGGTTAAATCAAACTCGACTTGTTGACCTACTAGCCCATATGAAGAGTGCATCCCGTTATCGCGGTACCTTCCTTCGCTACTTACGGCCGCAACGGTGATTAATTCGCCCGCCTCAAACCATACAATAGCGTTTGCGCTGCCTTGCGCGTTCCAGTTCTCGTCCGCCGGAGACCCCGCATACCTACCTTTACGTATGAAATTAGACGGGGCGTTAATAAGATCAATATGATATTTGTTCGAAGCCTCCCACCCGATAACTTCTTCGCTCTCAAACACGATAGTACGCCCGATTGTTAGCGTACCGTCGACATCGAAGTCGGAAGTAGCCAAATAAAACGATACTTCGGGCGCGTACGTGAACGTCGAAGTAGGTACGGTATCAAAAACGGCAACCCCGTTAACAAAAGGTATTACTTTCCAGGGCGTCGTATGCCCCGAACTTTGGAATAAATAGGCGTTTCCAGTATACCCGGACCCGGACGGCGCCTGTATTACCCATGTGTAAAAAATAGGCAATGGAAAGCGCACAAGTATTACATTATCCGACGCTAAATTAACTCCCGTTACTGTAAACGGATTACTGCTATATCCCGATAACCTCACGTAAACGGCGTTTGAAGGCGCGATAACCGGCTCGTTTGTAAATGTAGTCGTTCCGCCCGCGCCTTCAAATTGATACCCAATATATTGTTTATTAATATCATAAAAAGCAACTATCGCAAGGTTACTATTTATAGGCGCGTACAGGGTAAACCTTAAATCGTTATAAGCTGCCAATAAAATAAAGTCAGTAACCGACCAGGCGGCGTCCGGCACCATGAACCCCGTAACTACACTTAGGTAATATCCGGTAAATCGCGTCGTTAATATAGAATTATCCGCCGGAATCGGGGTACCGTTCGCGTCTAGTATCTGCCCGGTTACACGCGTCCCGGTGCTATAGTCTATATCCTGGTTCGGGTTGTCCCCTTCGTTATCAAAATTACCTATTCGGCCATACTTCCAGTAACCCGGGCTTTTTATAGCTAATCGGGTGGGGTTCTCGTTGCCTTCGCTCGCGTCCCAACTAAGGGCGGGTTTTGAAACTATTATTTGGCACCACTGGTTTGTTTCGTCTCTAGGATTTATATAGTTTTGCCAAGAGGTCCCGCCGTATCCGTTGTCGCTGTTTATACCTATCTCAAAACCTACTATTAAATTACGGTCTTGCGTGATATCTACCATGTTTATTTGCCCGTCAGTTGGCACGGTAGGTAAATATTTCGGCACGTTCGCCCCGTCGTAAATACTGTTTTGCGGTTGGTTGTTTCTGTAAAAGGTCCCGTCTAATTTGGCGTTACTTAATCCAAAATCGCCCTGTTTTTTATCACGAAGTACGCGCATGCTGTAGATATTTGAATTAAATCTATTACCCGCGTTTACCGAGCGCCCCGAAATGTGCTGCACGCCGGTAGCCGAATCGGTAAAACGCCAGCTTTCGTCGTCATTTACTTTTAAACTCGCGTCGAACTCGACTTTATAAAACCCCGCGGATGGTATGCGTATCTGTCCGTTTATCCAAATGGTAGACCCGTCGGCGTCTATAACTTCTTTAAGTAAAACGTTACCGCCGTTATCTACGTCGATGTTAATTAAGGCGTTTGTCGTGTCTAAAAAGTCGATAGAGTAAATCGCGCCAGTGTCGTCGCTCCCTTGGTTTATTCCGCGCTCGTATGCTCTTGTACTGCTACCGGTTCTTTTATTATAAATGGACGACCAGGCGCCCGAAACTCTCATATTAGCGTGGTACCCGTAATTCCAAGGTTGTATATATTCCGTATTATTTTTATAGGACATATATAAGCTAAGTAATCGCCCGTCGTCGTAGGCGCTGCCTACTATGTTATACCCCTGCGATTCGAAAATGTGTTTAATCATTAAAAGCGGGTTAATGCTCGGCGCTAAATCCTGCATACTAAAGTAAACACTTTCGTCCCAAATGTTGCGCGCCGAATAGGTGTTAGCGTTTTTATTTAACGGGACTTTAGGAAGTACCCCGTACAAAACTATAGGGAATATAGCCATTTGCGGCGTTGTTCTAGCGGCGTTGTTGTATAAGCTTACCGAGTCGGCGAAATCTAAAAACGGTATACGATATTCCGGGTTTTGGTTTAACTTAATGTCGCCGAATATATCTTTAATAGATCGCAATGACGGTATATATAAATTACCTGTGTACCCTTTGTTTATTTTGGATAATCTAAAATTACCGGAAAATATAAGAACACTATTCACGAGTAGCACGGCAGTATATACACGGTTAAATTTATTCCCGGTCTCTTCAATGTTTGTGTAATTGAATATTTCGTCATTACCTTCGCTAAAAGGCACGGATATACTGTAACTAAATTGCGCGTCTTTGGTATTTAGTTCACCCGGCGCCAACAATTTACGATTTAGCCGCATGGCGAAGTCTAAATTTAAGTCGCACAATTTTCCGTTAATATATAATTCGGTGTTAGTCATTGGTATAAGTTTCAGATAGTCTATATTTAATAGTCGCGGTTTGCATGTTATACGCTGCCGCCGTTTTACGTAACGTGACTTCTTCTTTAATCACATAGTTTAAGTCGTTGTCGAATACAACTTTACTCGCGGCCAACTCTTTAAGCCAAAGGGCTATATCATCCGAAAAAGGCGCGCTTTCCACGATAAACGTGTTGGCTATACTGGAAGACTGTACCGTCTCAATACTACTACCGCGTTTATATGCGGGCGTTATGGTTTTATTAAAAGTTTCAACATCTATCTTTATTTCGTCTTGTATCGTTGAATCGAAATTAAAAGTATCCCAGCCGCCAAGACGGTTTAAAAAACTAAACTGTAATAGCTTGTGTAAACACTCCGGCATAATGGTGTACTCCTGGTCGTTAGAAACTATCTCGCCCCCGAAAGCTAACGCGACCCTAACTATTCCCGCACCGGGGTAAGTTGCGATAACGTCGTCGATATTTAGTACGCAAGTGTTTACCGCCTTAAGTACTGACTGCGCCACGGTTTGCCCGTAAACAGTCGCCACGTAAACATCGCTTGTAGTATACACCCTATACGCTATAGAAAACGGAATCCCGGCAATAATGGCGTTATTAGTATTCTCGAATATAAAATTTAAATATTCCCGTTGCCCCTTAACGTACGAGGTGCGCGGTTTATTAGTAAGCAGTTTTATAGGTGCGCCAGTAAAAGTATACTCTGTAAGGTCTAACGGATCCGATACTTCGCCGTATCCGTTTAAAACAAAAAGCGCGTTAGACTGATAAAACGAAAACGAATTGTAAGTTTTAACTTTGGCGACAAATCGGAAAACGCTAGCGGTCCCCGTGTCGAACCAGCCGACCACTAAAGGCGGCGTATTGTATTTATTATTCTGCGCGAAGATTGAATTAAGTTCAAACCATAAAGGGACCCCGGAGTAAGTTTTTTGTAAAGTGGTCGCGTAGTGTCCAAGGCTTGCGACGCTTATCGGTTTATCGTCTTGCCCGAAGTATAAATCCGCATCGACGTAAAGGTCTAAATCTATTTCGGCCGTGCTGGCTTCACCGCTTATACTATCGTTGTTTACAGATACGGGAACTACCGGCGTAACAAGGTACGCAACATTTGCCGTATTTCCTGGCGCTGCAACGGTTATGTTATAATCCGTGCCCGCTCCTTTACTCTTAATACTGATAATCTCCCCGTTAAGGATTGCATTGTTTACTAAGTTAAACGGGATAGATACTTCGAAGTTTGCGGCAATCCAGCGGTTATTTAAAAGCGCTTGTCTTAAATTCTCGGCGGTATCTGACTTAGTAGCCGAAATATAAAAAGTACTTCCGCCCACTGCCGACGGGGTTATAGTTCCTTTAAAGGAATTAACCGCGCCGTCCGGTTGCGTAATATTAAGTACCGTCGCCGCTAAGTTTGTTCCTTGCGTCATATTAATTTTTATTGTAATTTCTAAATATTGTTTAACGCTGGGTTTACTTGCGAAGGTCACAAAATTAGGAAGAGCCGACAACGCTAAACGGTCCGGCTCGGTTATCACTGCTATATCTTTACTTACGTAGCCCATATCTTAATCATTAAAAAATTTATCCAAATTATCCAAGGTCGCGTTTAATAACTGCGGCGCCCAATCGTTCATATACAACCCGTCCAGTTCGGTATCCATCGTCGCAAATATTGGGCGGCCCACGTGTCCGTCTCTCCATATTGCGTATGATATACGCCAAAGCGTGTCAGCGTCCGTAGGTATGTTATTCTTTGCGGCCCAGTCTTTCAAAACGTCTATAGGCGGTTTTTTACCATACATAGGCGGGCGGTCCCATTCTATAAAAGGAACGTAGTTATTAAATAGGGTTTTTATCACGGGGTCGTAACCTTCGCTTTGTCCTATTGTTACGGCCAAGTCGTCGCGCAAAATACTATTCTTTAAAGTGTTTCGCCCTATCTTTGTGTTAGTACTTATGCTGTCGTCTTCCAATATGGCGTTTGCTAGCGCTATCATATCGTCCGCTATTTTAAGCGTAGCCAATCTTATACCTTCGGCGCTCATGTTGTCGGGAAGGTAAAGTCGGGAAGCCCGGTACCTGTATTAAATACGGCGCAACCGCTCGGGTTATCGACGTTAAAGTCGGGAAGCGCTTTTACGTCAGGAAATTGTTTACTCGGGTCGAAGTCGTCCGCACACCTGTTTACTGGGTTGGCCTGGCGTAAAGTTATTGTAAACCTTATGCCCGCCGCGTTGTCGTCGTAATAGTCGCGTAGGGTCACAAAATTAAATGTGGCAATACTGAAACCCGTTAAAGGTCGGATATTTTTAATTCTCTCTATCGTAGATAGTCCCGCATCGAAGGCGGCAGATTGCACCGCGTTTACGCCTTCGCTAGTTGCCGGAATTCCTAATACATCTAAATTCACGGTCCAAGATATTACCGCCCCGTCGGCGTTTTGCTGGCTTCCCGTGATAGGGTCGTCCAACCACATAAGCGGGTACTTAGAATTGCCGGCGCCTTTTTGGTACGACTTGTCGTAAATGAAACCGTTTATACCTTTGTGCTCTCGGGCTAGTTGGTAAAAGAAATTAACTATTTGCATTTTTCGAGTTTTTAGCTATGAATTTATCTAACTTTCTTTGCGCGGATTCCGCTACGTCTTTATTTTTTAAGTACTGTAAAAACGTGAATACTTCTGTAACTGGTAGCGCAATGATCGAATCAAAACGTAATATTTGAGTACCGGCCATATCCGCAATAACTTTATACCACCCCCAAGCCTTAGAAAACTTTTTATATTCCGGGGCAATAGGTCGGCTACTTCCCGAAGCTTCGTATAGGCTTCGGTATGTGCTTTTAACATTTCCCTGCAATGCAAAAAAAAAGCCATGACGCCCAGTACTTTAGTCATTGGAAGCGATGCAAACATAGCGGCGCGAGTTTCGTTATTCTCGTAATTATACTCTTCACCTACCGGGCGGCACACTATCGCCAGCATATTGGATAATACTTTGGTTTCGGCTTTCTGTGCCTCTTCCGCATCTACCCAGGCGCCGAGTGTTATTTTATCTTCCATCGGTACGAAGTACTTAACGTTGTCTACGTCCATATAAGCGCAAGGCTCGATATTATGGTCTTTAAATAAAAACATAGTGTGTTCTACCAAAACATTAAATACCTCGGCGGGCCAAGACATTAATATATCGCTTTCAGTTCCGCACACTATTGCCACGAACGCGACGCGCTCCCGGGCGTTCGTCGGGCGTATTTTATAGAAGGTTTCATAAAACCCTAATGTAACGTCGTCCCAGCTTTCGGGCACGTCCAGTTTGATGTCGTTGTACTCAATTGTTGTCATACGGTAAAGATAAATACGGCTATTTTTATCTTTCGAATATATCTTAATCAGTGTACCAATGAATCAGCAAATAGGTTTTAAACCCGATACCACGGCGGCCGACTTCGGGAAGAACGTGTCGCAATCGGTAATCGCTTTGGCGGCGTCCGATGCTACCCCCGCTTTCCCTAAAATCAAACTCAACCGTGGCGGCTGGGTAGACTACGGACCAAAAAACGATTTTCCCCAGCAAATAGTCGCGCTTAATAATAGAAGCCCCGTTAATAAAGCTATCATAGACAGTACAGTAACTTATATATGCGGTAAAGGTGTGCGCGATACCCCGGAGAACGCCGATTTATACGTTGGTATGCCTAACACTTCCGAAGCCTGGGACGATCTAATCGAACCGATTGCGAAAGATTACAAGACCTTCGCCGGGTTTTACTGGCAAGTGGTCGTTAATAAAGGGAGCACTACCGTATCTATATTTCACCAGGATTTTACAACGGTGCGCCTCGGACAAACTACCGCAACCGGTACGCCCTTAACCTTTAGAATTTCGAACGACTGGACCAAAACTTCCGGGAAAAACAAACCGTTAGAATTGGAAGTTTGGCCCGGAATGAAGGACGCGAAAAAGGGAAAGGCGTATATGTTTTACTGGTGGGACTACGAGCCGGGACTTATGTTTTATTCAATACCGGGTTACTACGCGGCGATGGAATATATCAAAGCCGACGGCGAGTTAGGCCGCTTTTATAATAACAGTATCGAAAACGGATTTACCCCGTCTGTCGTTATCAGTATGCCGAGTAACCCGGAGCAGGAAAAGAAAGACGTATTTCAAAAGGAAATGGAAAACGCCTTCGGTGGAGCGAAGGGCGCGTCGTCTATAGTTACTTTGTGGGGGGAGAACGACAACGTTAAACCGACCATAACCCCATTTAACGCGAGCGCTAACGCGGACATATACAATAACGTAGAAGGTATTGTCTTTCAAAAAATAATAAGCGCGAACCGTTTGTGCTCGCCTACACTTGCCGGGGTATCCGGTTCGGGTAATCTATCCGGCAACGCTGCCGAGATTATAGACGCTTATGTACTTTATAACTACACAGTTGTAGAAAAGATGCGCCGTAAAATTTTGGATAAACTAAATATCTTTACTAAGATAAACGGTACCGCCGAATTAAGAATTGACGATTTGGACGTACTGCCAAAAATAAATTCTATGAATAACCCGGACCAAATAACGGCCAGTACTGAAACCGAAGGCGGTGGCGGAAGCTTAGCGGCCGAAATCGGAGTAGGGGGCACGCAAGCTATGACGGCTATTATTGAAAGCCCTAACATACCGGACGAGCAAAAACGCGGGCTACTTAAAACTTTATTCGGTTTAGACGACGCAACAATAGAAAGTTTATTCGCGCCTAAGAAAGCAACGTTACAGAAAAAGAAGCCGCGACTTATTCGATTCTTTGAAGAGTTTTTAAAAACTAAAAAATTCCCAGCAACATGGAAATAGCCTTAATTAATGAAGAAATGTTTAAAGCGTATAGCCCAATTAAGGACGATACCATTATAACTAAGTTTGTGCCGTACATAGCTATTGCGCAAAAAATGTATATCGAAAAGATATTAGGGCGCCCGCTTGTTGAAGAATTACAGTTACAAATAAAATCGGCCACGGTTACACCCGTGCCGGACCCTTACCCTATAACCCCGGAAAACCAGGCACTAATAATTGAACTGGCGCCCGCCTTATCATTTTACGCGGTGTATCAGGGTTTGCCGTTTCACTGGGCCGCGATCGTAAATAAAGGTATCACAGTTCGGGAAAGTGAAAACAGCGGCGCGGTAACGGTAAATGATATTGCGCAACTTAGACGCTGGCTTAAAGACGACGCCGAGAGTTTAGCCCGCGACTTGCAAAGTTATCTTTGCGGTTGCCAGGCTTCTTACCCAACGTGGTCGCCCGCCTCGGGATATGGTTGCGCTTCCGGTAATTGTGGAAGCAGCACGAACGCAGTACCTATGGACTTTGGAATACACATACCTAAACGACGATAACATGGACAATCTCACCGATTTAAAATTCCGGGTTACGACCCTTTGTTTAAAGTTAGAAATGGTTTTACAAACGGTTTGGGGCTGGCTTGCGGTTACTCTCGTATCGGTTTATAACTTCTTTCTACCGGAAGGCTACGCTTTTACGTTAGTGCTCGTAATGATCTTACTGGACGCGGTCTTCGGTCTTTCGGTAGCCGTTAAACAAGGTAACTTTGCGCTGTCGAAACTCGGGTCCATTACGCTATTTAAAATAAGTGCGTACTTTGCCGCCCTGGTTTTCACGTTTATGGTGGAAAAACTCGCCCACGATCAGGGATTTATCGGCGTTAAGGTTGCCGCCGGCTGGGCTGCTATCTGTGAGTTTTGGAGTATGTCGGCATCTATATTAATTATATGGCCTAACGCTCCGTTTTTCCGAATAATGCGGCGTCACCTTAAGGGTGAAATAGCTTCGAAACTAGGCCAAAGCGTAGACGACATACTCCCGGACGAAAAAAATTAAAAATAAATTACGGTATTATTTGGTAGTGCCGTTTTTATTTATACCTTTGTGGTTCATTCATTCATCTATAACGCTATGATACCTTTATTAGAAGACTACATTATCGAACCGCACCCTTACGCACTATCGCCGTTTACCCGCGTACCTGTTGTTATAAACGACGGCGGGCGCTCTGCCGAGGGTTTCCCTAATTGTAAATCTGATTGCGTTATGCGTTCGGTCGCTATTGCTTCGGGGCTGCCCTTCGGCGTAGTTCGTTCGTTAATTATGCACCTGGACCCATTAAGCGAAGAAGAAGGCACCGCGGTAAACCTGGTAGTATTCAAGGACCTTATGATCGAACTAGGCTTTAGCTGGGTGCCCGCGTTAGAAGAAACTTATATTTGCGAACTTCCTAAAGGGCGTATTATTGTCGACGTGCCCGAGCACTACACGGCGGTTATGGATGGCGTGATTAACGACCTTATAGATAGCAGCGCGTTTCCTATTCGCGGTTATTGGGTTTTCGCCCCTGGGAACTTATTTAACGTATGCAAAAACGGTAAAGCCGTTAACTCCTACCCTATGAATTTAACGGCCGCGCTTACCATGCAACGCTTATATAAACTAAACTACAACACTAAAACATTCATATTATGAAACCTCATGTAAAAGAAATACTAAAAAGAGCGCTGGACAATTACACGAATACTCCGGCCTGCGGTAAATTCGAAGTTATGGTCCGCGTAGTTCGCTCCCTCAAAAGATACGATCAGGGCTTACCGCCTTACGCCGCGATATCGCCGGACGTAGTGCAGGCGCTTCGAATATTCTCGCGCATATACCGAAATACGTTATTACATAACTGCGCAAGTTTTGGCATGGATTTTGACTTCTATACGCATGGACTTTCCGCACAAAATTAGAATGATGATTAGCCACGTCGGTCACGAGTTTGAAGCGCGAACCGCTGAACTCTCCGAACTGGATACGCCGCGAAGGTTGCCCAAACCGGGTGACGCTAACGCCTTCGACCTCAGCTTACAAATAGGCGCGCTTTTTAGAACAATGGAACAACTCACAGAACTTAAAAACCAATACGATGAAAAACTTAAAGAAGGGCGACAAATTTAAACTTGGCCCGCAATACCTCGAATTCGATAAATTATTAAGCGAGCGCATAGGGTTAGCCTATTTACTGACGCCCGACGGTAAGCGCCGCCCTGACCCCGAAGACCTGGTAGGTGACGCGGATATGCAAATCTGTTTTAGTGATGTTAGGTATAACGACCAGTACGCCGAGGCGGAAGATTACGAAGACCTATTATGAAACGCGGGACGTATACATATTCGCACGCAACCCGGGTATATCCGACTTTGCAATTTGCGACGTTCGAAATTCGCGTAGAGATAATCGGCGAAAGCGAAACGAAATACCACGTTAAGTATGTAGCGTATCACATGAACAAAAAACACGGACCAGGTTATAAAACTTGGGTCGGTAAAGATAAAGTTAAAATAGACGGCGAAACGCGTACGCCAATCGATAAAGATACGCGCTTACCTTATAAAGATTAAATTATGGACATTACCTTAATGAATAATCAAAAAGTAATTATACGCCGCCTAGACGGTACTATACTTGCTACGTTCGAAAGTGAAGACGAATTACAAATATGCGTGCGCTATAAACAATTCGATACACCCGCGCCGAGTCTCGCCGCAGTCGCAAAGGCCCAACTGCGCGCGAATGAAGAAATAGGGCAGTTGGTTAAAAAAGACAACTGCTTCGAATAGTTTGGCACGCGCTTTGCATATACTATTATATAACTTTTAATACTTAAAATTATGGACATTATTATTTCAGCCCCGCAAGGTGCGGGCAAATCGGTTTTAGCGCAAAAGATAATCGGCGCGTATATGGGTTTTACTAAAATGGCCGCGGGCAATATACCGACGTGTACTATTTCCGAACCGCGCGACTTAATGGGTAAACCCCGAACTATCGCAAGACGTATACACACGAGAGGCCACGAAGTACCGCAGCAAGTTTTAATATTCGACGGCGCTATTGTTTCCCCGTCTTGTATGATAAAAGCGGTATCGGTGGTTAAGATATACCGCGAAGTAGTAAACACGGACGTACTGGCGATTTACATCGAACAAGGCGGCGCGGTTATACTTACCGACAATGCTATTAGACCGATTCCATTACCTAACCTAAAACAAAAATTATAATGGATATCATACTTTATGGCGCGGATAAAACCGCGCTTTACGAAAGAGCGCAAAAACTAATCGCGAAAGAATTAGGGGCGAAAGCATTTGTTTATATTATGCGCGATGTATGTATGGTTAATCCTACCGTTATGAACTTTGCGGCCTGTGCCCCGTTCCACATCATATTAGCCGACGATATCGAAACGCCGATAGCTTTAAATAACGCACTTAGTGAAGTGCAAAGATACCGCGAGATACGCGATAAACCCAACTTAGTCGCCGTGTATTGCACAACTGTAAACCCTTTGGAACTAAAACTTTTATTATGATACAAACATTTGAACAAGGCGCACGAAAAATAATATTCGAGCCTAGCGGCGAAGTAAGCCGCGTAACCGGTAATGTCCTTGCAAAACAATATTGCAACTCGGCATATTTAAAAACAGGTACTTTCGACAATCGCGCATTTAATCCCGAGTTTGTCCGCGATGCGAGCGACGCCGAAAAAGACTATTACAATGACCTAAAGGCGTCGAGCATTCACGCCGTAATACTTTAGTCTCGTGAGTTTAGAGGTTCACATTTGGGTACAGGAGTTTAATATCGTAGACCCTGCGGTCCTTGAAAAACTTAAACAACGGGCATCTACTTTTAAAATTGAAGTTGGGGACCCTTACTTTAACCCCGACGGGACTTTTAAAAGATCAGTAATACGAAAGCTACGCCAGCACTTACAAACATTCTACCCGCCGCAGAACCGCGAAAACCGGAAGCAATACCGAAAGTACGGCGACTATCCCTTTTAATAATTAAACACTTTTTTAAACTATGAAAAATTTATTACACGAGTTTTTTAACTCCCGATCAGACGCCAGCCCGTTAGAAGCCAGCGCGCAAGAGCAATTAGAAAAAGACTTCGCCGAGTGGTACGATAAATCCGGCGATACGCAAGAAGGCGACCACGCCGAGTATGCGCGGCCCTCGGGATTTGAAGAAGCCGCAAGACCTTTGATTAAATGGATGGCAGAAAATCACCACCCGCACACGTCGGTCACACTCGATAGTACGAGCGCCCAATTATGGGAGGGTTTAGAATCCATCCAAGTCAGAGACTACATACAAGACTAATCAAAAAGCCCCTAGCGAATTAACGTTAGGGGCTTTTTCTATTTACTCCAAATTACAAAACCGATGCCGGCATTTATCGACGGGGCTATTTGCTTCCCGTCCCAACTCGCGCCGGGGCCGATGGTCAGGGCCCACTTGGGCGACTTAAGAACGGTCTTCGTTACCGTGTTGGTTATCGTCTGCGTCTTTTGGTAAACTTCCATCGATACGAGTTTCGGGCGCCAGCCTTCGACGACTGCTTTGTATTCCGGGGTTATGTAAGTCTCTTGCTTTATAGGGATTATAACTTCCCCGCTTTGCCCTATTTTAACCCCCGCGTTTGAATCGTTTTGTTTCGGCGGTGTCATTGTATCAACCCGTGTCGAATCGTTGCCGACGGGGCTTATTTTAATTCTTACCGTATCGGCTCGAATTATTCGGGTCTCGACCGGGCCTGGTACGTCCCGGCGTATCGTGTCCGTCGTGGTTACTGTGTCGTGTACTGTTACGATTTGCACCTCGGTACATGGGCGGTACTTACGTTGCACCGACATACCAAATACAAACCCGACTATAAACGTGACCAGTACAATAATTGCTAAGTGTGAAGTTTTCATAGTTCAAAATGTGGTGGGTCGTATGGACTTTTCCAGTCGCCGCCCCAGGTTATTTTAATGCCCAACTCTGCCGCCTTCGCCTTAATGTGTTTGGCGATGGTTTGCAATGCCGGTATCGTTTCCTTTTCCGTTACTAATAGTTTGCCGCCGACAAACGGGTAGATGTCTACCGCGTGGCCGTAGCCGTCTGCTTTTGGCTGGTGATTGGACTTATTGGTAATTCCGTTTTTATTGGTGACTACCGGCCCTTTTGTCGTACGCCCTTGCGCGTAAAGTGCTTTTTGCCTTGCGTCAGTTCGTACGCCCTCTGTGACTGTGAAGTCTATAGGCGTATCAACTATTGCCGCGCGCATTACCTTAACTAAATTAGGGTGCACACCTTGTAACGCGGCTTCGCTTCTTTGACTAAATTTAGACATAATGTTAAAGTTTTAACGCTTCCCGGCTTGCCCGACTGTTACGCCGAAGCCCGAAGCAATGTTAGACAATCTATTTAAAAATACGTATCGCTCGGCATCTTTCGCGTGCCCGTGCGCTTTAATCGGTATTACTCCGTACTCGCCGTTATCATCTTTCGGATAACGGTACATACGATTTTCAGCGATAGTACCTAACGATCTTTCGGTATAATGCTTTTTGTAACGGTTCATTATCGTAATACCCAATTGTATTTCTTTGTTATCCGACTTAACGGCGTTGATGCCTAGGCCGCGTAAATCTTTTATACTCTTTGGTTCTGCCGCGTCGCATATAGTTTCTATCCCTTTATGCCCTTCGTCGATAATTGCCTTTGCTATATCCGGGTTATCCAGGTTTTTACCGTATGCTAATTCGTCTATCCATATTTCGCCCTGCGATAGCACAACAAGCTCAACCGCCGACGGGGCAGTCCAGCCAAAGTCGACGCCGATGTATGCCTGTTTCCATTCGCTTCGCGGTGGCAAGCTTGGCACTATATCCCAGTTCTTTATAACTAGACCTTCTCGACTTCCCTTAAGCCCCAGGCCGTACACGTTCCACCAGTCCGGGTCCATATCCCTGTTTGATTCTATTTCGCTAATTTGCGACGCGGTCAACATATCGTTATCTAAGTACGTACTGTCGATAATAACGACGTCTTTACGCGCTGCCAATTTGCTATCTACCCAAAATTCGTATGCCGGGTTATAATCTAAAATCACTTTTTCGGTGGTACGGATAGCCAACTGTCTGTATACCTCATAGCTAACGTTTATACACTCATTGATATAAAGTATGTCGCGCGCCGGTCCGTGAACTTTCGATGGTTCGGTGGCGCTGAAAAACTCTAGCGCGGCTTTAGCCGAGTAAGTATATATTTTGTCGGTATCGTGCCAGGCACTATCGACGTACGCGTTTTCCGTGGTAAGCATGTTTTTAAAGTCACGTATCGCCCCACGCTTTAAATGCGGCAGGGTTTCGGATACGGCCGATATCAAACGCGGGCGTGTTGACTTTCGCGCGATATAGTCCAATAACTGCAAAACCGCCCACGTCTTCCCGGAACGTGTACCGCCCCGAAGAACGATAACACGAATTGCCGGGTTTTTGTAGGCGGCTACCAGTTTACTAAATACCTTTGTGGTCTCCATTTAAAGCAAGTCGTTTAACTCTTCCAGGTCGTCCGCGGTCTGCTGGTCTCGCACACTTACTCGGACGGTGGTTTCGCCGGTATTATTGTTATTAATATTATCGGCAATGCCGTTGATTCGCGCAACTAAACTCGCATTAAATACGCCGACGCTGGCGCCTTCGATCTGCTGATTACGTACTACGCTTTCAATCATATTGATCGTGTCGAGTATTGCGTCGTCCGCTTCGGTCGATTTGCCGCGCTCCTGTTTATCCTTTATGTTAGCTTTCGCCGCACGGAAGTAAGCGCCGGAAACACCAAGGTACACCGTCAGCCCGTCAATAGTATACGGGCGTCCGATGCTTACCTCTTCTTCGTATGACATACCCATATACTTAACTAATTCCGAACGCTTCCACGGGTTACGGTCGCACCATTCAAAATAAGCGATCGCCTCGCCCCAAAGGACAAGAGCGTCGCCGAATATCTTTTCGCGGCCGTGAGTAGTGCGGAGTTTCCAAAGTTGAGAACCTTTAAGTAATGCCATGACGTCGTATTTATTATGTTAAATCTTCTTCCTTTACGGTCGCTTTACCGCCTGGCTGCACGGAGATTAAGACCCCGGCTTCCGTGGTATACTTCCCAGGCTTCACCGTTGCGCCGTCCGCGTATTTAACTAACCCTTTTAACGCGTTGTCCGCATTCGGGGTGAAGTTAATATCCGCGCCTGTAACCATCTTATGCGCCACGAAATCAGTTTTTGCCGGTTCCGGTTTAACCGCTGCCAAGGCTTCGGCCTCTGTTTGGTAAACCTTACCGTCTGCGCCTTCGTATCCCGTACGTGCGTCTGTTTGCGATAAATCGGCCGCCTCTTGCGTGTCAAACAAAACGCCGTCCTTACCTTCAAACTTAAAGGAGTTGTCCGCCTCTTCCTGGCTAAAATATAAAATGCCGTTGTTTCCGACAAACTGCGGTTCCTTCCCGTCGTCTTTGTGTTTACCGCTTGGCTTATCCGCTGCATACGATTCGCGCCATTTCTTAAGTTCTGCGGCACGGCTGCGTAAACAACTCGAACAGGATTGCGGTGCGTCGTTCTTTTGGAATACGGCGTTATGCGCTGCGTAAATTCTCGAAACACTGTACGTGTGGTGTTCGGCTTCTTTTAATACCCCGTCTACTTTTTCTACTAATTCCGGCGTGATGTGTGTGTCCGCCCCTTTTGCTGCTTTACTCATAAACTCTAAATTTAATTTTAATATATTGATAATTGATAATTCCGGTTAGAAAAGCGATTACCACAAGGCAAAAGCGCGTTTCCAATTTATGCGTTACAAAGTACGCCAATACCGAACCAACCACGAACGACAACCAAAACGAGAGGCAGCCACGACAATTGAACGGTTTAACCTTCCACGGCAAGTGCACGACTTCCGTTAATAACCAAGCCAATCCGCAGGCAATCAGCGAGTTAGCAATAAGTAAGGCCGTGATTCCGACCATATAAATAAATTGTTCCATACCCTAAAGATAAAATTTTATATTATAGATAGTAAAAAGTAGCGCTTTTCCGCGTACCGAAGCGCCAAATCCTTACGTATAGCGCCGATCACGGGCCAAATTTTTTGTAACGGGTAGCCCAGCATAGCCGCTAATTTTTTATAGGACATTTCCGGTTGAAGAGATACGTATATTTCAAATAAAGATACCGCGACCGGGTCGTAAGTTGCGCGCACATATTCCAAAATTTCGCCCTTCAACAAGTCGACCGCGCTTTCGTATGCCGCGTAATCAAAATCGGGCGCCAATAATTGCGCATGTACTTTTTCGTCGTCAATATAAACTATTCCTTTTAAACTTTCGCCGCGCTTCTTTTTCGCCGCAAGTAAGTTCGTGTGATACGCGCGCAAATAATACCATTTGTATTTATCAATCGCCAAACCCTTAAGCGCGATACACTCGTATAAATATAACATCGTGTCGGTCGCGACCTCGTCGTCGTATAAGTGATCGAAGATAAGGCGCTCCCGGATATACTCAACATTATACCCATACCATCGCATAAACTTTTGGGCGCGCGCTTCATTTTCCGGGGTTGCTATTTCGCCGCCTCGAAGCTTAATATATTTCTTCCCTTTATTTCTTCCGTGCTTTTCCATATTTTTGGCGTAATAGTTTTATTTCATTAAGTAAAAAGTTTTGGTCGGTGTCTTTACTAAATATGCGCTTTCGTACTGCCGCGTCGCGCGTCTTAAGTATAATAAGCCTATGCATGTATATATCGCGCGTAACCCCTCTTCGAAGCAGGCGCCTTGTAGTTTGCAGCCAATGGCCTAAGTTCCAGGTAGGTGTAAACCAAACCATACGGCGCCCGCCGAATTGTAAATTAAGTCCGTGCCCGGCGCTCGCAGGGTGCAATAACAATAATCGTATTTTGCCCTGGTTCCACTCGGCGAAGTCTTCGGCAAGGTATTTACCTTTACGCAATTCGCGCGCGTATGGGAAAGCCTCTTTAATCCTGTCTATCTCATGGCGAAACTGATACACGACTATAAAAGTTTCGTCGCTGTGCTCTTCAAGTAATTTACCAAGCGCATCTATTTTAATACTATTTAGCTGGTGCCATACTCGCGCGTCGGTCGGGTCTTCCCTGTCTTCGTATATCGCACCGGAACTAATCTGTAAAAGCTTATTCGATAAATCGGCCGGCGTCTTAACTGTCACTTCGCCGCCTTCGATAAAGTCTATAGTATATTCGCGCTCTAACTCGTCGTATATTTCTTGGTCGAATTTATCGAAAGTTATTTCAATATCGTCTATATGCATATCGGGTAAGTCTATATAATCTTCGGTCGCCATCGTTAGCGCGATATCTTTAATCTTAGCGGCGATATACTTAACTGCTCCGGGTCTCGGCTTATACTCGTAAACGATCATACCATTGCCGCGGGTTGTAAAGTTCTTATCCAGGAACTTACCGAAAGTATCGCCTAGCCTTAGCCCATCATCTAACAACATAATTTGCGCCCAAAGGTCGACGTATCCGTTAGGCGCTGGGGTGCCTGTCATTCCGACGCGATATTCTACTGTTCTAACTGCGCGGCGCATACTTTTAAATCTATTGCTTTCACGCGATTTAAAAAAATCCAACTCGTCAAATACGATCGAGTCAAAAGGAAGTTTCCCCTTATACTTCCCGTTTATTTTTTTAATAAACTGCGCATTTAACCAAACTATATTATCGGTCGTGACTATATAAACTTCGGCGTCGGCGGCCAAGGCTTTAAGTCTTTGCTTCGGGGTCCCGGTAATCATTGAATAGCGCAAGCCGGTTAAATGCTCCCATTGTTTAATCTCATTGGGCCAAGTTAATCGCGCAACTTTATCCGGGGCGACAACTAGCGTCTTAGTAAACGCGCATTCTTTATAGTGCATATCGTATAAGTACGAAAGTACTATAACTGTTTTACTAAGACTCATTCCCAGGAAAAGGGCGGCGCGCTTATGTGACATTAAATGTTCGTAGGCTTCGACCTGGTGGTCGTCCGTTTGGAATATCTCGCCCTTTACTGTGTCGTGTATTTGCGCTATCATAATGTTAATATAAAACCGTCTACGGCTTCTTTACTATTTATTACCTCAACTCTAAAACCGAACCTTCTTAACATATCGTGTCTTTTCGCTTGCAACTTTCGAGGCACCCCGCCGGTCGCTTTGGTCTCGACAAAAACAATAAGCCCCGGATAAGCTAAACATATACGGTCCGGGAAGCCTGCATAAAACAAAGGCGGGAACTTAAGGCAAATACCTTTCGTGACCTTTTCCCACTGTTGGACTAAATAATCTTCGATTTTTGACTCTCTCATAGCTGGTAACATTTTAGTAACACTTGATAATCAAGTAGTTACGATTTTGGTAAAATTCTGGTAACAGTAAAGAACCCAACAACGGCGGGGGTTTAACCCCAAAAGTGTTACCAAGTTGCTGTTACCAGGTGTTTCAAACTTCCTTATGTGTGTATTACGTGTACGTATTGTGTGTATGCCTATTTACTTATATTAATAATACTTTATATAGTATATTCTAGTAACACAGTAACATAAATTGCGCGAAGCCTTGCCGGCATTGGGATTGTTCTGTTACTAGCCCCTGTTACCAGGTGTTACCAGTGTTACCAGCCCTTTAAAAACATACTGCTTTTGAAGTCCGTAATATTTAACGCGTATTGCTTTTGCGCCTTCCCACTCGTGCAAGCCCTTCATTATTCGCGCAATCTCGTAACTGTCGCGACGGGTAATATCTTCGGCCTGTTTGCCTAAACACTCGACCCATATTTCGAGGCAACACACGTGCGTACGCGATACCGTACCGACGTTAGTGTCTTCCTTCAACCACTGACGGCGGGCGTACGGTTCCATCGCGTCCCAGTTCTTCGGCAATAGATGCTCTAAGTATTCTATAATTAAACCCTGGCGGTCGTCCTGTTCGATGTGCGCATCCTGTATAGTTCGCGCCTCGGCTTCTAAGTCAGTATTTAAGTGCAGGGTTTCCCCCATTTCATAAAGCTTCTTCGCCTCGCCCCAAAGCTGCGCTACTATATCCGGGGTCATATAATCCCATACGTTAGTCGTTGGCTTTCCGCCCTTGGTATTAATTACCCAGTATCGTCGGTTACCGGTTGCGTCCCTTAGCGGGTCGTCTTCGTTTGAAGTCGCGGCAAATACTACCGTACGTGGGAAGTAATCCAAACGTTTACCATACGCTACGCGGTAACGGTCTTCGCGCTTACTAATGAATTGCTTAACCGCCTGGACCTCGGCTTTACGAAGTCCTGACATTTCGCCTATTTCAATAATCCAAGCGCCCTGCAAAGCTTCAAGGGCTTTATTACCTTCCACGGACGTAAACGAATCGCTAAACCATTCGCGACCCATTAAGTCCAGCAGCGTACTTTTACCTATGCCCTGTTCGCCTATGATAGTTAGGATATTATCAAACTTAATCCCAGGTCTATATATACGGGCAATAGCCGCGATAAAGAATTTTTCTGTAATAGTCCGGGTTAACATAGTATCGGGCGCGCCTAGGGTATCTATAAGTAATGTACCCAGCCTGTGCACGCCGTCCCACTCGCAGGCCGCGAGATAGTTTTTAATTGGATGGTAGGAGTTAGCGCGAACGCAAACCGTTAAGGCGTCGGTAATCTTTGCCGCGCCTGTCAGGTTATAGCAGCGTTCCATGTATAAACGTATTTCGGCGTCGTCCGCATCGACGAAGGGCCGCGGGTAGCGTTCCCCTTTTTTATCCCAAGGCAACGGCTTAACGATAACTTCGCGGTGCTCGAACTCATTAAAGCCGAAACGCCCGCGTAAGTTCTCGTCGTTAGTCAATATTATAAAAGCGTTGTTTATGGTGTTTTTAATTTTAGCCTGTTTGCCTTCCGTTTCCAGGTCCATAACCCAGTCGTCATTGTATGCAACTTTAACCGCGCGTTTTTCTATCTCGTCGTAATCGCTGGCGCTGTTCTCTTTTCGCTCGCGTACTATTTCTTTTTTAACTTCCTTAAGGTTTCCGGCAAACTCGGCCATGGCTTTGTAACTCGGGTATTTCGTAGGGTCGGTGTCTTCTTTGATCTTCTCGTCCAGGTCTCCGAACTTATGAAGGCGGACCAGGTCGAAAGCATTGCAAAGCTTTTGCCCGGCCGGGTCGGTGTTGTGGTGGCTATAGGCGTGTTTACGGTCGTTGTATACGACAAGGCCCCCACTGGTGGAACCCGCGACGAAACTATAACGGTCCTCGCCTAATTCTTCGCAAGGCGCATACACCCCGTCCAGGAATTCCGCTATAGCGTCGTCAATATTAAACGATCTGCAGAACGCCCCGACAATGCCCGGCTTTGCTTCGGGGTCTTCAACGTCACCGCTCGTATGGCGAACGACGGCCGCTTCGCGGGAAGACGTGGGCCAACTGCTAATATCGTCAAACACATCGGCCAGTACGTCGTCCGCGCAAATAATGTCCCCCTCGCTTTTATCATAAAGAAACTCGCCGTCTTTGGACGTGCTCGGGTAATACATAAGGCGGGTAGGCTGGTAGGTCGTGTCGTCGAAAACCTCAATGTCTAGCCAGGAAGCGACAACGCGCGCGATGCATTCGTACTCGTCAGGTGAGACCGGACGGTCCAACGGAAAGACGATACGTAAGCGCGGGTTATCGGGCGTGTGCTTATGGGTCGTGTAGAACAATCCAGCGAAACCGAATTCGCGAAAATCCAGCCACGTGTCCACGCTCCCAAAGTCTACGTCGAGTGCTACTAATTGGCGGTACTCGACAAAGCCTTTACGGCGCCAACCGAAGGGCGGCTTAAACTCCACGTCCTTACCTTTTATCTTAGCGACGCCGGCCATAAGTCTACCACCAACAAAACCGCCGACGTCTTTTATTTCGTCTTGGCGGTCTTTGGTGTAACTGGCGTATTGCTTAACGGTTTCCTTAGTCCGTTCGGTTTGGCTTAAGGTCTCGGCTATTTCGTCCCACGTCGTTTTTCTGTTTCGCCACTTCGCCGCATTACAACTCGCGGCGGTGGCTATGTCTAAGTTTATCATAGTATATCCTAGTTATTTAAAAAGCTTCTTAACGAACTGTAAGGTATCGGGCGACCGTATCCGGGTTTATCAATCGTTATAAGGTCCAGTTTAGGTGTAATACTAAATTCCAATAAGTAAGTTACGCCGGTATAAAAACCTAGCGAACCGTTTTGTCCTTTGAATTTTGCTTTGATTATCATAATAATAAATCTAAATGTATATTTTGCAATATGTGCGCGATTACGTCTACCGTCCAACCATTGCCGAGGGCTTTAAATCTTTGGGCGTTGCTAATCATATCCGTGTAATTATCGGGAAGCGTTTGCAACCTCTCGCATTCCAAAGGCGTAAGCTTTCGATAAGGTATTTTATTTTTATAAACGTCGGGGTATCTGCCTGGCGGTAAGTACGTGAGTACGTTGTCTTTTTCCACGGTAGTAAGGCAATTGCTTTTATCCGTGTTGGTTGCCCGTACTTCAAGTACTTGCGTAATAGGTACGTTTTTATCGTAGTCCTTACGCGTACCGTTTTCGTCCAGGCGTCGCCCTACAATAGTGGCTTTGTTTAGGTATCGCCCGCGGCTATCCGCGGGGTTTACTTCCACAAAATTACCAAGTGACTTAAATTTAAAATCGTCGAATGTTTTCTTTTGCTGTCCCGCGGTAATACAAAAGCTTTTATCTTTGCTGGACGTTGCGTTCTCTAATATATCCCGCAATAGGATACCTTTGTCTTTGGGTTGTTCGATGCCCGGTATATTAGTCCAGTATAAGCGCTTACGCATTTGCGCTGAAACCAAAGCGGAATTTATACGAATAGGTTTTACACCTAAAAAATCGCTTATTATATCCTGATACTTTTGTTTCATTAAAACATTTTCAAGTAAAAAATATTTAGGTTTAGCCTCGTTTAACGCCCTAACAAATTCAAAAAATAACTTACTACGGGGATCCTCGAAATTTAATTGTTTACCCGCGAAACTAAAACCTTGGCACGGACTGCCGCCCATGAGTACGTCGAAGCCTTTATACTTTGTAAAATCTGCGCCCACTACGGACCCTTTATGTTTTATATCGGGCCAATTCCATTGTGAAACGTGTATAGGGCTGGCGTCTATTTCAAAAGCCACGTACTCGTAGCAGGGCAATCCCGCGCGTTCTATAGCTACACGGCCGCAGCTTATTCCGTCAAACAAGGAAAGCCAGCGCATTACTCGGTAAGTTTATTAAGGATTAAATGCGCATGTATTTCGGATATTTCGCCGTCTTTATAATCGTAAGAAAAAACAACCGCTTCGCTCGCCCCGGATAAAAGCTGGTTAACCGCTTCGCGCTTCGCGTTCTTTATATAATGGTCTCGGTAGTGTGTATGCACGTGTTGTAAAGCGGTTTGATAATCGAACTTAAGTATTATAGGTTCGTAATGTTTACCGTCGTACTTAAAACCCTTGTAGTCGATCACGTTGTAAGTCGGTGTGATCGTGTGGGGCTCCGGCGAAAGTACTTTAGCAAACGCGCGCAAGACGTTAGCAACGCGTTTTTTAAGTGAGGTTTTATTGATATTCATAATATTAAGTTTATTAATCCTTCTGTTAAATAGTTTCGGGTTCCTGATCGGCTGCCCGCTTCAAACAGTGCCGTTTTTAATCGTACTACTTCGTCGGCGCATTCTTTGGAACAAACGGCGATTATTACTTCGCCCGGTATTGTCGCGTTTGGGTCGTTGTCACTTTCCCAGGTTTCGCCGCATTTCGGATTCATACAGGCGACTATCATTAGTTTTCAAGTTTGCCCTGTAGGCGGTAAAAGAAATAGATGCAGCACGCCAGTAAAACCGCAGCTACTAATATGATGCCCGGAATAGCCAAAGGAGACCATACCCAAAACCAGGACCAATCTATTTTGTTATTCATTTTAAGTGCAATAAATACGATAGTAGTTAACCACGGTAAAGCGGCTAATCCAAAGCCGATTTTAAATTGTAATGTTGAAGTTTCCATAATTGATAAAGATTAAAGGTGAATGAATGAACCACAAAGATAATAATGTTTTTTGAATAATCTAATCTTTTCTATAATATTTTGAAACATACCCGTCGCCTTCCAGTGGTAAACCGTTGGCCCATAATGGACTAACCGACATTACCTTCTCCATTGCTTCAAGTGTTTCCTGTGCCTGGTCTTCCGGTGCTTCGGCCACTATCTCATCGTGAATGTGCATTAATATACTGACCGTGTCTTTCATTCGGTACATAGCATCGAAGAGACAATCCCTGGCGATTGCCTGCGTTACGTTCTCCGTAAGTAGTCCGCCGTACGCATCCATTTTGACCCATATTTTTTTGACCTGGTCAAGGCCCCAATACCTGATTTTGTAACCATCGTCTAAATGCGCCCCGTAATACGCCAGGCGTCGTCCGCTTGGTAACTCTATAAATAAATACCCTCTCTCGAAACTAAGGGTTAACGAGCAATACGGTTTAATAAGTTTATACTTGCTTTTGTTTTTAATAACATGCCTCGCGGCGCTTTCGAGTTCCTTCCAAAATTTAACGATATTCGGATTTGCGGCCCTCCACCCCGAAACAATCGTCGGGAGTTCGGCCTCTGTCAGACCTTCACGTAAAGCCCCCATTGTAATCATAGCCCCGGACGCACCCTGGTACCCCAAAGCTAACGCGGCTACTTTACCTTTAGCACGGTGCGCGCTTCCCTTGGTAACGCTTTCAATAGGCACGTTAAACATTTTGGCCGCCGTGGCTTCGTACAATTTACCGTGCGTTTTAAATACGTCTAAGACCCATTCTTCGCCAGCCAACCACGCCAAGACGCGGGCTTCGATAGCGGCAAAATCCGATACGGCCAGCTTCTTACCTTCGGCAGCTATAAACGCCGTACGTACCATTCGGCTAATAAGGTCCGTAACATCGTCGTAAAGCAATTCGGCCAGGCCTTTTATGATGGCTTCTTTTATAATCGCCAAGTCTCCGTTTACGGTCTTCTTAAGGTTTTGCGGCTGAGGTCCGCGGCCCGCTTCCCGGCCTGTTCGATTGGCCCCGTAAAACTGGAACATGTCGCGTACACGGTCGTCGTACTCACTGGCATAGTTTAACATCGTGGCATACTTACTACTCGACGAACGCGAGGCCATCGAACGAAGCGCCAAGACTTCCGCCACGATATCCGGGAGTAACTCGTCGTCAATTGCGTCGGCTAGGTATTCTTTGTTAATGCTTTTAACGGGATAGCCTAAATGTATTTCTAGCCACTTTTTAAGCTGCACCGGACTATTAGGGTTTTCTAGTTGTGTTAGGGTTTTAATTTTGTCGCGTACTTCGTCCAGTACTTTAGTGTTTACGGCGATGGCCTCTTCGATAAATTCCCGGTCAATGGTAATGCCCTGCGCGTTTATTTCCAGGTCCATACGCCAGTACGCCCACTCGTGCGCCGGAAGCTGCGGGAACTTCTCTGTATACTTGTCGATGCATTTTTCCACGCGAACGTCTTGGCGGCCGTACCCCATGAATTCGCGCCACTCCGTTGGCATATCTTCCGGGGTGTTTATTGTTCGGCCTTCGTTTTTCTTAGTTGGTTTACACGGCATACAAAACAGTTTTATAAGCGCTTTACCTCTCGCGTCTTTTTGTTCTTCCAGGCCAAGGACCTGACCGACTTTATCCAGGCCAAGCGGCAAACCAAGGTAAGCGGCGCCAATCATCGTGCAATACCATTGATTTGTTGGTAGTTCGAAATCAAAGTAAGTACTGATACACGTAATTTCAAACGCGGCATTGTGGGCTATCTTAATTACCTTCGGGTCGTCTAGTGCTCGCCAAACTTCGTCCGGTACTGACTGCCCTGGGTATTCGTCGTGGTACGTGTTTATTGCCCGGGTTGCGCCTTCGTCCCAACTAAACGCGAAAATGATTATTTTGAAACTGGGATGCGATGCATAGCGGTGTACTCCTACTTCGGATAAATCCAATTCGCAAAAGGTTTCAATATCGATGTGTAAGTGTTTCATATTAAAGTATCTTCGTGGTTATCGTTTCGGGCTATACTCATATCGATATACTCTTCTAAAGTAATTTCCCTTACATCGTCGCGAATTAAATACACGATGTCTATTCGCGTAAAGTTTTTAAATACGCAATCGCTGGCCTCGTGGTAATAATACCAATAATCCGCGGCGCTCATAACATCGTTATATTTATGCAAGGCTCGGAGTAATCTATTTTCGCGAAGGCTATAGGCTCTTCGTTTAAAAAGACCAGGCCAAAGTCGTCGTACTTCTTAAAGTGTCTTAAAGTGACCGCCTTGGGGTCAAACGGGCCCTTTAGTACAGTAACGTCGGTTATAAATTTGTCGCCGTATTCTTTTACATACTCGCGCCATAATTCGAAAAGTAATTCCATAACTTAAGAGTATTAAAAAAGGCGACCCGAAAGCCGCCTATTAGGGTTATTATTCTACGTAATACCAATTCGTCCCGCCGTCGTCGCTGTATATCGCGTTACCGTCTTGGTCTTCGGCAAACTCGCGGTTGGACTTAGGCTTCGGCCCTGCGGCTTTTGGCGCGGTTTTCTTCGTTTTCGGTTCGTCCTCTTCTTCGTCGTAATCGTCTGCGTTCGCAGCGAATCCGCCAAGGCGTTCGCCGTCTTTGATCTTCATAACCGAGTTAATGTAAAACCCGAATCCTTTGGATTTATTATTGAACGCATAACAAACAATCACGCCGCGGCCAAAACAACCGCTATAAACTTCGTCCAGGTCGATAATGTCCTGTTTGTCAGAATCGAATACGCCCGGTTGGCTTTTGCTTTTAGCTTTTAAGAAGTACATATCTTCGTACTCGCTTGCTTCGGGGTGCTCTTCTAACCACTCTTCGCCGTCTCTTAACGGGTTCCAAAGCTTTGGGCTAGTTAGCGGAAGCCCTTTAAATAAACTTTCTTTATTCGCGTCGTATGCCGCTTTAATTGCCGCTTTGATCTTCGCGACGTCCGGGTGGTCTTTCGGAATTAAAAAAGTAGTGTCGTAGAATTTTTCGCCTTCCACGCCTTTGTCGTCTTTAAAGACTGCCGGCTCTTTTAAATGTACATAAGTTAATCGGTGTGTACCTAGTACTACCTTTAACGGATTTGATTCTTGTGCCATAATTGAAAAAGTGTTTAATTTTTATTAATTTGTCTTTTCGACATACAAGCCGGGCAAGTGCAAGCCTCGCCGTTTTCCTTAATAGTTGGGGTCGCATCTTTGCCAAGTTCGTTTTTAAACTTCTCGTAACCCTCCGCCGCGATTTGTACCGCAGCTTTTAATATTTCATGGTCCGCCATTGCCTCCATAAGAACTAAAACGATGTTTTGAAGTTCGCCGCATACCGCGACGCCCATTTCGTACTCACCGTCCCCGGAGTAAGAGCGTACTATTGTTAAAACCGTGGATTCTAACTTCTCTTCTTTTCCTTGTACGCCTATTCTTTCGGCCGCATTTAGTAAAATTTCTAAATCGGGTGATTGTGAATTACTGCTCATTTCCTTTTAGATTTTGAATTTTATTTTTACTTCTCGCTTGGATTAGTTGCCCGACCCATATACCCAGGTTTATAGTGTCCTGATGCGTGGGTAGCGCCATATCCAGGATATACGTAAAATCTTCGCCGGTTACGTCGCTTTGCGCGTATGCTTTCCCGCCGTCGCTTTGCGCTGGCTGTCTATCGACAACCCCTATAAAATACTTAACGTTTTCAGCTTCCAGCTTTTTGGCCGCGTCGTCCATTATTTTTTTTATGCGCTTTTGTTTACTCGTGTCGCTCATGTTAAATCTTCGTACTCGTCGTCGTACTCGTCGGCTAAGGTTGCGCCTATTGCCTGGCGTCCGTCGCTCTCGGGTGCAATCTGAGGCGCTCCCGCTTTGTTAATAATTTCGTTTTTAAAAATTTCAGCGAATCGTTTAGGCCCTACTATTTTTTCGAAAGCCGTTAAACTTTTCATTTTAGTTTCAAACATCGTTTCCGAGTCCATGCCTTCACCTAAAAGAATGTCGATTACGTTGTCTTCGTTTATAAACGCCCGTTGTCCTCGCCCTTTTACCAGTTTAAAGCCTTTAAGTTTTTTACCTCTTTGTAATTTGCTGGTAATTTCTTCTTTCAGTTTATTGTACCACGGTTGTATTAGTGGCCCGTAAGTCAGCACTAAGGCTAAATCTTCGTCGGTCATAACTCTTTTGTCCCGAATGTCTAGTAGCGCGCTGAACTTATCAAAATAGGCTTTGCACGAATTTCTAGCGCGGCAAAATTGGCAATGGTCGCCCGGGATAAATTCGCCTTCCCCGGCTATTGCTAAATGTGCTTTGTGTGATACTTCTGTTTTCGCCCATTCGAGTAGATCGATTGCGGATATCTCCCAGGATGAAGAGCCCCCGGCCCTTGGTTGGTAAATACTTAATACTACGGTTTCGGGATTGTGCCCCATTTCAAGCGCTTTTAAAAGTGCGCCAAGACCGTATAACATAAGTTGCTTATTCTTTTCGGCTTTAACTAAAACACCTATCCCGTATTTAAAATCAGATACGTATAAAACCCTAGGGGTTATATTAGTTGCGTCGGCAGTACCGAAACATAAGGGAGCGTATTTACTAATATCGTATCTTTGTTCGATTAATATAGTACCCCCGAAATCCTTTACAAACTCCGCCCAGCCTTCCGCGTGGTCCAACATTTCGACATATCCGTTATCCTGTTCGACGCTTTCGTAAAATTGTCGCGCTTCGTCTTCGATGTCTTGCAAGGTGTCTAACCATCTTTGATGATCTTTTTTATAAGTCGCCGACCTTGCCGCTAAAATATGCGCCGCTAAGTCGTGGGCTATAGTTCCTTCGGCTGCGTACTCGCTGTCTTCATTTGGGATTTGCTCTTCGAACCGCGCCGATGGCGTACAAGTTAACCACCTGTACGCCCCTGACGGACCTAAAATAGCGTGTGCGCTCATTAGTCGGCTAAAATGTCCTCCACTGATTCACCCGCGCCGTATCTTACTACGAAATCGTAAAAGCCTTCGTATTGTTCCGGCTCTAGTTCAGACGCACGGCCAGCATCAAAGAAACCTAGTAAGGCCTTAATGTCGGCAGACTTCCCTTTTTTGGTATGTCTCGTTACATGCGTTTTAATTTCTTCAAGTTGGGCCTCTTCGTCCAATTCGGTAAAGACTACCGCAGGCGCTTTTGCTGCTGTCTTGGCTGCCGGCGCTGCTTTCGCTGCTGGTGCCGCTGGTGCCGCTGGTTTTGGTCCTGCTGCTTTCGCTGCTGGTTTGGCTTCGTCGGCTGCTTCCGGTTCGTCCTCGACTTTAGCCATCACCTTAGCGGGTCCGGCTACTTTAGGCCCTGCGCTTACGACTTTCGCGTCTTTAACTTCAACGTTTGCCGCCCCGCTTAGTGCTCCGGCGATTGCTAATAAAATGATTTTTCCGTTTTGTGAGTCTAAATTGATACTCACGTTTGCGATGTTTGCAATTTCCATAATATAAAAAGATTTAAAATTCCGCCGGATTATTCCGGTTTATCGTTATTGCGGGTTATCCTTACGAAGTCCCCGTCAATTTTGCTGCTAAATTGTTTACCCGTCGTTTGCTGTAACCTAGTGCGGCAGCTTACAACGTAGTCGTAACGCGCTATCGGAAAAGCTACCGACGCGCCTATTTCTAATTCGTTAATTTCAGCGCGTACGCTTTTTACTGCCTCTGTTACTGCTTTCATTTGTACAGGTTTTTAGTGAATGAATGAATGAACTATGCAAAGATAAAAAAGAAATCCGTATTTGCAAATTAAATACGGATTTTTATTAAATTATTTTAAAATTGATTGATAAAGCCGGCGTCCCGGTAACTTGCGTACGTCATTCCCGCCTCGTTTAAATGGTAAGTATCGTTTAAAGTAAGCGCCGCTTTTTGCGCTTCGTTCAGCCAGTTAATACCGCCGAGCGTCGCATTATTAAAACAGGGTATTCCATACTTTTGGCAGGCGGCAACAATCGCGTTTATGTACGCCAGTGAATTACCGTTACGCACATACGGTGTCCATACTAATATCGTGTCGGTAGGGAATAGCGTTTGCAACCCGTCGAGTACAATATTAAGTGCGCCGTTAAACTCCGCGGGATTTGTACTGGTGGTAGCGCCCATTGTAACAACCGCCGCCGCATCGTTTGTGCCGATAAAAATACCCTTTAGTTTTGCCGTAGGTGACATATCCATATATCTTTCAACCACGGGCACGCCTGAGCCTCCTGTACTGGTTAATCGGTTTCCGTTAATCCCGGAATTAATATACGACATAGCCAAACGCTGCGCTACTTTATAAAACCTAGTTTGTGTATTAGTCAAAGTGTGCCCCGCCACCATACTGTCGCCCATCATTTCGTAAGTAAGTCCGCGAAAACGATTATCTAAAATAGAATCTACCGTAGCTTTCGCCTCGTCTGCGACTGTCCTGGCTGTCACGTCTTGTATGTTGAGGTCTTTTATTTTTACGATGTCTTGGGTAAATGCGGCGTACGGACCAAGCGAGGTACCGGCGACTACTTGTAAAATATCGGTCTGATCGGGAAAGAGCGACGGTATAAAAGATAAAAATATATTCATAACGATGAAGGCGGTATCCGCGGGGATAGTCGCAACGCGCCCGTTATTAGTCGTGTTAGTGGGTAACGTAGTGTACCCTACATAAGATAACAAAGTCCCCGCGCTATTTTCAAATCTGATCGCACCCCCGTTGTTTAAACTCACGTTAGGCAGATTAAAGTTAACTTGTATCGAAGGGCTAACAGGGATACGGGCGTATATGGAGTCGGTAGCCTGGACCCCCGAAGTTGTAAGGCCTCCCGTATTATTTACAAACGCATTAAATACGCGCATAGTGGCCTTATCAAAAATATTGCTGCCCGTGATCGTAGTTAAGTCGCCTACTTGTATAATGTCGCCGGGATTGTCCGGCAAATTTTCTAACTTCTGATTGATGCCCGCCGGTACCGCGTCTATACTTATTTGATAGTTTACCGAGGCGGCAGTCGTGGCCGCATCAAAAGCGGCTTTTGTGAATGTATAAGACCCGGTTATCGCGGAAGAATAGTATCTAACTGCACTTGTCGTATAACTAAGCGGGCCGTTGATACCGAATAAATCCCCAGCTAATACCGGTATATTTATGGCGAAAGTGTTAAGCCCGGTTAATGCCGAAAATACTTGCCTGTATACCTCAACGTAATTAACCCCCGATAGTCGCAATTGAATAAGGGTAACATTGCCCGCATTTTGCGCGTCGAAAGTAATAGACGACGCCTTAGAATTAGCCGGGATATCAAACGTTTTTTGAGTATAGACTAAAGTTGTCGCCGAAGCTGTCGCCGAATCTACCGGAGTAACACCGAATTTAAAAGCAGGCGTCGCGGTTTGATGTATAGCGTTATAACTCTGCGCATCGTTATCGTAAATAATTTGGGCGGCTGCCGCCCCGCTGGTGTTTTCTGCGATTTTTGTAATTGCCATGATCTAAGCATTTAAAATTAATATATCCATAATCCCGTATTTTGCCATATACCTAAGTTTTTCCATAATCCCGTCGCTAGTATCCACTCTTTAACATCTACGTTTAGAATATAAATAGTTGCGGTTTGGTTGGTAGTTAAGTTTCTAAAAATGTAATAGCCGTCGCCCTGTGTTGTTGTACGGGTAACGGTTACGACCGTATCGCCTCGAGGCCCATTGTTTTGGGAGAAGGTTACAAAACCAGTAGGGCCGCTAATAAGGGCCCAGGGGTGAGTCGAATTTATAGTAAATGTCGCAGAAGGGGCGGATATTTCTACGAGTAAACTCGTTGGTACTATTGAGATGGCGCCGACCGGGCACGTTTTTAAATCGTACGTTGAGGTAGGTTCGCCGTCTATTTCTGCGCTTTTGGCGAAATAAAATTGCACTTCATAAAGTGCGGTGTTTGGATTTGTTTTACCAACTAACAGCGCTATAGCTTGTTTCTTACCACTAATACTGGTAAGTTCGCCGTTAACGTCTAACGGTAAGCCGGTATCTTTTTCAACGCGGTACGCGATAGTAGCCTGTTTAATTCCGTTGTTTGCCATTGTCTTAAGTTATTTCGCAGTATGCACCGTTATTAAAATCGATATCAAATTCAGAAGGACGGACAAAGTTAGTTACGGCGGTACCGATTACTTCGAAAAGCGGATATATAGATGCGCCCTGTATTGTAACTAAACTACCTATAGCTTCCGCAGTCTGACCGGTATAAGTAACTATTGCGCCGGCTTCATATCCAAAAATAAAGTACTTACCGGCGTTTGTTTTAAATAAAACTAATTGCCTTCTTTTAGTAGCTAAATGAAGGTTTGATATAGTTTGCGCGCTAAGTTCATTTACAAAGGTTTCTAACCCGTGAGCATACACGCCGTTGTTTACCGGGCCCGTATATTTAGCCACCAAGTCGGGGGCTTCTATTTGGGTAAAATCATTAGTTCGGACGATGCCCGTAACTAAACAACTGTCGTACAGATTATCCCCGTCGAACTCGAACGCGATAAAGTCTTCGAAGTCTAAAAGCTTTATTTCGCTGATACCTTCGACCGTATACCCGCAAGCGGGGATTATATTTTGAAGTCTACATTTTGCCATAACTTAAAGATAAAAAAAGGCCGTAACATCAATTACGGCCTTTTTGTAGTTTTGAAGATGTTTCCCTCCCTTCTTTTTAAAGTGTTTAACTTTTTATTCTTCTATCGTTTCCGTATAAACCGGAGTTACGACCGCTTCGTTTAATAAGATAGGGCCTATTTCTTTGGACGTACCCTGTAAAATTACAGTCCATCCCACGGCATCCGCTTCGGCTGCTCCGCTGTTATAGTCGAAACCACCAGCCGGCGCGGCTAATCCGCCCGTACGACCTAGTAAGATAGGTCTACCGGCGTTGTCGATAACTACGGCAATGAATCGGCCTAAACTGATCGCGTCACCTTCGTTTAAAACGTCGATATCGTACTGGTTAAGTACGGCGTTTACTGTGTGCTGGCGATACTTTCCACCATTCCCGCCCGCTAATAAAGCGTCGGTAAACGAAATAGTGTTATCGGCTCCGGTTACTTTGTAAAATACCTCTCCCGTAGGAAGCGTAATTTTATCAACGTATCCGTCAGTGTCTACCGTGTACGCTATGGCATTGGCTACCGCAGTTGCACCAGTAACGGCGCCGTAGTAGTTAGCCAGGTACAAAGCGCGGGCACCAGCTACGGCGTATTCGCAAACCTTGTTATCTAAACTTTTTGTTAATTTGCATCCAGGCATCTTTTTATATTTTTTAATTGTGATTACTAAAAACTTAAGACGGCTTTTACACCGCCTCTCGTCCTCTTTTCAACTATGGTACAATATTGGTGATATCTTCGGTACGTTGGTTAAGTGTAACCGTTGCGCTACGGTCTCCCGTTGGCAAGCTTACAACAACCTGGCCCGTTCTAGGTTCTAAGTTTCCGCCGCTTGCTGTAGCTGTTACAGTTACGATCGTTACCCCTGCCGTTGTAGTTCCTTTAACAGCGGTAAAGCCTACGGCTCCGGCCACGTTAATGTTAGGAGTTACCCCGGTGTTAGTGAAGATTGTAAACGGTAAGGCTTCGCCTGCCGCGTCAAACACTAACGAGTTAGGAATAATTCTTAAACCGTCGTAAGGGTCCGGCGCGCCACTTGCTGTAGATATGGAAGGGTCCATAATAACCGCCTCGTCTTCGAATGGAATTACGAAACCTAAACGTAAACGCCCCTTAATAAATACTTTGTCCTCGTGAGGTTCCGGCATATTACCCAGTTTGATATCTTCAAGGTCGCTTAAAAGATCGGTTAACAAATAGGCGTTAGTCGCGTCGATACCTACAAGCGTATTGTTTCCTATCCCTTTAGCCGGGATAAACTCAACGCCACTGTAGTAAAGTTTCGGATTACGTTTATCCGCGTCGTCTTTTGTCCATAAAGGGTATAGCACTTGGTTAGATGCAACCGCAAGGGCATTGTTAATTTTACGACGCGTTGCGTAACTTCCAAACACGTAAAGCGTGCCCGCGTCTTCCGCTTGCAAAACTTCTTCCGGGAATGCGTCGTACACTTCCTGTACTTTAGCCAAAATGTTAGCCGATGTAATAGCCGTCGTACCTACCAATTTGATAGACTCCGTACTAGCTAGTAACAGTGGCACCATACCGTTAATGGAATTAGGGTCTACGGTTTCGGAACCCCCTACTATCATTTCTTCAATTTCGTTAGAAAGAGCGATCGCGATAAGCATAAGCGTAGCCGCTTCCAGTTCGTCCGGTAGACTATCATTTTGCGCCCCCGGCTGTAGCATGTGTACAGTACGTTTTTGCTCCAACTCGTCAATACATTGCTCTAAGTTGATTTTGTACGTTTTAACACTTGCTTTCTTTTCGGATAGCTTTATGATTTGGTTAGGTGTCCAGGCGCAGTCTTTCCCGTCCGCTTGCAGTACTTTATTCTGCAAATCGATTTGGCTTAAAAGTTCGTCGCCCTTAATACCAGTAAGCACACGGATATAACCGCCCGCTACTAAACGGCCCCCGAATAAAGCGCGCGTAAACCATTCCGGATTTTCGTGCGTAGTATACGTTAAGCTGTTAATGTTATACATATTTGCCATTATATATTTTGTTTTTAGAATTTATTATTTACGTTTTTTGTTGTCCTGGCGTTCGCGTCTGTCGGTGATGATTTTAGCCATCTTTTCCGTATAGGTCATTTCTGAAACTGGTTTTTTGTCAGCCCCATCAACGGCGGGTTTAGCCTTCGTTGTACTTGGCTGTTTTTCAAGTTCCGCGATTTGTTTTTTAAGCGCCGCGATTTTGGTTTCCTTTGGGTCGCCCGCTGCCGCCAAATACTGTTTTGCGCGTAACTTAGCTTCTTTTTGTTTTTTAAGCGCCGCTGCCGCTGCTTCCGGTTCTACGGCATCCGCTTCCGGTGCTGTAACAACCAGCATACCCGAATCATCGATTACGATAAAATTACCGTCCGCTAAAGCGTGCTCGCCTGCTGGTGCCTGCTCTTCGTCTAACGTGCAAAACCCTTCGGAATCTACATACACTTCGCTGCCGTCGGCTAACTCGAATATTAAGTAAGGGTCGCCCGCGTCTACTTCGTCTTTCTTTGCTTCGTCGGCTAAGTCGTCGGTAGCTGCTACCGTCTCACCTTCCAGCAAAGCCGCCACTGTTCGCAAAAACGCCGGGATACCCACGCCGTTAGCTGGCTTTTTTTTATCTAGCACGGTTGCGGCTTTTTTAGGTGTTAAAATTGTTTTGTTCATTTTTACAGATTTAAAATTAAAAATTCCTTCAAGTGAGAAGCCCTTTACTTTCCCGGTCATTACTTGCGTACGCCAGTAGCTAGAATCTTCTATTTTATACGACGCAACGAGTGTACCTTTAGGCAATTCACCAAGCCCAAGCGCCACCGCTTTATCGCGTTTAGGGTCTTCGACTATCCATAATTCCGCAAGGTAATTGCCGCGTAATGGTTTTTCGTGCTGGTGGGTGGTGGTCGCTAAAGCTATACCCGTTTTCATCATTTTTTGTGCGATCTTTTCGATATCAGCCGCGGTAAAACGTAGGTAGTATTCGCCCATCGTTTCGTCTAGCCGGTATATCATTTGGTCCGGGATTAAGACAACCCCGGTTAATAGTTGCTTGGATTTATCCAGGCTTAACTTTACCTTGTTCGCTTTGTTAAGAGCGACGAAGTTGCTTTCGTTCGCCGGGACATCGACGAACGACATAGCGAAAATCCCCGTGTTATCGGTTCCTATTATTTTCGCTTCGAATATTGGTATTTTCGTTGTCATAATTCTAAAGATAATTAAATTTACGGTTAACTTAAAAACCGGCTAAATCCTGCACGGTTGTTATTTGGTCTTGCGCGTCTATTATATCGGTTACGGCGACTACTGGCTTAAACTCAATTGCTTCAATCGCCGCGAGTAATTTGTCGTCACCTGACGCGCTTACGTCACTACTTAATAAAGTCGCGTTATCGTTCGGAACTATGCCCAATAAGTCCGCCATTGTTACGGCGTCCGGCTGCGAATTTATAAACTCCACCAGCGCGGCATTAGCGCCGTAACTTTTTCTATTAATTACGAATTCGCCGCCCTCTGCTTCATAACCTAAACCGATAGGGACGCCGCCTTCCGCGTGACTCGGTCCTATGATTGGCCCCCCTTTTTCAAGTTTACTTAACTGTTTTGTCATTGATGCGATTTGCAAACCCCCCGCTATTCCGACAAGACCGGCAACCACCAAGTTAAGAGGGAAGACCAGGGTTAACGCTTTAGTAACGGCCTGCGCTGTATTGGCTATCGCCTGCGCTATATTACTAATAAGTTCATTTCGTTTTATTTGGCGCTCTTTTTTACGTATTTCCGCTTCTCGTTTTTCTTTTTCCTTAAGTAGTCGCTGTTCTTCCCTGGCCGCGTCGTTTCGCGCCTTTGTGGCGTCCGCAAGTTGTTCCTGTAACGCGCTCGACGTGTTTGCGGATGCCGCCTGTATTTGGCTTTCGATGTCCTCTACGTTTTTGGCCGCGTCTTCCCTTTTAGTTTGCGCCGCTTCGTATTGTTCGTTTACCTCTTCCAGGCTTTCGTTAAGCCCGTCAAGTTGAACCTGTAAACCGGCGTTAAAGCCTTCGAGTACTCCGCCTATAGCGTCCGATATAGTAGAAGCGAATTCGCCGATTTTACCTATTACATCGCCTAAATACTGGGTTTGCACCTTGGTCGATTCTTTTGTATTTTCTATCTGCTCTTTTTGCGCTTTCTTAATACGCTGCGTTACGTCTTCATTAGCCAGTGCGTACTTTTGTAACTCGTCGGTATATTCCGTAGTACCTTCCTGCATAGTAGCTAAAGTCGCTTTATGGGAAGCCGCCAGGTCTTTTTGATATCCGGTAAGCCCGCTAATATATTCACTTAGCGCGGCGTTGGCCGCAGCTAGATTCTTTTTAGTGGCGTCTACGTCTATAAGTTTAAGTCCGGTTTTATTACGGACTGTAAACTCCCCGATTTTATTTTGTGCCTGGGTTAAGGCAATGTCGATGCCCGCTAGTTCCTGGCTGGTTCTTTTGGCCTGTTGGTCGGCTTCCAGCTTTTGAAGATCACGCGCGCGTTTTTCATTGGCGAAAAGTATTTGTTCGGTTATGGCCTCTTGTTGCGTTTGAGTTAACGCCAATTCCGTGGCAAGTCGCTTTTGCAAGTCTTCTACCTGTCTATCGGCTGCGTTATTAATCTCCGCGCGTGCTCTGTCGGCCTGGCCTAATATATACGCGGTTCGCATGTCTTCCAACTCTCGGACTGTTTCGAGTTCCTGCGCGGCACGTTCTTTGGCTAAGGCGTCTAAATCCTTGTTTAATAGTTTTTGAAGGTCTACAATAGTTGCGTTTAACGCTATTTTGGCCTTCTCCGTTAATTTCTTTTCAGTAGCCAGTTTAAAGCGAATGTCTTCTATCTCTTTTGCATATTGCGCG
>Ga0247816_10000175_pt1 | contig 38661 bp, 36 predicted proteins | sample UWRJL209509C1_FD_179930 | JGI IMG/M metagenome (GOLD analysis project Ga0247816, IMG submission 179930) | Plant litter microbial communities from Arlington Agricultural Research Station in Wisconsin, United States - UWRJ-L209-509C-1 | ecosystem: Environmental > Terrestrial > Plant litter >...
TACAATTGCAAAAATTGCAGAAGCGGGTTACAATGAGGTGGAAACCTATGGTTATTCTGTTAAAGATAAATTTTGGGGATTAGATCCTAAATCGTTTAAAGCATTATTAGACCAGCACGGGCTAACTGCTCCAAGCGGACATTACGGAATGGATCCGTTTATCCAGATCGGCGATCAGGAAGCGCTGAAAAGTTATATTGAAGCAGCCAAAATTGTAGGTGGTGAATATATCACTGTTCCTTATCTGGGCGATGATTTAAGAAAAACGCAGGATGACTGGAAAAAAGTTGCCGGACGTTTGAATGAGGCTTCAGCGATCTGCAAAGCGGGTGGTTTAAAATTAGCTTACCATAACCACAACTTTGAGTTCGTGAAATTTGGCGAAACTACTGGTTATGATATATTACTTAAAGAAACGGATCCGAACGCGGTAAAATTTGAGTTAGATCTTTACTGGGTAGTAAGATCAGGAAACGATCCTGTGAAACTTTTCACAGATCATCCGGGACGCTTCCCGATGTGGCATGTGAAAGATATGGATAAAGCCAATAACACGATCAATACAGAAGTAGGCAGCGGAACTATAGATTTCAAAAAAATCTATGAAAATGCAAAACTTGCGGGTCTGGAGCACCTGATCGTAGAACAGGAAAACTTCGCTCTTGATCCTTATGTAAGCATCAAACAAAGCGCAGATTACATCAAGAAGAATATTATATAACTATTTAGCTGGCAGAGGATTTCCGTCACCTGCCAGCTTCTCTAGCGTGCTGTATCTTACAGGATAGCTCCCCTATTGGCTTTCAAAGCCCAAAGTTTAAAGAATAGGTTCCATTATACCGTCATTAAGCAAAGTTTTTCCCATATTTGGAAATAGATATATTATCACAAAAATTATAAATCAATTAATTCAATGAAGATTGCAGTTGTAGGTGCTACTGGTTTAGTAGGTACCGTAATGTTAAAAGTACTAGAAGAGCGTAATTTCCCGTTAACCGAGTTAATCCCGGTTGCGTCTGAAAAAAGTGTAGGTAAAGAAATCACTTTTAAGGGTAAGCAATTCAAGGTGGTTAGCATGGAAACAGCAATTTCAATGAAACCGGATATTGCTTTATTCTCTGCTGGAGGAAGTACTTCTTTAAAATATGCGCCTCTTTTTGCAGAGGCTGGCACTACAGTGATAGACAATTCATCTGCATGGCGCATGGATCCGTCTAAGAAACTGGTTGTTCCGGAGGTAAATGCCTATACCTTATCTATTGATGATAAGATTATTGCAAACCCCAACTGTTCTACAATTCAAATGGTGGTGGCTTTAAAACCATTACATGATAAATACAGGATTAAACGTGTTGTTGTTTCTACTTACCAGTCGGTAACAGGTACTGGTGTAAAAGCAGTAGAACAGATGATGAACGAACGTAATGGTATTACGGACGGCCCGATGGCATACCCATACCAGATCGACCTGAATGTGATTCCCCAGATTGATGTATTCGAAACTAATGGATACACTAAAGAGGAAATGAAGATGATCAAAGAAACCCGTAAGATTATGGGCGACGAGAACATTCGCATCACTGCAACGACAGTACGTATCCCTGTTATGGGAGGACACTCTGAGTCGGTTAATATTGAGTTTGAAAATGATTTTGATGTTTTAGAAGTTAGAGCTTTACTGGAAAAAACTGAAGGTATTGTCGTTGTTGATGATATTGATAACCTGAAATACCCGATGCCGAAAGATGCACACGAAAAAGATGAAGTATTTGTAGGGCGTATCAGAAGAGATGAGTCACTTCCAAATACTTTAAACATGTGGATCGTAGCAGATAACCTGCGTAAAGGTGCAGCTACAAATGCGGTTCAGATTGCAGAATTCTTAGTAAGAAAAGAGCTGATCTAAAAAATACATGATATAATTAGAGTGGTGTTTGATAGTTTAAAACTATTTAACACCACTTTTTTGTTTAAAAGAGGGTTATCCTTTTTGAACAAATTTAAAATAACTTATACTACACTCCGTTTTGATCTTATGGTTAAAAAACTCTTTACTACCCTATTTGTAATTGCTTCCAGTATTTCCTTCGCACAGACACCTGCGCAAAAAATAAATCAGACCTTCAACAATCTGCTTGCAGATCCGCAGGCTAAATATGCGATCACCTCAATTTGTGTTTTAGACGCCAATACAGGGAAACAGGTCTTTGCGAAAAATGAAAATACAGGGGTTTCAACTGCATCTACTTTAAAAACCATTACCAGCGCTACTGCCTTTTCTATATTGGGAAAAGACTTTCACTATCAGACTACTTTAGGGTACAGCGGTACAATTGGTGCTGATGGCACATTAAAAGGAAACCTGATTATTCGTGGGGGCGGCGATCCTGCATTGGGGTCCTGGCGTTATGAGCACAGTAAAGAAGCTTATGTTTTAAACCAGTGGGTAGCTGCGATTAAAGCTGCGGGAATAAAAAAAGTTGAAGGAATGGTTATCGGTGATGACCGTGCCTGGGGAACACAGACCACTCCTGAAGGATGGACATGGCAGGATATCGGCAATTACTTTGGTGCGGGATCTTCTGCGCTGAGCTGGCGCGAAAACCAGTTCGACATCAAATTGAAACCAGGTTCGTCCGTAAGCGTTACACATACAGTTCCTGCAATGCCCTATCTGACTATTGTAAATGAGCTGCAGCCAGGATCAGCCGGAAGCGGCGACAATGCATATGCTTTTCTCCCGCCATTCTCTACTATTGCTTACCTGCGCGGACGATGGGCTACGGATATACAAAAACCAGGTATTTCAGCGGCTTTGCCCGACCCTGCATTTGATGCGGCTTTCCGCTTGCAGGATACTTTAGGTAAAGCAGGGATAAGTGTAAATTCTGCAGCGACGACAACGAGGCAACTAGGTGCAGCACATTTACCGGTTCCGGAAATACAGCAGCAATTGAGTGTTGTAACTTCTCCTGCCCTGTCAGAAATCGTTTACTGGCTCAATAAAAAGAGTGTCAATTTATATGCGGAACATTTGTTAAGGACACTTGCCTGGAAAGCAGGAAAAGAAGCGACAGCAAAAAATGGTGCCGCTGTAGAGATTAGCTATTGGGCGAATAAGGGACTGGATAAAAATGCGCTGAATATTATTGATGGCAGCGGGCTATCCCCGGCAACAAGGGTAACACCTGCTGCTATGGCCAGCATTCTTTTCCAGGCACAAAAGGAAGACTGGTTCCCAGATTTTTTAAAGTCTTTGCCCGATCATAATGGCATGAAACTAAAGAGCGGAACAATTAATGACGTTTCTGCTTTTGCAGGTTATTATACGGCAAATAATGGCAATAAATATGTGATCGTTATTAACATCAACAATTATTCGGGCAGTGGAATAAATCCCAAATTATTCCGGGTACTAGACGCACTTAAATAATCTTAAGTTATAAACAGCGGCCCGCATTTATCCACAAATTGTTATCTTGCACGCTTTTACCAGTCGCAAAGCCAAAAACCTTTCTTCATTTTATGAATAAATTCGTATCTTTTATATGCTGTCTTTTATTTTACACAAGCACATATAGTCAACAAATGGGAACTGGAAATGCTCTTTCTTCCTTGGCAGATAGTAATGCCAATTTTATCAGCAGGCCGCCAGAGTTTGCGATTATTCCTGAACCGGTGTCTCTGTTAAAAACCAGCGGTTCTTTTGTATTGCCAGAAAATATAATTATCGTTGCTACGCCGGAAATGAAACAGGTAGCCGATTATTTACAAGAAAAACTATCCGTTCCAACGGGTAAATATGTATCAGAATTTACTACCACCTCTGCAGCACCAACGATCAGGTTAATTTTAAATAGCAAGACTAATCAGCTGCTTGGCAATGAAGGTTACCAGTTATCGGTTACACCCGGACTAATTGTAATTAAAGCCAATAAAACAGCAGGTTTGTTCTACGGTGTACAAAGTTTATTACAGCTGTTCCCCAAGGAGATCGAATCGAAGGAATTAGTTAAAGATATCACCTGGAAAATACCATGCGTAGAAGTGACGGATTATCCCCGCCTGCCATGGAGAGGGCTGATGTTTGATGTAGCACGCCACTTTTTTACTAAACAGGAAGTAAAGCAGTACATCGATGCAATGGTACGGTATAAATTTAACCTCCTTCATTTGCACCTTGCCGATGATGAAGGCTGGAGAATAGAAATTAAAGGATTGCCGAAACTAACTGAGATAGGTGCCTGGAGAGTTAAAAAAGTTGGTGATTTCGGCACATTCAGTATCCCCGCTGCCGACGAACCGCGTACTTATGGTGGTTTTTATACGCAAGACGATATCCGCGAACTGGTGCAGTATGCCAAAGACAGATTTGTAGATATCATGCCGGAAATTGACGTTCCGGGGCATAGTCTGGCTGTGATAGCTTCCTATCCGGAACTTTCCTGCACACCGGGAGCAGAAAACTACCGCGTGCGTTCCGGAGAAAAGATCATGGACTGGTCCAGGGGTGCCCCTCCAACCGCATTACTGGACAATACGCTTTGTCCCGCCAACGAAAAAGTATACAGTTTCCTTGATACGGTGATTACCCAGGTAGCTGCGCTGTTCCCATTTGAATATATACACATGGGCGGCGACGAAGCCCCGATTAATTACTGGCAGAAAAGCGATGCGGTAAAAGCGCTGATGCAGAAGGAAGGAATGAAAGATATCCACCAGGTACAAGCCTATTTTGAGAAAAGAATTTTGAAAATCGTAGAATCGAAAGGCAAGAAATTCATGGGATGGGATGAAATCCTGAGCGACGATCTGCCATCAAGCGCAGGGATCATGAGCTGGAGAAGTATTAATTTCGGGATTGAGGCTTCACGTGCAAAACACGAGGTGATTATGACACCACAGGCCAACGTATATCTTGATTTAATGCAGGGTGATGTGATTACGGAACCTAAAGTATACAATACTGTACGCCTCGGAAAAACATATGAATTTGACCCTGTACCTGCCGGAGCAGACCCAAAATACATCAGGGGAGCACAAGGGAACTTGTGGACGGAACAAATCTATAATATCCGCCAGGCAGAATACATGACATGGCCAAGAGGGTATGCTGTTGCAGAATCGATCTGGTCGCCCAAAGAGAAAAAAAACTGGAACAACTTTATTGGCAAAATGGAACTTCATTTTCAGCGGATGGATATAGCGGAAACGAAATATGCGCCAAGTGTGTATGATCCTATCTTTAAAGCAAGCAGAACGGTCGATAAACAACTGATGATAGAACTGACTACTGAAATTGACGGGTTAGATATTTACTACAGTTTCGACAACTCTTTTCCTGACCGTTTTTACCCAAAGTACACAGAAAAATTAGTGGTGCCGAAAGATGCTGTGCTGTTACGTTTAATTACCTATAAGGGCAAAAGTCCGATTGGCAGGATGATTACGATCACGGTTGATGAATTGAACAAAAGAGCGGGAAGAAGATAAGCTTTGAGATACTTTGTACATATAGGCTATAACGGCTTGCAATACAATGGCTGGCAAAAGCAAGCCGGGATATCAAATATTCAGGGCGTTATAGAAAACGCGCTGAGCAGTATATTCAAAACAACTATAGCAATCAACGGATGCGGAAGAACAGACGCACAGGTGCATGCCAGCCAGTTCTTTTTCCATATGGACCTGGAACAGGAGTGGGATTTTGATTTGGTATTCCGTCTCAATAAAATGCTGCCAATGAATATCGCGGTTTACGATGTTATTCCTATGGAAGGCAGCCCCCATGCGAGATTTGATGCGGTACAACGTGCTTACGATTATTTTCTGCATACCTATAAGGATCCGTTTTTAAACGGCTTAAGTTCTTATTACCTGCTGGATAAGCTTGACTATGATCAGATGAAAGCTGCTGTAGCGCTATTGCCTTTATACAAAGATTACAGGGCATTTTGCACGCATCCTGATAAGTACGAACATACTTTATGTTTTGTACGCACATCGAGCTTAATGGTAGATGAAAGCGGGGAGAAATTAAGGTTTCAAATATCATCCAATCGCTTTTTAGGAAAGATGATCCGTATCATCATGGGCCAGTTGTTAAAAATCGGGAAGGGATTGATGAGCGTGGACGAATTTGAAAGCCACCTGATCAGTAAACAGACACCCGCATTAATTACGCCTGCACATCCGCAGGGCCTTTATCTTTCGAAGGTAACCTATCCCTATCTTGATCTTAAACCCCGTGCTGATTTTTCGGCTATTCTTCAAAAGCAGGCCGACTCGAACTGGTTTAAACTTTAAGCTTCTTTACGCTCAGGTGAGATTGGCGCAACCAGAAACGCTTAATTTTGCAGGTAAATAAGATTATTATGAATTTCCACACTAGAAAATGGGTAAAACCAGAAGACCTGAACCCGAACGGAAGCTTGTTTGGAGGTAGTTTATTAAGATGGATCGATGAAGAAGCTGCTATTTATGCCATCGTTCAGCTCGGAAACCCAAGAGTAGTTACCAAATACATTTCAGAGATCAATTTTGTAAGCTCGGCTAAACAGGGAGATATCATCGAGATGGGAATTACTGCCATAGATTTCGGCAATACTTCATTAACCATGCGCTGTGAAGTCCGCAATAAAATCACCAGAAAGAGCATTCTGACTATCGACAAAATGGTATTTGTAAATATTGATGAATACGGTACGCCTGTAGCTCATGGCAAAACACATATTAAATTTATCGAAGAGCAGTTCGCAGCAGAAAATCATTAATCCAGTGAGAGGATAAGCGCATGGATTTGTTCCGGGGTTAAATTAATGCCGTTAAGGATGTATGTTGCCTTTTTGTAAAAGGGGTTGCGCTCTTCCAATTTATTTTCAATAAAATGAACGATCCCTTCTTCCGAAAGGTTACTGAGTAAGGGACGTTTTGCAATTCCCTGCTCTAAACGTTTTGCAAGGGCAAGCGGTGTTAGCTGTATGTAGATGGTTAGACCATTGGTATTCATCCATTCCATATTATCAAAATAGCATGGCGTACCCCCACCTGTCGCAATTACACAGTTTTTAGGGTAATCAAAGGTTTTTAACGTTTCGCTTTCAAGTTTCCTGAACGCATCTTCCCCATTGGCAGAAAAGTAATTTGCTACTGTATTGCCAGTGATTTTTTCGATCTGATGATCAAGATCGACCAATGTATATCCCAGGCGGGTCGCTAACTTTCTTCCCAGCGTACTCTTGCCGCATCCCATAAATCCTATCAGAAATATCTTCATTACTAAGCTAATTTTACCCTTGGATCTGCAAAGGCATACAAAACATCTACTAAAATATTAACTACTACAAATACCAGCGCAATAAAAAGAATAGAGCCCATTACCACCGGAAAATCTGACATTTCCAATGCCTTTACGGTTGTTCTCCCTAATCCGTTATACCCAAATATATACTCTACAAAAAATGATCCTGCAAGCAATGAAGCAAACCAGCCCGAAATTGCTGTAATTACAGGGTTCAGCGCATTTTTTAAGCCATGTTTATAAATCACTGCATTTCTTCCTAATCCTTTTGCCCGTGCCGTACGGATATAGTCCTGAGAAAGGATATCCAGCATCGCCGTTCGTGTTAACTGTACAATAATAGCCAAAGGACGGAGCCCCAGAGTAACCATTGGCAATATCAGGTTCTTGAGCGTCATTACCTCGCCCCTGAACGGATCGTAACTGTACAGGCTGCCAGACATGTTCAGGCCGGTATAAGGGCCAAGTACAAAGCCGAAAAACCAGGCAATGATAATTCCGGCAAAAAAAGCTGGTGCTGAAATGCCCAGGATAGCGAATGCATTGGCAGCCGTATCAATCCAGGTATCTTTATAGACTGCGGACAATATCCCTAGAAATACACCGATTGCGGTAGCAAAAATCATAGCTGTTAATGCCAGTACAAATGTGTTCGGCACTGTTTCTGCCAGGATAGTGGATACTTCTCGTTTTGTTTGGTAAGAACGCCTCAGATAAGGAAGCTTAAGTGCAATCGCATGTTCCGAAAAAGAAATCAGCCGGATATAATGATATTTATTCATGGCTTCCGCGTTATTCTCGTGGTAACCAACGGGTGAAAGGTCATTGATAAATAAAAGGAACTGTTTCGGTTTGGATTGGTCGAGCCCAAATTCTTTACGCACCGCTTCGAGCGACTGCACATCGGCACGCTGCCCGAGCGTCATCCTTGCCGGATCGCCCGGAAGGATATTAAACAGGATGAAAACCACTACAATTACACCCGCCATTACAGCAAGTCCGTAGCAAAATTTCCTGAGCGCGTACAAGAGCATATTATTTGTTGAAATATAAAGCCTTTAGTTTATCCAGGGAAGGCATCGAAGCATAGCTCCATTTATTGATCACTACTCCATTTTTAAGCAATACAACACCCGGGCTTGCCCTTACCATGCTCTTCAACGGAACAGCATCAGCATAAAAGATCTCTGCAAATAACTTATTCCTTTTACTGAAAGCTTCCGCATCCTGCGCCGAGTTGGAAGTGAGCATAACCGTACGGATATTAAACTGCTCTGTAAGGTCTAATGTCAGCGCTTTCAATTTCCCTATGGCTTCTTCGTTTGTTTCATTCAGGTTATAAGCTACAATCAGCAAGTTATAATATGGGTTTTCAATCAGCTCTTTTGTATAATCCACCCCTGACGCATCACTGATCACTAAGTCTTTGATTTTTGCTTCATATCCTTTTTTGATCAGCTTTTGTACAGGCTCACCCACGATTTCCCAGTTGTTATCTTTCCAGATCTCAGTTTTAAGGTAATCCTTGTCGCTCATTTCTTTCTTCTCGCCTGTCTTTTTATTTTTCAGCTGGTACATGATCAGATACTCATCCTTTGGTGCACCTTCAGGGATCTTCATGGCATCAGGCAAACTTGCCCCGATTTTATAAGGAAGGAAATCCAGGACAGGGAGATAGGTATAGGTATATAAACTAAATAGAATTGAAAGCGCAGCAACGATGATCAACCCGATTTTCTGTTTTCCTTCGTTTGTACTTATCGGTAAAATTTTGCTGCGGTTGAGAAATAAATAAACGATCAATACCAACAGGACGAGGTCTTTGGAGAACGATTGCCAAGGTGTTAACGGGATCGCATCCCCAAAACATCCGCAGGATGTAACTACTTTAAATGCAGCAGATACGAACGTTAAAAAAGTAAAAAAGATAATGATGGCCAGTAAACCGCCTGTTACTTTTTTGCTCCAGAAGCCGAACAACAGCAAAGCGCCCAGTACAATTTCCAGTACACATAGGGCTATTGCGATGCCGGTTGCAAAAGGGCTAAGCCAGGGCATATGAAATACATCAAAGTACTCCTGCAATTTATAGCCGAACCCCAGCGGATCATTTGCCTTGATCAGCCCGGAAAAGATAAACAGTATACCTACAAATATTCTTGAAAAATTTAACGCGATCTTATTCATCTGTCCCAATTCTTGTATCTCCTTAAGGAGATTATTTCACTTCTAATTTAATCAATGCAAAAACTGCATAGTTAAGCATATCCTGGTAGTTTGCATTAACACCTTCAGAAACTTGTGTTTCACCAAGATTATCCTCAATTTGCTTCACCCTGAAAATCTTCATCAGGATCAGATCCGTCAGCGAACTAATCCGCATATCTCTCCATGCTTCGCCATAATCATGGTTTTTGGCAAACATCAGTTCTTTAGTCTCGTTTACCTTTTTATCGAACATGGATTCTACCAGCTGCAGGTCCAGTTCATGGGGATCATTTTCGGTCATGTCCGATTGCATCATGGCAATCACGCAATAGTTAATGATCCCGATATATTCAGGTATGATCCCTTCTCCTACTTTTGAAATTTTCTTTTCTTCGAGTGTCCGGATCCGCTGTGCTTTAATGAACAGCTGATCTGTGATAGAGGATAAACGGAGAATGCGCCATGCAGTCCCGTAGTCTTTGGTTTTCTTTAAAAAAAGCGATTTACAAACCGCGATTACCGAATCGAATTCTTGTGAGGTGTTTGTTGCCAAAACAATTAAAATATTTAGTTTAAAGCTGTTTTAATACTGTATTTTTGCATTAAATGATGGCTAAAGATACGTTTTTAAACCGAAAAGTAACACTAAACCTAAAAGGCAGGCTGGTAGATTTAAGCCGCCCGCAGGTAATGGGGATCCTCAATTTAACCCCTGATTCTTTTTATGGAAATAGCCGGATCAGTTCGATTGATGCCGCATTAAAAAGAGCAGAAACCTGTTTGGAAGAAGGTGCTTCATTTATCGACATCGGCGCTTACTCTTCCCGTCCCGGAGCCGATGAAGTAACTACAGAAGAAGAGCTTAAGCGGATGATCCCCGCTGTTGCAGAGATCAGCAAAAGATTTCCTGAAGCTTATCTTTCCATAGATACATTCCGTGCAAAAGTTGCCAGAGAAAGTATTGAAGCCGGTGCACATGTAATCAATGATATATCGGGCGGTGAGCTCGATGAAGACATGTTTGCAACCGCAGCGCAGCTGAACGTACCCTATATCTTAATGCACATGAAAGGTGATCCTAAAACCATGCAGAAAAATCCGGTTTATGAAAACATCGGGCTCGAAGTAGTGGATTACTTTGCGGAGAAAGTAAACCGACTGAAACAGCTGGGCATCCATGATATTATCCTTGATCCCGGATTTGGTTTCGCAAAAACGGTATCGCATAATTACCAATTGCTCAATCAAATGCGGTACCTTGATTTATTCGGATTACCAGTACTGGTTGGCTTTTCAAGAAAATCAATGATCTATAAATTTTTGGGTACTTCGCCCGAAGAAGCGCTGAACGGGACGACCATACTGAATACACTTGCCTTGCAAAAAGGTGCCAGTATATTACGGGTCCATGATGTAAGGGCCGCAGCAGAGTGCATCAAACTGGTTGAAAAAATGCAGGAGCATTAATATTTCCGTAAAATACCTAACTTGGCAATAATGAAAGGCTTTGACTTTGATTTTCTAACCATAACTGTTACGGATGTAGTGGACATTTTGTTCGTTGCTTTCCTGATCTATTATACTTACAATCTGATTAAGAACACGCTGGCAGTAAACCTGCTGTTGGGTATGTTTATCATCCTGATCCTGTGGTTCGTGGTAGATGCATTGAACATGCGCCTGTTATCTACCATCATCAACAAATTCATGAGTGTGGGTATCATTGCGCTCATTGTTATTTTCCAGCCGGAGATACGGCGGTTCCTGCTGCTCATTGGAAAAAACACTTTTTTGCAGAAGAATAAGGCCTGGTGGGGATATCTATTTGGCAGTAAAGATGCGGAGAACGATAATTTGGTCAGGATAAAACCGATTATCGATGCTTGTAAAAGCATGAAGAAATCGAGGACTGGCGCACTGATTGTGTTTGTTAAATTTTACGACGATCAGTTGTTTGCGAATAGCTGTGAGTTGATCGATTCAAAAATTTCCAAGCGTTTACTGGAAAGCATATTCCAAAAATACAGTCCGCTCCACGATGGTGCTGTAGTAATTTCAGAAAATAAGATTAAAAGTGCCAGTTGCATTTTACCGCTAACTGATAACGATAAGTTACCTCCACAGTTTGGCTTGCGCCACCGCGCAGGGATCGGGGTATCCGAAACCACAGATGCTGTTGCGGTAATTATCTCTGAAGAGACAGGAGAAATTGCCTATGCTAAGCAAGGCAGGGTAAGGATGAATGTATCCTTTGGAGAACTGGAGAAATTGCTGAACAAAGATTTTTAGTATTCTCATTTCAGTCGATTTCAAAAACATTTCACTCTTTCCAAAAACCTCTTTCATAAAAAAATCCGACACAGGGCCGGATCTTTTACCGGCATCAGCCGGATAATGTCAATACAAATACTGACTAGCAGTATTCGTTAAAAGCACCCATTAGGTTGTCAGCAATCATTTGAGCCGGACGACCTTCAATTTGGTGACGTTCGATCATATGAACCAATTTACCATCTTTAAATAATGCCATTGCAGGCGATGAAGGTGGGAAAGGCATCATGTAACTTCTTGCTCTGTCTACTGCATCTTTTTCCATACCTGCGAAAACGGTAATCATTTTATCAGGATGTTTTTCATTTGCAGCGGCCATTCTTGCTGCTGGTCTTGCATTTGCTGCTGCGCAACCGCATACAGAATTTACAACCACAAAAACAGTTCCTTCACCAGTAAGCGCGCTATCCACGTCTTCTGCTGTTTTCATTTCCTCAAAACCTACTTTCGTTAGTTCTGCACGCATAGGTTCTACTAAATATTCTGGATACATATATTCAAGCTTTAATATTATAATTCTATTTTCTACTGCAAAGGTACAGTGCCACTTAGTAGCATCAAAGGATAAGTGATCATAAGCATTGTTTTTTACCTTTAAATTACTTTGGCTGAAAAACAATTTTTCATACAATCAAGTGGTGTATTTAGTGATGTGGTCTGATAACTGCAATTTTCCAAGACTATTTTAGCCATTAATAGTAGTGTCTGTTTTTGCCAAGATTTGAGCTGTCATAATAATGTGATTAAGATTCAAAATTATTTATTTATTATTCAATATTCAAATATGCTATGTATCCTTGCCTTTTATAAAGAATTCCAGTATAGTGTTTTTCCAAAAAACCATCTCTATCATTAATAGTTTTGAAGCTACCTAATGTTCCACACTCAATAAATTTCACACTAATGCCCTGTAGAAACATCTGCACTTTTAAATTATGTTGAATATAGCCATTTATATACATGATCAGGTTATCTTCAAGTAAAGAATATGTTTTTGTGACATCTATTTCAATTTTATAAGAGTGCTTGTCGCCAAGCGGAATTTTAAATTTTGATTTTAGGAAGTTCCCTGTCATATCTTGCTCTAAAATAACTTTAACTTCATTTGAATTTATTTTCACAGAGTTTAATACTAACGAAGTATCCGTATAATTGGGTTTACAGGATATGTTATTTTGATAAGGGTGCATGAATGGCGTATTCGATTCCGCTGGTATTATAGTGAATGTTGATTTATGGTTCACTCTGACGATTTGCTTTACGGCATCTATTAAGTTTATATCAATAATATCTGTACAATCGTCATAGTAATGAACCAGAGGGCAAGATCCATAATTCGGCAATGCGCTAACCATTTTAAGTACAACATCTTGTTTAACTGCCCGCAGTTCGCTTCGAACGAACAAGCAGTAAATATGACCTGAATGAGATGCTAAGTAAAAATAAAAGGTTGCTCAATTTAGGAATAAAGCAACCTCTTATATTATTTTCAAATCAGGATTTCTCCTGTCAATTTATTAGTGACGATGTTTTACGATCACTACCGGACGACTGCGGTGATGATGAACTACAGGGCGAGGACGACGGTGATGGACAGGCTGTCTTACGATAACCTTGCGTGGACGATGGTAAACTTTGCGATATACTGGTCTTCTAACCGGTTCATGATATACTACAGGGCCTGTTCCAATCCTTGCGTTAACTACAACCTGTGCTTTTGCGGTGCTAAAGCTACTAACAGCTATAATAGCGATTACTGCGATTTTAATTAGTTTCATGGTGTTTATCATTTGTGTACCATTAGGACAGCAAGCAAACTCATAGGTTTAACAGCCACACCAGAAAAACAGCTAAACAACTGTTAATCATTATACTATTTTGAATTCTAACTACAGATCTGATTTTTGTCATGGTACAGGCCGTAAATAAGGAATACCATTATTGGTTAGCATTTTTCTACTCCCGGCTATTATACATTTTAATAAAAGTTAAGTCATAAAGCGGTTAAAAAAGTCCGTCAGATTGTTATATTCACTATTACGGTTTACCCCCTTTTGAATTTGGCTAAACTATTGTGTAATTTTGCAGAAGAAAACGGATAGATCCACAAACCGGGTCGGCTAAAAATCCGTAGTACTTATTAAACAACTTAATAAAAAATAATATGTCATCAGTAGTGATAGCATATTATATTTCTTAGCATTTCTTCGCTACAAAAACAACCCCTTAAAACAGCAACAGACACTATTTAATATGTCACAGTATTTCACATTATTAAATAAAGTGGGCAAAATCATCTTTTAGAGTTATCTTCGTATATGGCAACAGCGAGGATAATATTAGACACCAGGCGGGCAAAGGCAAATGGCCTTTATCCTATTAAAATAAGGGTTGCACATGTAAAAGACTTTGAGCGTTTTGGTACTACCTTCTAACGGTCAATAAATACAACCAAACCACGTTGGGCATGTATTTAATCAGAGTAAGGAGCGTATTTAATGATATTATCAGCGCAAAGGAATTAAGTGCTAACGCTTACTCATTCCACAAACCTGACAACAAACAGGCTATAAAATCCCCGACCCTATCAACAACAAGCGCTCGCTGAACCTGTCGAAGATTATTCAAATGCACAATTACGTTCCGGCAACCCCTGGTGAACAGTTCTCGAAGAATATATTTATGTTCAGCTATTTAGCTAGTAGAATGAATATGATTGATATCTTCCGTTTAAAGTGGTCTGACATTACAAATAATGAATTTTCATTTGTCCGGAAGAAAACCGCAGCCAAAACTGGCGGCACTAACAAAATTAACACCCCATTGAATTCAGCTTTCCTCCGTATGATAGAAACGCATGGCACCAGGAAGCTAACCACGGATTGTATTTTTGACGTTATACAGCAGATGCTGATGAAAAGGAATTGATCAGGAGAACCCGTATAGCTATAACCAGTATAAATACTAACCTAAAAAAAATAGCCTTAAAATTAGGATGGGAAGAGCAACCAAGCACATACTTTGCTAGGCATGCTTATAGTACAAATCTCATGAATCCTGAGGTACCTCTGGCATTTATCTCAAAGCAACTTGGCCATAAAGATTTGAAGACCACTCAAAATTACCTTGGCAGCTTTAGTAGTGATAAGGCTACAGAATATCACACGAACCTATTGGAAGTCCACAATATTAGGTAAATACATTATAAGACATGATAAAATAATTTATTTACGACATAGATTATAGTGATATCTTGTACATTCACAAATATAATTGCTGGTTTGCTATTTTATTAAGCACCCCTGCATTTAAGATTTTATTTTATGCTTCCAGAAAGCACTTGTTTATTTAATAAGCTTACATAATTAGCATATTATAAATTATTTCTATTACTTCTGGCTTTGCTGAATGACCACATCAGTATATTGAATACCACCAAAGTCATAAATGATTGTAATAATATTACATAGAAGTCTTTAGAAAAATAGTCTTTTGTCCCCCACGGCATCAATATTGTATAGGCATAAGCTAGAAAAAAAAATCCACCGAGATTTCTGGTAATTATATTAGGTAAGTTATTTTTCATAATTAATATATATTATCTTCCACAAGATGCTAAAAGGGCTGCTACAGCTGTTGTCATCGCACCACTTATAAAACCGCCAGCAAATCCTAAAACAGCACCACCTACACCACCGACGATAGTACCTGCACCAGGGATGATGCTACCAATTGTACCACCGCCCATAGCACCGCTCGCTCCACCAAAGAATCCGCCGACTACGCCACCAATTAATACATCCCTGGCAGTAACACGACAGCCCCTACGTACCCCCGGACGGTATGGTATACCCATTACTGTTTGTTTCTTACTCAAATAACCCGTTTCTTGATTCGCAACTTGCTGGACATAAGGAACGATTGTTGATTCCCCTGTAGGTAGGATGATTTCATCACCCGGTCCATAATCTAGTATCCCTGTCCAAAACTCCTGATGGTTAGTTACATCTGTAGCGAAGGCCCTAAGCATGGCCGTCTCAATTAAAAAGGACTCTTTATCAAACGCATTTACGTGACTATTAATAATAACTTCATTGTCCAGATCATTTAGCAGAATTATAAATGGACTAAGTTCAATATAACTACCAATTGCATTAAAATACCGCTGCCTGTAAACATTAATGTCATAAATTGCAACTAATGGAGGTGTGCCTGGAGTAGGATCAGAAGGAGGTACCGGAGTATCCATAACTTTGTTGAGAGATATGTGCTCCAAACTTAAATCTTTTTTCTCCGCTATGGCTTGCGAAATATTAATCTTAGCGGTAGAATTATACCTCGAATTTTGTGTACTTTTGTAAGTACTAAGTTTATTTATATTAATGTAATAAAATTCAGTATCTGATGTAATAATTTTGGAAGCAGAACTTTTTAAATTAAGTAGTTCATTCTGTACTCTAGATTCTATTTGTGCCTTTCTAGAGTTCCAATAAGCGATTTTGTCTTCGCTTTCGTTTTTTTTACATGATAATAAGCTTCCAAAAATTAATAAGGATAATAAACTTGTCAGTTTCATAAGAGAGATGTTACGTTAATTAAAAATAAATATACCACCTAATTTTATTGTAGAAAATTTATTACACCAACATCCCTTTAGCCTTGGTGAATTATTTTTTTCCATACACAAATGAATATTATTAAAGTAAAATCTTAACAAAAACTCCAAACAGATGTACAATGCACCGTCGCATGTCTGAAACCTACTTATGAACACTAAAGACGATTTAAGAAACAACATCCAGCTGATTAAAGACGTGAATAACAGGGTGCCCTTTTTATGGGAATGTTTCGATAATATTATCCGGTACAAGAACCGCAGCTTTATTGATCCAGACATAGACGAGAGTGTAAATGCTGTCTTCCAAAACTTTATCAATATTGTGAAGCTCGTTCCCTTAATGGCTGTAGTTATTGATATCCCTCAGGTTGTTTGGCGCCAGAAAAATACCAAAGGTGAACGTGTATTTTCTACTAAGAGCGGATATCATATAATAGATCCAGGATGGACTTGATTGAATTTGGTCGTTTTAATCGAAAAGGAGAACCGCTTTTTTACGCATCACTGCCAACAGAAACAACAAATATTGATTATGTTCTTTCTTGTGCACTGGAACGCTGCAAAGAGCTTACCGCAGAAATACGTAATTACAAGTTCCAAGACATTAAAGTTGGCGGCTGGCTGGTAAAAGATCCATTCCCAGTGATAAATCTTTGCTTTGATGATGAACACCTAAAAGAAAACCCGGCACTGCGAAGGGAAGTGCATAACTATTCAGATGTTATTGCAGAATGCTTTTCTCCAGAGGCGTCAAAGTTCATTAAGTCATTTCTACATTACCTTTCAGAGTTGAGCGGCACACTGGCGGAGATCGACTTTCATTACCTCGCTCCTACCGCACTATTTTGCGCAATTAGGTACTACTATGAGAATGTCGTAGAAGAGTCAAAATTTGGACTTATCTATCCAAGAGCGATGAGCGATAAAAAAGGACTTAATATCGTGATGACATGTGAAGCGGTTGACAGATTCTTAAAACTTGATAAGGTTGTGATGTATCGCTATTGCCCTGTTTATGGCGGACGCACTGATTGCATTGCGGAACCTTGCAGCGACATTGTTCATCCTGACTACATGGGCAATTTCGTAATTACAAATTATAAACACCCTTCACCCTAAATGGAATTAGCTAAGCGAAGACAATGCTACATGTGCAGTGATCCAGCCACAGGAGTAGAACATGTGCCGGCTAAATGTTTCTTTCCAAAAGGCCAAAGAGAAATCTTATAACTGTACCATCCTGTGAACTTCATAATAATGCCACATCCAAAGATGATGAGTATGTAAGAGGGATTATAGTTTCATCTGCAGGAACAAATAAGGTAGCGCTCAGCCATTGGAAGGATGGGGTTAGGAAAAGTTACTTGCACAGCCCTAAGCTATTCTTAAAAACATTCGAGGTGCAAAAGGATAATGCATTTTTCCATGACTACACGCATCGACACTTTAATGGTAAAAATTGCATACGCTTTATACTACCAAGTTTACAAAAGGGTTTGGCAATCACGGCCCGCCCCGTTCTACAAGCAATTTTACTTTGATGATGGAAAGACGGATATAGAGGTAAGATTGCCTGACTATTTAAGCATACCCGAATATAATGTATTTGAGGGCGCCAACCAATCAGTTTTTAAATATCAGTATCTGGAAGGAAAAGTTAACGGCCAGCCTAACTGTATTTTTAAGATGATCTTCTATGAAGGGTTTGAGGTTATCATTATGCCGATAAACAGTCCTTATAACTTAACCAGGCTACGGAATTCATAATTACCACTCCTAATGCATTACGTGTAATGGTTAGCCAAAAGGAAATCCCTTACATTAAAAAGCAGGGCAAGTTATTCTTTAGGCAATCTGATCTTATAGAATGGCTGGAAAGTGGTATCACTTTAAATAAACATCATGGCGAATAAGTACGGTCAAATTTGCAAAGATTAGTAAAGGCTTATTGGCTATTGTGCATGCCACCTACTTTTGGTATTATTGTCTATGAGTGAAAACTTCACAATTCCGATTGACAAGAGGGTAATAACAATGCTGATCAATGAGGATGTTACAATAAACCAATATCTACATGAGAATGAGGGGGCTTATAGTGGGCAGCTATTAAACATACTTCTAAGTTATCATAGTGATGAACATGGAGCGCCTGATATTTTCGATTATACTTTAGATGAAGATAAACTTTGGTTCGATCCAGCCAACCTCAGAGGTTCTTTTCCAATAAGATATATTGTTAGCTATTATTATGGCTGTGATGATATGAATACTTCACAATCATTCGATATGCAATGGGATATATTGATAGATATAAAAACCTTAACGATAACATTTACCGGTCCAGAAAAATGGGTAGTTAATAACTGAATTTAATAATGGATACGCTTGCTAATTTCAAGATGATAAGCTGCGGAGTCCTTTATCACCACTAATAATGCATTACGAGGGGTGGTTAAAAAAGATCAAATACACCCGTCAAAAAAGCAAAAGAAATTATTATTCAGGCAGGTAGATTTAATTGAATGGTTAGACAGTTGCAATTAAACTATGATGACTTGGAAGACAAATATGTGAATTACAAAATCACTATTGAGTTAGTTAATGATTTTAAAGGATGCTTATTACCAAAACTTCAATGTACTAACTAAGCCAAGCAATAATAAAGAACAGATTGATAGAATTAACAGAAGAACTATCATGCCAATAACACCATTGCGATCTAAGGCATTATTTGTAGCAGGTATTTTAAATAGATGATTTAATAAAGCAACTATGAGAACCCATGCCCCAATCGAAGTTATTATCCCTACTGATATTCTCCAAAAACTAATATCTAAAAACCAAGGATAAATTAAAATTAATAGAAGAGACGCTATAGAAACAATTGCGATCCCTGCTCCTATAAATTGTTTATAAAAATTGTTATTTACAACACGAATGTTGTATCTAATATTCATATCAACAACTTTATTATATGGTATTATTAAGCAATCGCCATCAACAGGTTTAAATGCACCAGCACTCTTAGAGTAGCGTTGGGCGTCAGTTAGATATAGAACTTCTAATGCACCGCTATCAGCAGAAATTTGATATTGAGTAATAAAACCTGAAAACATTTTTGTATTCCCACTACCATCCTCCATTACTACATCAATCAATGTAGAAAGAACCTTGCCTGTTTTTCTTCCCTTAAATTCTCCAAAATCCATACTGTCACCTCTGAAATAATAATTCCAGTTGTTTGCAAACCTAAAAACTTCAAATTTTGAGTCTATTTTAAAAAAGCGTATAAACCAATGTGCTAAACATCCAAAAATTGCTGATATAACAATTGAGGTAAAAATATAAACAAGTAGATAGGTTAAATTTTCACTGGTGAGGTCTGGTAACGTATTGCTGCCTATTTTCTTAAAAACACTTGAAACTGGTTTCTTAATAGTGTCATAGGATAGATTTAGAAATTTATTAAATAGCAAAAACGTAATTAGCTGAACAATAAGTCCCCAAAATATACTTGTTATTAGTCTGTCTGCGAATAAACCCGATGTGAATTGTTTAGTGAACTGCCCTCTAAAATAAAATCTTTTAAAAAAAACACCTGGCACGATTAGCATTACAATAAATACTATACTGCTAATCGTGACCTCAGCTTCCATTTAAATCTTAAATAAGAGTAATTTCTTCGTGGTTTGACAAAGTAATTGTTACTTCTTTTTGTTCAGGATTTTTAAGCTTTTCTACGGCATCCATATACTTCTTTTTATCTTCAGGATTCGATAATATTCGTTTTGCTTCCTGGCTCATAACATCCAGGTCAGAAGAAAAGTATGTTTCAATCACATTTCCAACGGCGTTTTTAATTTGCTGAATGACTGTCATATCTTGTTTATTTTAAAAACGTTATATTAACATTTTAACTTCCCAAGAAGCGGGTTGCAAAAGTAGTAATTTTTCCTAATCTTTTTATTATCTATAAAAAAATATGTCAGATGACATACCACTTATTTTTCCGCCTATTGTGTTGTACAATACAACAACGCTAATATTAGATTTATGTTTGACTTTAACAAATTTATTTTGATATATCAGGCTAGCTAAGCACCTTATAAATATAACGCCATATAGATAAAATTACAAGGTAATCTGTAACATTATTCCTACTGAAGATACGCGTACTGCCTTTACATTGTCAACAAGCTCATCCTTAACTATCCAGTCCCAATTATTCATACGGTGCACAAACAGACCTAATTTACTAGACACAGATTTGTCATGATGTAAACACACACACACCTTCTAAGCATGTTCTTTGAATTTGGCCAAACTATTGCTTAATTTTGCAATAGAAAACAGGAAGCTTAATAAAAGGTAGGCAAATAGTGGGCAACACCGATCCTGTCAATCTACAAGCACTTATAAATCAGAAACTTAATAAATAACAATATGTCATCAGTAGAGACTACTTATATCCCTTACAAAGTAAAGGACATTTCACTGGCAGAATGGGGCCGTAAAGAAATTGGATTAGCAGAAGCAGAAATGCCGGGCTTAATGTCTTTACGTGAAGAATTTGGTCCGTCAAAACCTTTAAAAGGTGCGCGCATCGCAGGTTGTCTGCACATGACCATCCAGACTGCAGTTTTAATTGAAACTTTAGTTGAACTTGGTGCAGAAGTGACCTGGTCATCATGCAATATTTTCTCTACACAAGATCACGCTGCTGCTGCTATTGCTGCTGCAGGCATCCAGGTTTATGCATGGAAAGGTCTTAATGAAGAAGAATTTGACTGGTGTATCGAGCAAACATTACATTTTGGCCCGGAACAACAGCCTTTAAATATGATCTTAGACGATGGTGGTGACTTAACCAACATGGTTTTTGACAGGTTCCCTGAATTGATCGCTGCGATCAAAGGTTTATCTGAAGAAACTACTACAGGCGTTCACCGTTTGTATGAGCGTATGAAAAACGGAACTTTACATTTACCGGCTATCAACGTTAATGATTCAGTTACTAAATCTAAATTTGATAACAAATACGGATGCCGTGAGTCATTGGTAGATGCGATCCGTCGTGCTACTGATGTAATGATGGCTGGTAAAGTTGCTGTTGTAGCGGGTTATGGTGATGTAGGTAAAGGTTCTGCAGAATCTTTAAGTTCACAAGGTGTACGTGTAATCGTTTCTGAAATTGATCCGATCTGCGCATTACAAGCTGCAATGGAAGGTTATGAAGTTAAAAAATTCGCTAACGCGGTTAAAGAAGCTGATATCGTAGTTACAACTACTGGTAACTGTGACATCGTTCGTGCTGAGCATTTCAAAACAATGAAAGACAAAGTTATCGTTTGTAACATTGGTCACTTTGATAATGAAATCGACGTTGCCTGGTTAAACACTAACTATGGTCATACTAAAGTAGAGATCAAACCACAGGTTGATAAATATACGATCGACGGTAAAGATGTGATCTTGTTAGCTGAAGGCCGTTTAGTAAACTTAGGTTGCGCTACTGGTCACCCAAGTTTCGTAATGTCTGCTTCTTTCACTAACCAGACTTTAGCACAATTAGAGTTATGGATGAACCCTGGAAAATATGAGAACAAAGTTTATGTTCTTCCTAAATACCTGGATGAAAAAGTTGCCCGTTTACACTTAGCTAAAATCGGTGTAGAATTAGATGTTTTAGATACTCACCAGGCTGACTATATCGGTGTACCGGTAGAAGGTCCTTTCAAAGGAGAAGCTTACAGATACTAATCTGATAATTTAAGTATTTAAAGGGGACGCAGTTTCAAAAACTGCATCCCCTTTTTTTATTTAAAGCCCGGCTATTTAACACTATTTATCTGGCTAAAATCCTAAACTTACACCAGATATTAATGACTTCCCCTGCAAAAGCAGAACATGGGTTGATAAATAATAATCAGGCCCGTTAGTAACCTGTTTACAATAATATTATACCTGTTCATTTTTTATGGATTATCTTTGCATATGGCAAACCTATCAGTAAATATCAATAAAATAGCCACGTTACGCAACAGTCGCGGCGGAAACAATCCGGACCTGGTTAAAGTAGCGCTTGACTGCGAACGTTTCGGTGCTCAGGGCATAACCGTACATCCGCGACCAGACGAACGACATATCCGGTATCAGGATACGTTCGACCTGAAAGCGGCGATTGCTACAGAATTTAATATAGAGGGGAACTGCAGGGAGCAGAAATTTGTAGACCTGGTACTGGCAAATAAACCAGCACAGGTAACCCTCGTTCCGGATATCGAAGGACAGATTACATCCAACCATGGTTGGGACACGATCAAACACCAGGCTTACCTTAAAGAAATGGTTAGCGTTTTCCAGCAAGAAGGGATCAGGGTTTCTATTTTCGTTGATCCGGTAAGAGAGATGATCGAGGCAGCAAAAACTACGGGCACAGACCGTATTGAACTGTACACAGAATCTTATGCTGCGAATTTCGCTGCCGACCAGGTAAAAGCAATTGCACCTTATATACAAGCAGCCCATACCGCGAATAAATTGGGATTAGGCATCAATGCAGGTCACGATCTTGACTTGCACAACCTGAAATATTTTGCGGATAACATCCCTAATCTACTGGAAGTATCAATTGGCCATGCGCTGATCAGCGATGCCTTATATTTAGGTTTAGAGAATACAATTCAAATGTATCTGAGACAGCTGGCAGGTTAAGTTTTGCCTTGCAGGATTGCATTAGAATAGAACTGAAAAATTAGTACCTTTGCGAAAATTTATTGCTACACTTCATGAGCTTAAACATCCATTACAAAGAAGACTTCAAAGACCGTCACATTGCTCCTAATACTGAGGATACTGACGCTATGTTAAGCACCCTTGGTCTGGGTTCTGTTGCTGAGCTGATCGAACAAACTGTTCCTCAGAAAATCAGGTTAAAACAGCCGTTAAATTTACCGGCAGCAAAGTCTGAAAAAGAATACCTGGAAAGCCTTAAACAAACGGCTTCCCTGAACAAGGTTTTCACATCTTATATCGGTCAAGGATATTATGATACCATTACCCCGGGAGTGATTTTGAGGAATGTAATGGAAAACCCGGGATGGTATACACAATACACCCCTTACCAGGCAGAAATTGCACAAGGCCGTTTACAGGCGCTGCTTAATTTCCAGACGATGGTAATCGATCTTACTGGTATGGAAATCGCGAATGCATCTTTGCTGGACGAAGGTACTGCGGCTGCAGAAGCTATGTTTATGCAATACAGCCTACGCAAGAACCAGGCGACAAAGTATTTCGTTTCTGAATTACTGTTCCCTCAAACTATTGATATTTTAAAAACCCGTGCAAATCCTTTTGGAATTGAACTGGTAATCGGCGATCACCAGTCGTTCGAAATCACAGAAGAGTTCTTTGGTGCAATTGTTCAATACCCTGCGGGAAATGGTGCAGTATTTAACTACGGGGCTTTTGCAGAACAGGCACATGCTAAAAGTGTTAAACTAACTGTTGTTGCAGATCTATTAAGCTTAACGTTATTAACGCCTCCGGGAGAATGGGGTGCAGATGTAGTTGTTGGAACAACTCAGCGCTTTGGTGTACCAATGGGTGCCGGCGGACCGCATGCGGCATTTTTTGCTACAAAAGATGAGTACAAGCGTTCTATCCCCGGAAGGATCATCGGTGTAACAATCGATAGCCATAACAACTATGCTTTGCGCATGGCGCTGCAAACAAGAGAGCAGCATATCCGCAGAGATAAAGCAACTTCAAATATCTGTACTGCACAAGCGTTACTTGCAATTATGGCAGGTTTCTATGCAGTATATCATGGCCCGAAAGGACTTAAATTAATTGCGGAAAGAACGCATGGCTTAAGCATCGCCTTATCTCAATCACTGGAGCAAATCGGTTACAAGCAGCTGAACAATGCTTATTTCGATACGATCCAGGTAGAATTGGGTAATCTTAAAGATTCGATCCATAAAGAATGTGTCGATAATGAGATCAACCTGAACTATAACGGTACCATCGCAACGATCGCTTTAGATGAGACTACTTCTATCGACGACATCAAGTTGCTGAATAAAATATTTTCTAAAGTAAAAGCAATTTCAGCAGACAGTGTTGAACTGGCTGAAGAGAACAATATCCAAACAGTTATTCCCGCAGAGCTACAACGTACTTCTGCTTACTTAACACACCCGATATTTAACTCGCACCACTCAGAACATGAAATGCTGCGTTATATCAAATCACTGGAAGCAAAAGATCTTTCTCTTTGTCATTCTATGATTGCTTTAGGTTCATGTACAATGAAACTGAATGCTACTACTGAAATGATCCCGGTTACCTGGGCAGAGTTTAGTAAAGTTCACCCTTTTGCTCCGGCGGACCAGGTTTCTGGTTATTACACAGTTTTCAATGAACTTGACAGATGGTTAAGCGAAATCACTGGTTTTGCAGCGATGAGCTTACAGCCAAATGCTGGTGCACAGGGAGAATATGCTGGTTTAATGGTGATCAGGGCTTATCACCAGGACAGAGGTGATTTCCACCGTAATATCGCATTGATCCCTTCTTCTGCTCACGGTACCAATCCTGCATCTGCAGCGATGGCCGGTATGAAGATCGTAATCGTTAAATGTGATGAGCTTGGTAATATTGATGTAGCTGACTTAAAAGCTAAAGCTGAGCAGCATTCTGCTAACCTTTCTTGTTTCATGGTTACTTACCCTTCTACACATGGTGTGTTCGAAGAAAGCATCATTGAAATTTGTGAGGTTATCCATGCACATGGCGGACAGGTTTATATGGACGGTGCAAATATGAACGCACAGGTTGGATTGACGAGCCCTGCAAATATTGGCGCTGACGTATGTCACTTAAACTTACACAAAACGTTCTGTATCCCTCACGGTGGTGGCGGACCAGGTATGGGCCCAATCGGCGTAGCTGCACACTTAGTGAAATATTTACCAGGGCATGCCGTGGTAGATATCAATCATGAAAAATCTATTCATGCTGTTTCCTCTGCTCCATGGGGTTCTGCTTCTATCCTGATCATCTCACATGCTTATATCGCAATGATGGGCGGAGAAGGATTGAAACAGGCTACTGAGTATGCAATTTTAAATGCGAACTATATGAAAGCGCGTTTAGAGCAGCACTATCCTGTTCTTTATTCAGGAAAGCAAGGCCGTTGTGCACATGAAATGATCCTGGACTGCCGTGAGTTCAAAAACTTCGGAATTGAAGTAGTTGATATCGCGAAAAGATTAATGGATTATGGATTCCATGCACCAACAGTATCGTTCCCTGTAGCAGGAACCTTAATGGTTGAGCCAACAGAAAGCGAGCCTAAACATGAGCTTGACCGTTTCTGTGATGCTTTAATTGCCATTAGACATGAAATTACTGCGGTTGAAAACGGTTCATCAGACAAAGTGGACAACCCATTAAAAAATGCCCCTCACACTGCTGCAACGGTAACAGGTGATGAATGGTCACATAGCTACAGCAGAAAAACTGCTGCTTTCCCATTAGCTTACGTTGCTGAGCATAAATTCTGGCCGGCAGTGGGCAGAGTAAATGATTCATTCGGAGACAGATCACTGGTTTGTGCCTGTCCTCCAATCGAAAGTTATATGGAAGAAGAAGCGATAGCTTAATAAGCGGCATAGTTCTATATTCATAAACCCTGATAGTTTTGATCTTTTTGGAGATCGGTCTATCAGGGTTTATTGTATCGGATTGATTGACTTAATAGCAGCCGGCGACACGCTATTGAATTCAATAAGGGACATATGGGGATAATCAGACCTATATATGGATTATGCGCCAATAATAAATGAGTGTGAGCTAAATAAAGCTTAATGCCTGATAAAAAACGAGATATATACATAATCGAAAAAGAAAAATAGATATTATGAAGTATTGGCTCTCTTTTTGTAAAATAAAAAGATAGAATTATTTACTTTACACTTCTATTTTATATCTTTATTTATAATCCCAATAACATTCTTAAACTTCATACCCAATGAGTGCTAAAATTAATCTACTTGTAATTGACGATGATGATATCAACATCTTCATCATTAAAAAAATTGTAGAAAAAACAGGATATGAAGCGCAAATGGTAGCAAAAACAAATGGCCAGCTGGCAATTGACTACCTTCAGGAATTAATAGATGGTCAGCAGCCTTTCCCTCACCTTATCCTTATCGATATCAATATGCCTGTGCTTAATGGATGGGAGTTTCTGGAAGCCTACGAAAAAATGAACATCCAGGAAGATGTGGATATGTATATGCTTTCTTCTTCTGTGTATGAGAACGATATTGAAAAAGCAAAAACGTACAAAACGGTTAAAGGGTTTATTTCAAAACCCTTATCTATTGAACGTCTGATCGAACTTTTTGAAGGTAAAAATATAGAACCTATAAAATCGTAAACTGGCCTTCGGCACCTAATCCGATAAATCCTGTAGACCTGGACTTTCCATGATAGAAAAGACAGTTCCACTTTTCGTCTACAGCCTGTTTACCAAATTCTTCTCTCAGCTCCATTGCTTTTCGTCCGTCATAGTCGTATTTAGCGATGAATTTCCTTAACAGTTCTTCCGGCTCTGGTAAAACATCACCGCCAAAAAACACTTTATCCTGCCCGTCATCAAACAACCATGCCTGGTGATATGGCGTATGTGCACCGGTAAGGATATGTTTGATCCCTGGTGTAAAATCGCCGGTTTCGTCTACAAAGACCAATTGCGCATTACGCTGCAGGAAATCAAAGATTTCGGTACGGTAAGATGAAGAACTATTCGTAAATGCACCCTCCCACTCTCCACGCTGGATCACGTAGGTAGCGTTAGGAAAACTTAACTCCATACCATTATTTTCTTTATGTACCATCCCGCCGGCATGGTCAAAATGTAGATGTGACATCAGCACATAGTCTACATCATCAGGATTAAACCCAGCTTTTCTGATGTTTTCATGCAGGATCAGTTCCCCATCATTATTACTATAGCCGAGTCCTGTATCCAGCAGCAGTAATTTATCACCAAGTTTGACCAGGAAAGGCTGTACATTGATGAATAGTGAACCCGGTCTGTCTTTAGGACTGTCTTTCAATGGGTTAAACGGAACGAATTTTTTGTCGGCAGCTACAGAATAAGAACCTTCATTTAAAGTGAAAACTTGCAATGGCGTAGGTATTAGTCAAAAGAATAATTAATGATATATTTACAGATCGATCGCAAAGATAGGGAACATGGATCAAAATGCTTGTGTCCTTGTCAATAAAGAACAATAAATACGAATGGAAAAAAGATGGGTGCAGGCGGTACAAGGCGATATAGAAACAACCGGCTTGCTTGCACAACAATTAAATATAGATACAACTTTAGCAGAAATATTAGTTCAGCGCGGCATCAGTTCGTTTGAAGAAGCAAAAAACTTTTTCCGTCCGCAGTTGACACAGTTACACGATCCTTTTTTAATGAAGGATATGGACAAAGCCATAGCAAGGATTGATACGGCTTTGGAGAAAGGCGAAAGCATCCTGATCTACGGGGATTATGATGTTGATGGCACCACCTCTGTTGCACTTGCCTACAGCTTTTTTAGCCAGCTGACCGATAAAATCGAATATTATATACCTGACAGGCACAAAGAGGGATACGGAGTTTCTACTGCGGGTATCGATTATGCCGCTTCGAAAGGGATTACGCTAATTATCGCACTCGACTGCGGGATAAAATCTAATGATAAAATCAGCTATGCAAATACGCTGGGTATAGATTTTATTATCTGCGACCATCACCTACCGGGAGATGAACTTCCAGCTGCTGCAGCTATCCTCGATCCTAAAAGAGCGGACTGCAGCTACCCCTTTAAAGAACTTGCGGGCTGTGGAATCGGTTTTAAACTGGCACAGGCATACAGTCAGGCCCATAACCTGCCAGCACAGGGGTACCTGCAATATATTGACATGGTAATGGTTTCCATTGCCGCGGATATTGTCCCGATCGTGGATGAGAACCGTACACTGGCATATTTCGGGCTGATCAAGCTAAATGATCAACCATGTGTTGGCTTAAAGGCGCTGATGGACAGCTGCGGCAAAAACAAAGATTATACAATTACCGATGTGGTCTTTACGTTAGCACCCCGCATCAATGCTGCCGGTCGTATGGACCACGGCAACCAGGCAGTAAAAATGCTGCTTTGCACGGAAGATGACCTTGCAAAAGAACAAAGCCTGTTTATTAACATCCAGAATACCGACAGAAAAGCTTCTGATCAAAACATTACTGCTGAAGCATTGGCGCTAATTGATGAGTCGGAAATCCTGATCAATAAAAAAACTACCGTTGTTTATAATGAAGACTGGAATAAAGGCGTTATTGGTATTGTTGCTTCGCGTTTAACTGAAAAATATTACAGGCCAACAATCGTCCTTACCCAATCTAACGGATTGCTTACGGGCTCTGCAAGGTCTGTACCGGGCTATGACCTGTATGAAGCACTTTTAGGCTGTGCAGATTTACTGGAACAGTTTGGGGGACATAAGTTTGCGGCAGGCCTGACCATGAAAAAAGAAAATCTGACTGATTTTTCAGATCGTTTTGAGTATATTGTTTCTTCGACCATTACCGATGACCTGCTTTGTCCGGAAATTTTGATAGACAGCGAAATCACACTAGACCAGATTGACGGAAAATTTCAGCGTATTGTAGCACAAATGGCGCCATTTGGCCCGATGAACCCTTCACCAGTATTTGTAAGCAGGAACGTAGTTTATGCAGGCCGCCCTTATATTGTAGGGACAAAACATTTAAAGTTGAGTATTAAACAACAAAATTCAACTATTTTTGAGACCATTGGATTTGGATTGGCAGAATATGAAAATCTTTTACAACCTAATGTTCCTTTTTCTGTTTGTTATACGGTAGAAGAAAACATCTGGAAAGAGCAAAGACGTTTACAGTTGAATATTAAAGCGATAAAAATCCATAATTAATAAGACCAGATGATATTAAGAGCCGACAATCTCATAAAAAAATATAAGCAGCGTACCGTAGTAAACGACGTTTCGTTTAGTGTAAGCCAGGGAGAAATCGTAGGGTTACTCGGGCCAAACGGAGCAGGGAAAACTACTTCTTTTTATATGATTGTAGGGTTGATCAAACCTAATGAAGGCACGATTTACCTGGATGATGAAGATATTACAAAAGATGCCATGTACCGTAGGGCGCAAAAAGGGATAGGATATTTAGCTCAGGAAGCTTCTGTTTTCAGGAAACTTTCCGTAGAAGATAACATCCTGGCCATTTTAGAGATGACGGATATGACGAAGGATGAGCGGCATGAGAAACTGGAAGAGCTGATTGACGAATTCAGTTTGCATAAGGTGAGGCGTAATCGTGGTGACTTGTTATCGGGTGGGGAACGCCGAAGAACAGAGATTGCCAGGGCACTTGCTGCAAGTCCTAACTTTATTTTACTGGATGAGCCGTTTGCCGGGGTAGACCCGATTGCTGTAGAGGAAATCCAGACAATTGTAGCTAAATTAAGAAATAAAAATATTGGCATCCTGATCACAGACCATAATGTTCAGGAAACACTTTCAATTACCGACAGGGCATATTTGCTTTTTGAAGGTAAGATATTAGAATCAGGCACGCCTGAAGTACTTGCTGCTAACGAGATGGTAAGAAAAGTATACCTGGGTTCGAATTTCGTACTCCGCAAAAAAAACTTATAATTCATTACTAACCAAATATGGCAATTGTAAATTCTATTTTTACCTGGTATATGAAAAAGCGTGTCCACCAGATAGAGCTTTTCATGAAATATCCGGTAGATGTGCAGGAAGAATGGTTTCATAACCTGATCTTATGCGCAGAAAACACAGAATGGGGAAAGAAATATGATTATAAATCTATTGAAACCCTTCAGCAATTTAAAGAACGTGTTCCGTTGCAGAACTACGATTCGCTAAAGCCATATATAGAAAGAATGCTGCAAGGCGAGCAAAATATCCTGTGGCCTTCGGAAATTAAATGGTTTGCCAAATCATCCGGTACTACAAGCGACAGGAGTAAATTTATACCGGTGTCGCCAGAGGCTTTAGAAGAATGCCATTATAAAGGCGGAAAGGATATGATATCCATTTTCTGCAATAATAAACCTAACAATCAGATCCTGACTGGAAAAGCACTCGTGCTTGGCGGCAGCCACCAGATCAACCAGCTAAGCGAAGATTCTTACTACGGGGACCTTTCTGCGGTACTGATAAAAAACCTGCCAATGTGGGCCGAGTATTACCGGACACCCGACATTTCTATTGCGCTGATGAATGATTATGAGCAAAAGATGGAACGGATGGCAGAAGCAACGATCAGGGAAAACGTAACTAATATTTCCGGTGTTCCGACATGGACGATTGTGCTGGCAAAAAAAATACTTGAAATCACGGGCAAAAACAACTTGCTGGAGGTATGGCCAAATCTGGAACTTTATTTTCATGGTGCGGTAAATTTCACACCCTACAGAGAGCAGTTTAAAGAACTGATTCCGAGTGAAGAGATGTACTACCTGGAGACTTATAATGCATCTGAAGGCTTCTTTGGGATACAGGACCAGGTAAAGTCCGAAGAAATGCTCCTTATGCTCGACTATGGTATTTATTATGAGTTTTTACCTTTAGAGCAGCTCTGCGATGATAACCCGGTAACACTTTGCCTTGGTGAGGTGGAATTGAATAAAAATTATGCGATCATTATTTCTACAAACGCAGGCCTATGGCGTTACGTGATTGGTGATACCGTTCAGTTTACTTCACTTTCCCCTTTCAGGATTAAAATAACAGGACGTACCAAACACTTCATTAATGCTTTTGGTGAAGAAGTGATTATTGATAATGCGGAACAGGCAATCAGTAAAGCTTGTAAGGAAACCGGTGCAGCTTTTAAAGATTATACTGCCTGCCCTATTTATTTTAAAGGGAAAGAAGCAGGCGGACATGAATGGATTATTGAGTTCGACCAGCAGCCGGACGATTTTGAAAAATTCATTGATGTGCTCGATCAGACACTTCGGGATATTAATTCGGACTATGATGCGAAACGCTTCAATAATATGGCATTATGCCGCCCCACTGTACACAATGCCCCGCACAATACTTTTTATAACTGGCTAAAATCAAAAGGCAAGCTGGGCGGTCAGCATAAAGTTCCCAGACTGGCAAATGAAAGGAAGTATGTAGATGAGATCCTTCCGATGATCGTATTAAAAAAAGAGGCCATTTAACAGGCCTCTTGTAGTTTATTGTCGTCTTTTTATACTTGCGAGATCAGGAACTTAATGAACCCGAAGCAAAATTTTATTAAACTCATAATGTAAATTGACTAAATAGGCGTTAGTTAATAATAAATTAAGTATGACAGTATATTTGAGCAGATCGTGCTATAAAAACATAATTCAGCAACAATCAATCCAATTTTTTGTTTAAGTAATTAAAAACATATTTAAACATTTTTTCCTATCGCAGGTACAGCAAAAACCCTTCTGTAACCAACTATAAAAGAGTCGATAACTATAAAAAACACCTAATTCAGACACATGACAGCTTATGAAATACCAGCTAGATTACTTCCGGAAAACGAGGCAGACAGAATAAATGCACTCCATCAATATGAAATTCTGGACACTCCTTCTGAAACTGGTTTTGATGCACTGGCACTGCTTGCAGCAGGGATTTTTGAAAGCAAGCATGCGCACATATGTTTTGTAGACCAGGAAAATGTTCATTACAAAGCAAATACTGACAATAGCGCCCCCGCTATTACTTCAAGAAAAGATAGCCTGTGTGCATTAAGTATTATGAACAACCATACAACCGTATTGAAAAATGATCTTAAACTGCCGGAAGAAATCATTTTTTATGCGGCAGCCCCGATTAGTAATGAACAAGGATTTGTGCTGGGTAGCATCGCCGTGACAGATAATAAACCGCATGAACAAGTGACGGATCAGCAATTAAAAATGCTGGAAATGCTTGCCGCCCTGGTGATGGAAAAATTAGAAACACGACTGGCTGAACAAAAAACAGCAATGACCTATAATGAACGCTTGCGCACTCTGGCACATGACATAAAAAATCCAGTCACCTCCATTTCTTTATATGCCCAATTATTGAGCAGCAAAGAAATGAATAGTGAAAAGGTTTTTTCTATGGCCTCAAGAATTGAGACCAGTGTAAAACGTATCGAAGAAAAACTGAACAACTTATTTATGTAGCAAAGCAGTGATGCCGGCCAGCTTTATACTTCGGCCAGGTATTTATGTACAAAACTTATTGCCATAGAACCTTCACCTACAGCAGATGCTACCCTGTTCATCGCACCGGCACGTACATCACCCGCCGCAAAAATACCCGCGCAGCTTGTTTCCAGTAAAAAAGGGTCGCGCTTCAGTTTCCATGTTTTATTGAACTCCTCATAATCCCTCAGGTCACGTCCCGTTTCTATAAACTCTTTATTATTTTTAATAATATCGAGTTTTATCCAATCCGTATAAGGTTTTGCGCCGATAAAAATATAAAGGGCGCAGGCTTTTACCGTTTTCGTTTCTTTGGTCTGGACATTATAAAGGTTTAATTCATCCAGGCAGTTATCGCCAATAGCTTCACTTACCTCTGTATAGGGCAGGATATGGATATTAGGCGTATGATCAATCTGATCTATTAAATAGGAGGACATCGTTGCGCCCAGGCTGTCTTTACGAATCACAATGCTGACGTTTGCTGCAAATTTAGAGAGGTACATGGCCGATTGTCCCGCAGAGTTACCGCCGCCAACAATATAGACATCCTGATCCTTACAAGCTGAAGCTTCTGTAGTAGATGCACCATAATAAATACCTGCACCCGTAAAATCTTCTATCCCCTTAACTTCCAGTTTACGGTAATCTACACCAGTTGTAATCACTACAGCCCGGCAAAGTATTTCAGGGCCATCTTCCAGTATAATTGTTTTATATCCATCTTTTTGTTTGATATCACTAACCGATTGGGGCGATATGAATGATGCCCCTAAGCGGGTAGCCTGGCTCATTCCGCGCCTGGTCAGATCTGCTCCGCTCAGTCCTGTCGGGAAACCCAGGTAATTTTCAATCCTTGAACTTGTCCCGGCTTGTCCTCCCGGAGCTTTACGCTCAATTAACAATGTCTTTAACCCTTCTGAGGCACCATAAACGGCCGCAGCCAGTCCGGCCGGACCAGCACCTATAATCACCACATCATAAACATCGTGGATAATTTCCGGGTTCTTTCCGATTTTAGAGGCAATTTCCTTAATAGAAGGCTTAGTCAAAAAAGAACCATCCTCAAAAAACACGATCGGCAGTGCATCCTGATTTAATTTATTGATCTCCAGCAGATTTTCCGCATCCGGATCTTTCTGTACATCCATCCAGCGGTAAGGAACCAGATTGCTCGCCAGATAATCTTTTACCAGATGAGAGAGCGGCGAGAACTGGTAACCAACCAGTTTTATCCCTTTAAATACGGGTACATAATCCCCTTGCCAGTCGCTCAGCAGATCACTGATTACGGGATAGAGTTTCTCTTCTGGCGGGTCCCATGGTTTGATCAGGTAATAATCTAATTTGACATCATTGATCGCTTTAATCGCGGCGGCTGTGTCTGAGTAAGCAGTAAGCAACACGCGTTTGGCCTCCGGGAAGATTTTGATCGCCTTTTCCAAAAACTCTACACCTTCCATTTCGGGCATCCGCTGATCACATAAAAACAGCGCAACAACATCAGAGCTATTCTTCAAATCAATAAGACTATCTAAAGCTTCCTGTGCAGAAGTTGTACTTAAAACCTTATAATTCTTTCCATATTTTATTTTCAGGTCACGGCTAACGGCACGTAAAACCTGGGGATCATCATCTAATGCGAAAATTACAGGGAGGTTCATATATCAATCTATTATAAACTAGTTAAATATTATTTTAAACAGGAATTGACCCTGTTAATTATCAAGTGGAAAACAAACAATAAACTCAGTGCAGCCCGGAACAGACTTAACTCTTACCGTACCATTATGCTGACTGATAATCCGCTGTACAACTTCCAAGCCCATTCCGGTGCCTTTACCCATTGGTTTAGTGGTAAAGAATGGATCAAATATGCTGTGAATGGTATCTTCGGGAATACCAGGGCCATCGTCAATGATTGTTACCTGCACAAATTGCCCGTCCTTCTCCGTTTTTATAGTCAGGGTACCCTTTTTATTCGGTTCCATCGCATCCAACGCATTATCAATCAAATTTGTCCATACCTGGTTCAGTTCTCCGATCAATCCTTTAACCGGGGGTAGTGTTTTATCATAAGCTTCCACAACATTGATATTACCCTTCCTGATTTTATAACCAAGCATAGTCAAAGTATTGCTTATTCCAATATGGATATCTGCAAACTCCTTAACCTGCGCACGATCCATATGTGTAAATGTCTTGATAGAGCTTACGAGGTCCGCTATGCGCTTCGATGATTGCTGAATATCTTCTACCATCCGTTCAGTAACCAATAAATTGCTTAGCCAGTTGAAAACCGGAGAAGCACTTTCTTCAGGAATAGATTCCGAAAAAGCATCCAGATCAGCAGTACTAAAATTAAAATCCACAAAGCTCTCTGCAATTGCATATCCATTTTCTATCCCCCGCTCCTCAAACCAGTCAGCTATTTCATCCTCCAGCGCAGTCCGCTGTTTTAAGGTCAGCTTTGTCCTGTCTGTCTCTGCCAGCAAACTAAAAAGCCTGTTAACCAATACATTTACCTGCTCCTCATCAATATTGATCATCGCCATCTCCTTAAACATCTTTGGCTCCAGCCTTAAATGTTTCTTCAGCGAATCAGAATCACGCACAATTGCTGAAGCCGGATTATTGAGTTCATGCGCTAAACCTGCAGAAAGCTTTCCTAAAGCCATCATCTTTTCATTTTGCTGTTGTTGCGCCGTAAAATTCTTCACCCTGTTGCTCATCACGTGAACCAGCGCCTGGGTTAACTCAAAATGATTTTTTATCATCTCCTGAACTTTTTCTGTGGGGAAGCTCATCAATTGCAGTTCTCCTACCGCTGATGCGGCACCTATTGCGATCTTACCACGTGAATAAGGGAGGTAACCCGTAATTTCTCCTGCATGAAAAATTACAAATTCTCGTCTTACCCCGTTTTGCATCATATAAAACTGTATTCCCCCTGCAACTACTAAATGCGGCCCAGTAATAGGATCGCCCGCCTCAAACAAGTGTTCACCATCAGGAATCAGGCGGTCGACAGAATTATCCATAAACCACTGTAATTGTTCATCAGGGACATTGTTAAGAGCATCCAGAGATTTAAGCCAGGAAAGAGAAACAGTTTGCATAGGTTAAAATTAGTTAAAAAAATTTATTCAATGACACATTATACCTATAACAACTAAGCTTACAATAAATGAAATCCGTTATGTAACAGTGAAGAAATATCCATAAATAAAAAACCACCCTGATATATCGCATTTTGCAATATATCAGGGTGGTTTTAAGCGAAAAAATACTTTTCTTTTTATTTCATATCCATGTTATCGTAAAAGCGCCATTTGGTACTAAAGTCTTTTTGCAAGGGCTGATTAGTTAAGATGGCCCTTATCATCTCAACAGGCATCGCATTCAAACTCATCACAGCATCATGATATTGCTTATATGACATCTTGCCCCCATCTACTAATTCCTTTTTCAAAGCATAAAATTCTCTACCGCCGGTTAGATAAGCCAGTTGGTAAAGTGGCGGATAACGTCCCTCAAAAGAACGACGTACTTCTCCTGCAGCATTTGCCCTTTCATGACCAACACGGTCAACCAAAAAGTCGATACATTGCTGTGGCGTCCATTTGCCAGTATGGTAATTTAGTGAGAAAATAATCCTTGCACAGCGGTGCATATGCCAGAATAGCATACCAATCTTGTCTTCAGGGCCTTGTGGAAACTTCATATCCCAAAGCAGCAACTCCCAATACAATGACCATCCTTCTGTCCAGAAAGGAGTACCGAAGTTTCTGTAGGTACGGTTACGCACATTCATAAAGGCTTGCAGGTTATGACCAGCTATCAATTCATGGTGCACCGTTGCCCTCGAAAAATGCGGATTATTACCACGCATACTCATCAACCTGTCATCCTCATCCATTGTATTTGTAGGATAAGAAATTGTAATATCTGCACCTCCCGTAAAAAACGGGTTTACCAATTGCCTTTCAGGGCTCATCATCCCCATACCCCAGGTTTCTTCTGCCAATGGCGGGATAGTAATCAAGTCATTCTTTTTCAGGAAATCGATCGATTCTGTATATAATTTCAAAATAGCCTCCGGCTGCTTGCCCGCCGGAACATAGGTTTGCTTTACTTTTTCGAGCGCTGCTTTCCAGTCGTTACCGAAGCCCATCTCTTTTGATGCTTTTAACATTTCGCGGTCGCACCAGGCGAACTCTTTATTTGCAATATCAATCAGTTCCTCCGGCGTGTAAGAAATCATTTCATATTTAAGCTGCCTCATCAATTCTGCACGACCTACTGGCTGACCAACAATACCACTTTTATCTGATGACACAAAACTATTGGCTTTACTTTTAAATTGGGTCGCATAAGCAGTAAGCGCCTCATCTAGTTTTTGATATGGTTTAGGCACCCACCATGTGAACATCGGATCGTACCCATTATAAAACTGGTATATACTGGCCAATGATTTTTTAAGATTATCAATCACCTGACCCGCCTCAAAAATAGACTCCATAGTAAGTCCTTTTTCTTCACCTAGTTTAGCTTGTAAATCCTTAATCTGGTTAGCCATGCTGTACCAATCGCCCGCTACTTTTTCAGCCTCAGGCTGAATACCTCGTCTACGAGTCTTCTCCAACGCAAAAACCTGATCAGCAAAGGGAAACCACTTTTTAATTTTATCGTATTCAGCCCCCTCATCGGCAGCAAGCTTTAGCTTCTCATTCAGATCGCGCTTAAACAATATATAATCCGCCTTACATTCTTGCGACAGACCATCAAAATCTACTTGCCCCAGTTTTTTAAGGTATTCATTATAAAGCGTATTTAACCGTGCCCTTTTTTCAGGCGATCCACCGGCATCAGAACCACCGCCACCTCGGAAGTAATTCTCAGAAGCAGGTGTATAAAACCGTGTAACAGACCTGGAATCCGCATTAAATTTGGTAATGAGATCCGGCATCTCCTGGCAAGGCACGAATTCTCCCTTAGATTGTGCATTAGCGGACCAACTAAGACTGCAACAACACAACATCAGGGTGTATTTGAGTAGATTTTTGTTCATTTAGATACGATTTTAGATGTAATATGAAATTTTGTTAGAAATATATTCTTAGAACACTGTATAATCAAATATAAACAACCAGAATACTGTAAACTCGTTATCAATTAATGTAAACTTTGCAGATTTTACCCTATTCAGGATTTAAAACACTTCAACCATTACTAGCGATTAAATTAGCGCGCAAGAATATTGTACGAAATTTTCAATAAACTTGCTGCCAGGTGAAACGTGACCTTAATCATGTAGACTTTAAGACTATTCTAAAAAAAACTTGGGCAACGTGGCAAAAACCAATCCTTTTGCGTAGGATAAATCCCGGCATAGTAACTATAACTACAATTTAACAGGGTACTCAAATTTATACTCTCCTGAACCAATGTTTATTACTACAGCATTACCTTTGGCGGAAATGCCGTTAATAGGCCTAACGTCCTTCAACAGAACACCTCCCTCTGTTACCATTGCCTTGTCTGCGCCAGGTAGTGTTACCACAGCAGTTGTATTTGGAGGGATCGTGACGTTAAGAATAAACTTCCCATTCTCTATTTGCCAATCACTGACCGTTAAACCATAAAGCGTCTCCAGTTTAGCAGTGGCATGTGTAATTTTACCACCTGGGTGGGGTGCAATAGTTATTTTTTTATAACCAGGTCCCGATTCATCCGTATCTAAACCTGCCATTACCCGGTACATCCAGTCGCCAATAGCACCGTACGCATAGTGATTAAATGAATTCATATCAGTAGTCTGAAAACTTCCGTCGGCCTTGATACCATCCCAGCGCTCCCAAATCGTTGTAGCACCC
>Ga0247816_10000176_pt1 | contig 38646 bp, 23 predicted proteins | sample UWRJL209509C1_FD_179930 | JGI IMG/M metagenome (GOLD analysis project Ga0247816, IMG submission 179930) | Plant litter microbial communities from Arlington Agricultural Research Station in Wisconsin, United States - UWRJ-L209-509C-1 | ecosystem: Environmental > Terrestrial > Plant litter >...
TAGATCGCTGCCGAAGCCGCATCTTTCAGGATATCTATAGATTCAATATCCGCAGAGTTCAGGTAGCTAATATCACCGGTTAACACGCCGTCAACCACATACAACGGGCTGGAATCTCCGGTTGTACCTAATCCTCGGATCACTACTTTCACATCTCCGCCAGGCTGGCCGGTAGCAGAGGTGATTTGCACGCCTGGCGTTTGCCCCTGCATGGCCTGCAAGGGGTTCGGCGTACTTTGTGCCTGCAGATTATCGCCTTTTAACTGCACCGAGGCCCCGGTCAAGAGCTTTTTCTTTTGCACACCATAACCAACAACTACTACTTCTTCAAGTCGTTTATTGTCTTCATCAAGGTTCACTTCGATGCTGTTACCCGCGCCAACTGTGATTTCTTTGCTGAGGAAACCTACAGAACTCAGCTGCAAGACATCCCCCGCTTGCGCAGAAATCCTAAATACACCTTCATTATTGGTGCCCGTAGCGGCAGTTTTGCCTTTGACCTTTACTACCACTCCCGGTATCGGCTGGCCGTCAGGCCCTTTTACCTTGCCAGAGACCTGGCGTTGCTGCGCAAATACAACCTGGCTAAAAGCTAACAGGGGTAAGAACAACAGGATAAATATCCCTGTCCTTTTTAAATTATACGTTTTCATCCCGTTCATAAGATTTGATAAATGTTAAACTCATATATATTTGGTTACTGTTTAGTTATTTACTGTTTAAGGCTGATTTTCAACCCACTATACTGCACAGACCTATCTGGTTTTCTTTCAAAGTCTAGTCCTTTTGCATTTTCGGGCGCAATAAAAACAACGTTGATGGTCCGGTTTTTCAGCATTCCTTTAAAACTTCCCTTTCGTGCAGCGATGTCCAGGGTTTTGCTGACTTCCCTATATTCAAAATCGATGATGGTAAAATCGCCGCGTTCATAGTTGTAATTGGTACCTTCATCCTCGTACAAGGAAAATGAGGCGTCTTTTCCGGTGTACACCAGGACCGTTAGCGGATCAGCAGGCTTCTCAGAAGTATATTGCAATTCAGGCCCTGCTGGTATGATTGAACCCTCTTTTACAAATACCGGGATTCTCTCGTAAGGTGCCGCAGCAGTAATGTCCTGGCCCCCTTTAAAATATTTCCCGCTATATAGGTCATACCAGCCCTGTCCCGTGGGCAGGTATACCTTGCGGTCCCGGTCCTTGTACCCCAAAACAGGATTAATAAGCAGCGAAGGCCCAAATAAATAACTGTCATTTAGGTTACCTGCTTTTAAATCACCCGGGAAGTCCATGACCAGGCCCCGCATCAGCGTATAGTCTTCCTGATAACTTTTTCCAGCCAGCGAATAGATGTAAGGCATCAGTCTGTAGCGTAACTTATTGTAATACAACATACTCTGGTAGGCCGGATGACTTGCAGGTGCTATATTATAGATCTCGCGGAAAGGATACTGCCCATGTACCCTGAACAAAGGCACAAACGCACCAAACTGGTACCAGCGGGTATTAAGCTCGCGCCACTCCTCCAGGTCAGCTCCCTTTGCTTGTTCATAGCGCTTTTCTACAGAAAACCCACCAATATCCATCGTCCAGTACGGAAGGCCTGACAACGAAAAATTGAGGCCTGCACTGATCTGCGTCTTCATATCTTCCCACCTGGAAGCAATGTCACCGCTCCATGCCGCTGCCGCGTACCGCTGTAATCCTGCATAGGCCGACCGTGTAAGGATAAACACCCGGTTTACCGGGTTTGCCTTACGCTGCCCCTCATACACCGTTTTTGCATTTACCAGGGGGAATGCATTAAAATAAGTAGTTGCAGAACCTTCATAGGTGGGGGTCATTAGCTCTTTCCGCGCTTCCACAGGAAGGTTTGAATGCATATCCGGTTCAGTTGCGTCCATCCACCACGCATCAATACCTTTTGCATACAGCCTTTTGTTCATCAGGTTCCAGAAAGCTGTTCTAGCGGAAGGGTTAAATGCATCATAAAAGGTGTTCGCGTACCCTTTACCTATCCAATCGCGACGCCCCTCTTCAATGTTCCGTTTGAACAGGAAGTTTTTACGGTCAAATTCATCGTAAATATCAAATCCTCTGTTAAACTTTGGCCACACCGAAATCATGAGGTTGATATGCTGACGGTGAAGCTCAGCAATCATTTTATCGGGATTGGGGAAACGAGCCGGGTCAAACTGCTGACTTCCCCATTCTGGTTCTTTCCAATATGACCAGTCCAGCACAATATTATCTAATGGGATCCTCCTGTCGCGGAACGACTTAACAGTAGAAAGTATATCCTCTTCAGTCTTGTACCTTTCCCTGCTTTGCCAGAAACCCATCGCCCATTTTGGCATCAGCACAGCCTTACCTGTAATATTTCGGTAACCGCCGATCACCTCATCCGCAGTACTTCCATGTATAAAATAATAATTTACCGATCTGCCCGATTCTGAATATAGTGCAAAGGTATTTTCGAGTTCCGGCGGTATGGGTGGCAGGCAGGTTAAGCCCAGATAAGACTCGCCCCCGTCTGGAATCCATTCAATCTTTACCTTTACCCTTTTGTTCTTTTGCAGGTTCAAGTCCAATATTGCCGCACCAGGATTCCAGGCTTGCCTCCAGTAATCCGCAATCAACTTTCCATCAAACCATACCTTAATGTAACCCGCATACTTCAATTGCAACTGGTACACACCCGCCAGACCGCTTTCTACGCTCCCTTCATAATTTACAACGGCATCTACAGGCTTAATACTGTCTGGGAATTTATGCTGGTCGGTTAACCAGTTCATGGAAATCTCTGAAACCGGGCGATGGAACAAAACCTTGTCCGGAGAATTTTTATTCGCATAACTCGCCGTTAACCAGCCCTCCTTGTTATCCCTGGAAAAAAGTTTCAGTACATTCAGCGGTTCATAGTCCCTCACATCTCCCGCCCTGCTAATCGAATAATTGTCCCACAGCACACCATATCCCTTATTAGAAAGAAAAAAGGGCACGGCGATATCGGTATTATATTGAACAAGGTCAACACGGCGCCCCCTGTAGTTCATCATTCCTTGCTGATGCTGCCCCAGACCGTAATATGCTTCATCTTTCTGGGAATCAAAAAACTGCGATACCTGATAGGAAGGCTCGCCGTTAAACACTTTTGGCACCAATGAAACAGCCGCTACTTTACTTTGTGCAAGCAAGAGTTTTCCTGCAATATCACGGTAAGTGATCAATCCTGTCTCTACTGATACTTCTACTTTTAGATCCGCCGTTGTCAGTGTCACCATCCCCGGTTGCTCCAGAACTGAAAATTTGAATCCGTTGCTGTGCTGTTTAATAGCCATCAGGCTTTGTTCAGGCGGAAAATTCTCCGCAGCAATTTCCGTTACATGGATAATTTGATCTGACAGCGGCTGCAGCCTGATCTTCTTGATACCTGAGAAAGAGTGTTGAATGGAAATATCTATTCCAGTGTCTGACCGCACAAAACTTTTGCCCTCCTGGGCACGTAGGTGCAGAGATAGAATAGTAGACCCGACAAAAATTAGGAAACGCATCTTGATTTTTCGCATAGAAATAATACAGTTTATACCTGGTTGTTATTATTTCTAAAATTATCAGTAAACGAAAAAGGCTATGGTATCCAAATGATAACAATTGGGTGCAGATATGTTAACAAACAGCGTAATTAATGATTAATTTCCTATTTCTGCGGCGTTCGCGGCAACATATGCTGAAGGAAGAATACCAAATTCCTGTTTGAAATACCGGCTGAAATGTTTAGGATTACTAAATCCTACCTCATAGGCAACTTCAGCAATTGTCATTTGCGACTTCAGCAAAAGCGGCTGTGCTTTTCGTAAACGGTACAAACGGATATATTCTACTGGTGTTTTACCTGTAAGTGGCAGTATTTTTTTGTAAAGGCCAACCCGGCTCATGTTCATATCGGCACTCAGCTGGTCCACCGTATACGACGCATCAGCCAGGTGTTGTTCAATATGCAGGGAAATCTGCCTGATGAATTTGTGGTCTACAGATTCTATTTCAGTATCAGCAGGTTTAATTTCCAACTGTTTCCGATATGTTTTTTTGGACAGGGCCTGTTGTTGCAGAAGGTTCCTGATCCTGGAAAGCAGGATCTCAAAATTGAACGGTTTTGTGATATAATCACTGGCACCAGTTTCCAGGCCAGTCAGCTGCTGGTATTCTGTTGTGAGTGCGGTCAAAAGTATTACCGGTAAATGTGCCGTACGTTTGTCGCCTTTGATCTTTTTACACAGGTCAATACCATTCATTTCGGGCATGCTTACATCACTTACAATCAGGTCAGGATGCAGGGAAAGAATTTTCTGCCAGCCTTCACGCCCGTTAGGTGCCTCCGCAATCTGGTAGTATTCTTTCAGGTTATCCTTCAGATAGAAGCGAAAGTCCTCATTATCTTCAACCAGCATTACCACTGGCTTTTTGTTTTTGCAAATAACAGCGGGTTGTCCCGTCGCGGCCTCTGGTTCTGGTAAAAGTTCGGGTTGCCACTTTGCTTCAGGCCGCGGTTTTTGTTCCTGCTGCTCTGTAAAACACATGGTTACAGCGAAAGTACTACCTGAGCTTCCGTCACTTTTTACGCTGATTTCACCACCGTGAAGCCGCACAAACTCTCTGGTAATGGACAAACCGATACCACTTCCCTGGTTAACCATAGAATCAGGAACATCATGCTGAAAAAACCGCTCAAATATTTTATCCTGTTTTTCCGGTGGTATTCCTATTCCTGTATCCCTGATTTCCATCAGCAGTGCTGTCTTTCCGTCTCCCATCGAACTGATTTTCAGATCAATGCTAACTTCACCATACTGAGGAGTAAATTTAAATGCATTAGAAAGCAGGTTGAATACGATCCGCTCTATTTTGTCGTGATCAAAAAGGGTTATCAGGCTACTTCTTTCACTCGTGAACCGCATCATGATGTTCTTATGTTCGGCGATATCACTAAAGGAATTTGATAATTCCCGTATAAAACTGATAACATCGCCAGTTGAGGGGTGTAGTTTCAGTTCCTCTTCTTCCATTTTGCGGAAGTCGAGCAGCTGATTTACCAGATTAAGCAGGCGCCGTCCATTTCTCTGGATCATCTGCAACTGCTGCTTTTCTTCGATCTTAGCCTTCCTGATCAGCTTTTCGAGAGGAGTGATGATCAGCGACAATGGCGTTCTGAATTCGTGGCTTACGTTGGTAAGGAACCTAATCTTAAGCATGTCAAGCTCGTGCAGGCGTTTCGCCTGCTGACGTTCCTGCTCCACCAAAAATTCCCTTCGAATTTTGTTGATGCCACGGTGCCTTATGAGCAAAAGCGCTCCACCAGCAAATATGATATATAATATGTAGGCCAGCGTGGTACGCCAAAATGGCGGCATAATCGTAATGGCCAGTTTTGTTTCATTGTCTACCCAGTTTCCCGAAGCATCGGTAGACATTACCCTGAATATATAGCTTCCCGGATCTATATTGGTATATATTGCCCTCCTGCTATCATTTTGAAGCTCCTGCCAACTGTGATCGAAGCCTTCGAGCATATATCTATAACGGATTTTTTGTGGATTGAAATAATTCAATGCCGCAAAACCAATCGTAAACCCATTTTCGTTGTACCGCAATTTGAGTTCCTTAGTTACCGCAATTGATTGTTTCAGCACCACATGCCCATTAACTTTTTCACCGATGGTTACCGGACTATTTGCCAGTTGAAGATCAGAAAGGATAATTCTTGGAACGCTGTGGTCATCTTTAATATTCTCCGGTTTAAAAAGGTTGAAACCATTGGCCCCGCCAAAAAGCAACTCGCCTTCCCTCGTTTTATAAGCGGCATTTGCATTAAATGCATTTCCCTGTAGTCCGTCATGTGCATCATATTTTCTAAAGGCGTAAGAAAAATCCTTCTTTCCTTTCCTATTAACCAGTATATTAAATAATCCGTTAGCGGTACTGAGCCAGAGGTTGCGGTTTTGGTCTTCCAGAATTTTAAGCGTTGCCTTCTCTGTAAGGCCGTCCTTGTTGTCAAAATTCCTAAATATCCCGCTGTGCGGATCCAACCGGCTGATGCCATCACGCGTAGCTGCCCAGATAAAACCATAACTATCCTGCATCAGGTCATACACTATATTATTACTCAAAGAACTGGCCTGGCCTGCTTTATTCTTGTAGTGTACAAACCGACCGTTTTGATTCAGCATATCAATACCATCTGACGTTCCAATCCATATATTACCTTCCCGGTCTTCTATCAGGCAGGAGATGAAATCGGAACCGATACCGTTTGGCTCTCCCGCTCTTTTATGCGTAAAAGTACCGGTTCGTCTGTCCATCCTATCCAGTCCGCCACTTAAAGTACCTATCCAAAGGTTACCTTTACGGTCCTCAAGGATATCCCAAACACGGTCGTCCGCCAATGTTTTATCGTCCTTCGGATCGTGCTTAAAATGACTGAAATTTTTTCCGTCGAAGCTACTTAGACCGCCAAAATACGTTCCGATCCAGAGTTTGCCCTCCCTGTCAATGTAGAGGCTTACAATAATATCGTTGCTCAGGCTGTTCGGATTTTGGGGATCGTGAAGATATCTGGTAAACTGACCCGCACGGCGATCATAATAGAACAATCCACCGCCATTAGTGCCAATCCATAGGTTGCCATAAGCATCCTCTACAAACCTGTTTACATCTTCATAAGCCAGTCCCTTTGAGCCTGTCCCCTGATGGCGGTACAAAGGAAACTTTAATATCTTTTCATGATAAAAACTGATTCCCTTTTTAAACGTCCCTAACCACATTATTCCCGATGGATCCCTGTACAGGCTCAGGATACTATTCTGACCGATACTTTTAACATCGTTTTCTTTATTCAGGAGGTACCGGATAGTGAAATCTTTCTTATCGAGCAGGTTAACCCCACCATGGTCCGTCGCAATCCAGATCACGCCCTTTTCATCCTGTCCTATACTGCTGATGAGATTATTGTTTAAGCCTCCTTTGCGTTTATCGATAAAACGTTGTTCGCCGGTCCTGGGATCATAATAACTGATGCCTGCAGGCATATTAATTGTATACACCCATATTGCACCTGAGCTGTCCACAAACATTCTGTAGTCAATTAAAGGCAGAATGTTAGGCTGCTTTAACAACTGAATACGCCTGATTACACTACCAGACCTGCGGTCAAGCATTTCTAAAGTTTTATCGCGGTGAATGACCCAGATATTTCCTTTAGGATCATTTTGCAAAGCCGATATTCCGCTGGCAGACAAACCATTTTTAGTACCATCGCAGCGAAGTAAGGTCGTTATACCAGTTTCAGGCCGGTAGATATAAATGCCCTTTTTAGCGGCATTGAACCAGAAATCACCCTGCTTATCCTTTAGGATGTCCCTTATGAGCGTTGCGCCGATGTGTAAACCTTTAAAGTAAGGTTGTACATTCCTGCTAAAAGTTTCCGAACTGGGATCATAAATATTTGGTCCTCCCCTTGTATCAATATACAGCAGCTGACCCGGGAAATCATAAATATTTGTAATGAAGTCGTCACTCAGTGAGGTTGTATCGCCCGGGTCATGTTTAAACGTTTTAATTTCATAACCATTATAGCGGTTTAATCCGGAAAGCGTACCAAACCACATTATACCACTGGCATCCTTCAGTATACAATTTACCTGGTTGTGTGACAGGCCATTGGAAATATCTAACCTGGAAAACTGCACCTGTTCCTGCTGCGCATAAAGCACACAGAACAACAAACAGCCTGCAAGTGTAAGCAATGATCTCCGGTAGCACATCAACGTTTATATATGGTCTTGCTTACATGATTATCACCACAAGCAAATCACTCAAAATTACATATTTTGTTCTAATAAGAGGTTAAGAATTAAGTCGGAATAGTAAAATAAAAATTACCACTTCCTATACATACCTGATTACCAAGTTGTGATTAATGGTACATCAGATAGTAAGCAAACCAAATACATCTTCCATTGATAAGCAAAAGCCAGGTAGCAGCTCCGAAACCAAAGGTTCATTACCCATATAGTGCGTTCCTGAATCAAACCTTCCATTTTCATCCAGTACATATTTCATTATTATATGCTCTGAGGGATATACGATCCAATATTCCTTTACCCCATGTTCCTGATAGAGAGAAAATTTTGTTTTCAATTCACGCTGCCCATTTCCTGGCGACAGGATTTCAATAATGATTTCGGGAGCACCTATACATCCTCTTCCATCAATTTTACTTTCATCACAAACAATACTGATGTCTGGCTGGACAACTGTAAAGATATCTTCATCAAGGAGGGATTTTCCCGGCAAACGTACATCAAAAGGTGCCGGATAAACTACGCAGCAGCTTCCTTTCAAGTACTGATGAAGTTCACTGGCCAGGTTCACAGAAACCCTTTGATGTACCGGCGCAGGTGGCGGACTCATATGGAATACCTTTCCTTTAATTAATTCCATTCTGTCTTCAAATGCCCACCTTAAATAATGCGCATAAGAGTAAGTTTGCGAAAAATCAAGCTCCTGAACCGTGTTAACTTCAGGGTACTGTATCTTATAATCCTTTTTCTTTTTTGGTTCTTTGTAATCTGTCATGCTCAGTAAATTAACGATGAATCAACCTCATCAACTGAACAAAACTAAACCCCTTATCGCAATAAAACAAAAATTTGTTTTATTAAAAAAATCAATATTTTAATAACTTTTAATTATAATTTCATTTTATAACAATTAATTATTTTTTTAAAACAAATCATCCTCTATCCAGTCGTAAGTACTGGTATGCCGCAATATGATCATTCCCAGTGGCGGAAGTGTCAGCGATAAGGAGTGTGTGCGATGGTGATAAGGAATAGGTGCCGTTTCTAAATCGCCCAGGTTCAGCAGGTCACTACCTCCATAACTTAGATTATCCGTGTTGAAGATTTCACGGTAAAATCCAATCCGCGGCACACCAATTCTGTAATTTTCCCGTACAACCGGAGTAAAATTGGCAATAAAGATCAGACTTTCAGCATGATCATCTCCCTTTCTGATCCATGAAACTACACTGCGTTCAGCATCTCCGGCCTCAATCCATTCAAAGCCGGCAGATGAATAATTATTTTTATACCAGACCGGATATTGCTGATAAATTGCGTTCAGGTCTTTCAGCAATACCTGTACTCCGTGATGGTCAGGATGATGATTTTCATGCCAGTCGAGGCTCAAATCATGCCCCCACTCGCGTCTCTGGGCAAATTCCCCCCCCATAAAAATCATTTTAGAACCCGGATGACCAAACATAAAACCAAAAAGCAGTCTTAAATTGGCAAACTGTTGCCACTGGTCGCCCGGCATTTTATTGATGAGTGATCCTTTTCCATACACCACTTCATCATGCGACAGCGGAAGCACAAACTTTTCAGAAAAGGCATAAACCAGGCCAAATGTCAGTTGTCCCTGGTGATATTTTCGGTAAATAGGTTCCTGATGAAAATAAGAAAGCGTATCATGCATCCAGCCCATCATCCACTTGAAATCAAACCCCAGGCCTCCCTCCGCTACCGGATGTGTTACGCCAGGCCACGAAGTAGATTCCTCCGCTACAGTAAAAACATCTCCAAACCGTGCGTGTACAGCCGTATTAAACTCCTGTAAAAAGCTCACGGCCTCCAGGTTTTCACGTCCTCCATACACATTTGGCGCCCATTCTCCTGCATTGCGGGAGTAGTCGAGGTAAAGCATAGATGCTACAGCATCTACCCTCAGCCCATCAATATGATACTTTTCCAGCCAGAACATGGCGTTCGAAATCAGGAATGCCCTTACCTCGTTACGTCCCAGATCAAATATGTAACTTTTCCAGTCGGGATGGAAACCCTTCCTTGGATCATCATATTCATACAAATGGCTACCGTCAAAATCACCCGGTCCATGCATGTCTGTAGGGAAATGCGATGGTACCCAATCCAGTATCACCCCAATTCCTGCCTGATGCAGTTCGTCTATCAGGTACATAAAGTCCTGTGGTGTGCCGTAACGGCTGGTTGGTGCATAAAAACCTGTAATCTGATATCCCCAGGAACCATAAAAAGGGTGTTCCATCACTGGCATAAACTCCACATGCGTAAAGTTCATATACCGGCAGTAGCCGGGAAGTTCATCAGCAATTTCCCTGTAAGTGAGAAAGCGCTCGCCGCTTTCGTCTTGTTTTCTCCTCCACGAGCCAAGGTGCAGTTCATATACAGACATAGGCTCTTCCAAAATCTGCTGCTGTTTCCTGCGCTGCAGCCAGTGTTCATCCTTCCATTGGTAACCCAGGGACCAGGTAACAGAGGCAGTATGCGGCGGCGTTTCCCAATGAAATGCATATGGATCACCCTTTTCCACCTGGTACCCCTGATGCGATTCAATAAAATACTTATAATATTCCTGCAATCCGATCCCTGGAAAAAAACCTTCCCAGATTCCCGAACTGTCCCATCGCACCTGCAGCGGATGTGTTGATCTGTTCCAGCTATTGACGTTGCCAATTACACTCACATATTTCGCATTTGGCGCCCAAACGGCGAAATATGTCCCCGCAACACCTTCATGCACTACCTGGTGTGCACCCAGTTTATTGTATAAATGGTAATGTTTACCTGCCTTAAAAAGCTGAATATCAAAATCACTGAACATAGAAAACCATGTACCTTCTTTAACCGCTTCTATATCCTGAATCTTTAATTTTACCATGACGTTTTGTTTATACCAGCACCTGCCGGTTTTTATTTACAATAGCTTTTATTCCACGTAGCGGTACAATTACCCAGTCAGGCCGATTATTCAGCTCATAATTTAGCTCGTATACGGCCTTTTGCAACAGGTATGTCTGCAACAAGGTCTCTAAATCCGCCTGGTTATCAGGAATAAATGCTGCATCACCAACCGTTTTCAAATAAGATTTCATAAAAAAGCCACTGATATAATGGTACCAGGTCTCTATATATGGCACCAGTGTATTGATATCTTCAGGCCTGATCTGATTATCAAGAAAAAGACTGCCGTAGGCGGCATAATGAAATGAACGGATCATCCCGGCCACATCGCGCAGTGCTGAATATTTCAGGCGGCGTTCACTATAACTCCTCGCCGGTTCTCCCTCAAAGTCGAGCAATAGGAAATCTTTACCAGTAAACAAAACCTGTCCCAAATGGTAATCACCATGGATCCGTATTTTAGTTACTTCTATCTTCCTGCTATATATTTGTTTCAGAATTCCCAGGATCTCATCTTTCATTTTCAAAACTTCTTCAGCCTCCTTGCGTACTTCAGGGTTAAGGGATTTCATATTTTTAGAAAGGCTCTGAAAAGCTACCCTCACCAGCGATTGCAGCGATGAAAACAGTGAGCGCTGGTAATGAAGGGAGAAAGGTTCTGGCTTAAATGCCGGCAGATCATGCGCAGCCGACAGCGCCAGGTGCATTTCTCCAGTCCTGATCCCCAGCAACCGTACCTGTTCTGATAAAGTACCATCAATGAGCTCTTTCAGGTCCTCGGGAGCATCTTCATAAATAACCGGGTCGGCCAGATTTCCCCTCAGTTCTGTAGATACCTGCAATAGATCGGTATGTGACAACAGTTTTTCATTGTAGTCATCCAAACGGTCCAGCATAAACGCCCATCCATCGCTGGTGCTGGTCACCATTTCCTGCATCATCCCCAACACCATTGTATCGTTTCCAAATTTCCATTCAATAGTTCCTACATATCCTGGAATATGTTTAAAGTGTGCGGTTTCGCTCAGATATCGGCTCATTTCCACATCCGGGTTAATTGCACGATCTACTTTTCTGTATATCTTGAGGTAAAAAGTATTATCGTAAGTGATAGAGGTATTGCTCTGTTCTGCAGAAATTACCCTGGGTTTTGTTTTTGGGTTTTCAAGTACATGTTTTTTAAGTCGTTTATTACCTGTAAAATGAAGTTCAGATGCTCCCTGCCCTATGGTATGGTGATGTGCCATGTTTTCTATGATGAACTGCTGCAATTCAATTCCATAAATGGCATCATAAAGCACCCCTTCTTCGCCGTTAATATTTAGCAAAGCAATTACAGACTGCGGGCAGTTATCCTGTATTTTATACGAGAACTGTCCCTTTCCAAATGCCACCGGTAGCTGGTAAATGTCTGGCAAACCGTCTCTGTAAGACACCTCCATCAGCAGGATAAACGTGTTGTTGGGAGACATAGGAAGTGTCGCGTGATCAATTATCCGCAAATTCTCCATTCCACGGCCCTTTCCGCCAAACCAGCGCAGGTGCATCATGTAATTGGGAAGTATAGTATTTTCCAGTTCATCCAGCACCTCCCTGCTCACCAGGTCTTTCCACTTATCAATTTTAATTACCGACAAACGTTCTTCATTATCCATTTCAGGGTGTACCTTTTCCAAAATAAACGACTGGCAGGCATATGCGCCTAACGTAAAAAAGTATGGCACATCTTCTTTGATTACCGGGAAGCGGTTCCTGCTCAGGATTTCTACAGGAACAGAGCCTTTGTAATTGTCGAGGTTAAGTTCTGCCGCTTGTGCAAACCTTGATAAGTTAGCAACAATCAGCATGGTCTGGTCTTCATAAGTACGTGTAAAAACCAGCACCTTGGCGTTTTCGCTGTGAATAAACTTCATGTCGCCGCGACCAAATGCTTTGTATTTTTTACGGGTACTGATCATTCTTTTAGTCCACCATAACAATGATGAAGTGTTCCTGGATTGCAGTTCAACATTCAGCGATTCATAATGGAACTGCGGATCTAGAATCAAGGGCAGGTACATCCTTTGCGGATTTGCTTCAGAAAACCCACCATTTCTGTCAGAATGCCACTGCATTGGCGTGCGTACCCCATCACGGTCGCCCAGATAGAAATTATCGCCCATCCCAATTTCATCACCGTAGTAAATCACCGGTGTTCCAGGCAAACTGAAAAGCAGTGTGTTCATCAGTTCAATTTTCTTGCGGTTATTTTCCAGCAGAGGTGCAAGCCGGTGCCTGATGCCGAGGTTAATCCTTGCCTTTGGATCCTTTACGTATACCTTATACATATAGTCACGTTCCTCGTCCGTCACCATTTCCAGCGTCAGTTCATCATGATTTCTCAAAAAGATAGCCCACTGGCAGGTTTCAGGGATAGCGGGTGTCTGGTCAAAAATATCCGTTATCGGGTACCGGTCTTCCATCTGTACCGCCATAAACATCCTTGGCATCACCGGAAAATGGTAATTCATCTGACATTCGTCCCCGTCCCCAAAATAAGATGCAGAATCTTCGGGCCACATATTGGCTTCAGCCAGCAGCAGCGTTCCAGGGTAACGGTCATCAATGTATTTTCTCAGTTTTTTAAGGAAAGCGTGCGTTTCGGGAAGGTTTTCACAGTTCGTACCTTCTCTTTCAAATAGATACGGAACCGCATCCAGCCTGAAACCATCTACCCCCATTTTGCACCAGTAGTCCATAATTTTGAAGACTTCCTGCTGTACCAGCTCACTGTCGTAGTTCAGGTCAGGCTGATGGTGGAAAAACCGGTGCCAGAAATACTGGTTGGCAATCGGGTCCCAGGTCCAGTTAGACGTTTCATAATCCTGGAAAATAATACGGGCATCCTTAAATTTAGTTGGATCATCACTCCACACATAATAATCACGTAACGGAGAATCTTTCGGCGCTTTTCGTGCACGCTGAAACCAGGGATGCTGATCTGAGGTATGATTGATCACCAGCTCGGTTATCACCTTCAGTCCCCTTTTATGTGCCTCTTTTAGAAAAAGCTTAAATTGTTTAATATCTCCATAAGCAGGATTGATATGGTAATAATCAGCAATATCATAACCGTCATCCTTCAATGGCGAAGGATAAAACGGCAGGAGCCAGATGGCAGTAACCCCCAAATCTTCCAGGTAAGGAAGTTTTTCCATGAGTCCTTTAAAATCTCCGATTCCGTCACAGTTCCCATCACGGAATGCCTTAATATGGAGCTCGTAAATTACGGCGTCTTTGTACCAGTGTAATTTATCGTCAATTTTATTTGTGCTGTTGTCCATAATTATATTTGGTTATTGTTCGATGTTAAAAATATGTGCAGGCATCAGGTATGGGTTCAGCTCCACGTACTGCCACTCACCCTGCCAGTTGTAAACGTCGCCACTTAACAAGTCATGAACCCTATAGCGGGAAGCAGGGTCGATACCGAGTTCCTTGAGCGGAACTTTTATAAATGCAGCCTGATTTTGAGCCACATCCAGGTTCACCACAATCAGCAGTTTATTATTGGTCCGTTCGTCTGTTTTTGCGTAACAGATAATCTGATCGCTCGTTGTTTCCCCAAAATCAATGTTCCATGTGCTCTGGAGTGCAGCATTTTGCTTCCTGATCTGGTTTACACGTGTAATGATTTCACGGATGCGTGTGTACTTTTTCCAGTCCCAGTGTTTAATTTCATATTTCTCGTTATCTACATATTCTTCCTTAACACCGTGTGGGGTGTTAAGCCCATACTCGTAAACAGGACCATACATACCATAATTGGATGAAAGTGTAGCTGCCAGGATAAGCCGCATGATATGTGCATTTTCAGCACCATTGATCAATGCCGGTGGAAGTATATCAGGGGTATTAGGCCAAAAGTTGGGACGGAAATAATACCGCATCTCCGTCCTGGTCAATTCCTTCATATAAGTTTCAATTTCATATTTGGTATTGCGCCAGGTAAAGTAGGTGTATGATTGGTTAAAGCCTGCTTTACCGAGTCTCTCCATCAGCCTTGGGCGCGTAAACGCTTCCGCGAGGAACAAAACCTCAGGATGGGTTTTACGAACCTCGCCAATCATCCATTCCCAAAAAGGAAATGCCTTGGTATGCGGATTATCAATCCTGAAGATGCGTATACCAGCGTCAATCCAGTAATCAATAATACTTTTCAGTTCCTGCCATAGGTTTTCCCAGTCATCTGTTTCGAAATCGAATGGGAGGATATCCTCATATTTTTTTGGTGGGTTTTCTGCAAACTGTACCGTCCCGTCAGGCCTCCATTTAAACCATTGTGGATGAGATTTTACATAGGGATGGTCGGGTGCACACTGATATGCAATGTCCATAGCGAGTTCAATTCCCTTGCCGGCAGCTGCGTTAATCAGGTTTTTAAAGTCTTTCATTGTACCCAGCTGGGGATGGATAGACTTATGTCCGCCCTTTCTGTTTCCAATAGCCCATGGAGAACCAGGATCATTGGGACCGGCCGTTAATGAATTGTTCTTTCCTTTCCGGTTCTTTTCGCCTATTGGATGGATGGGAGGGAAATAAAGCACATCAAAACCCATCTTCTGGATCCTTGGCAGCAGTTTTTCCACATCTTTAAAGGTGCCGTGTTTACCAGGTTCAGTGGCTGCCGATCTTGGAAAAAGCTCATACCAGGTGCTAAATCCTGCCCGTTTGCGTTCAACATCGATCTTAAATACCTGCGGATATTCAGTTACATATTCTTCCAGGCGGTATGCAAACATTACCTCTTCAATATCATCACTTAAGGCTACCGCCACACCTTCAGCCGCATCACCCACATGCAACCTGTGTGCGGCACTGCTAAGTATGGGGGTTCCGGTATTCAACAGCTCAGCCGCCGCTTCCAGCATGCCCCGTCCTATTTCCAGTTCCGTAGCTATGTCCTGCCCGGCTTCATATTTTTTCCTGAGCCCATGTTTCCAGGTGCCATAATGGTCTTCCCAGCCCCTGATCCTGAATTCATACTCACCTGCAGTTTTAAAAGTATAGGCTGCTTCCCAGTAATCATTAATAATCAGTGTCATCGGTAGCTCAACCTCTTCCCCTGTTTTTAAATTTTTTACAAACGCACTGGCCAGCACTTCATCGTGCCCATCGCCAAAAACATCTGCAGATAGGATGATCCGGTCTCCTTCAACCGCCTTGGCGGGATATTTACCGCCCTCAACAGTCGGGGAAACATGAGTGATGACCACTCTTTTTTTGCCGTCTTTTGAATCCATAACTAAAAGTCTTATTTTACTTTCCTAAAATTCTGCAGCAGTACCACTGATCGTCCCTGCACCGGCACCATGCTCTCCGGATGAAGGTTTAAAGGCATTTCCGGTTCTGCTGTAACTGCTGTATCTACAATCAGCTGCCATTCGGTGCCATATTCCACCCCGGGCAACCTATACTCAATCACTTCAGTATTTGCATTGTATATCACATAAAAATTATCATCCACCACTTTATTGCCATTGTGGTCTACCGTATTCAAACCACTGCCGTTCAGGTATATCGCAACCGATTTTGCATAACCTTCCTGCCAGTTTTCGTCGGTCATTGCCCCACCGTCGGGCAGGAACCAGGCAATATCCTCTATCCCGTTTGCTTTTACAGGCGTACCTTTGAACCAGTTTTTCCTTGAAAAAACCGCGTGTTCACGTCTCAAATGGATCAGTTTACCGGTAAACTCAATCAGCTCCTGATCGGCAGCTTCCCAGTTTATCCATGAAATTTCATTGTCCTGGCAATAGGAGTTGTTGTTACCCTGCTGCGTTCGCCCGAGTTCATCGCCGGCAACCAGCATGGGAATACCCTGTGATAAAAACAACGTCGTCAGGAAATTACGCTTCTGCTTAATTCTCAATGCATTGATACTCTCATCCTCAGTTGGCCCTTCCACGCCACAGTTCCAGGAGCGGTTATTGCTTTCACCGTCCTGATTGTTTTCTCCATTGGCATCGTTGTGCTTTTCGTTGTAGGAAACCAGGTCGTGCAACGTAAAACCGTCGTGCGCCGTAATAAAATTCACACTCGCAGTCGGTTTTCTATATTCTTTATAGAGGTCTGCGCTTCCTGTAATCCGGTCGGCAAATTCAGGGAGGGTGTTTTCAGAACCGCTCCAGTAGTCGCGGATACAGTCCCTGTATTTTCCGTTCCATTCTGCCCATCCGGGAGGGAACTTACCAACCTGGTATCCACCTTCTCCCACATCCCATGGTTCCGCGATCAGCTTTACCTGAGAAATAATCGGGTCCTGATGAATGATATCAAAAAAAGCACTCAGTCTGTTTACCTCGTGCAGTTCCCTTGCCAGCGTAGCGGCCAGGTCGAACCGAAATCCGTCGATTCCCATTTCGGTTATCCAGTAACGCAGGCTGTCCATCATCAACCGCAATACACTGGGAAGGTTGGCGTTTAGCGTATTTCCTGTCCCCGTATAATCCATATAGTATCTTTTATCATCCGTCAAACGGTAATAAGATGCGTTGTCTATGCCCTTGAAGGACAGCGTTGGCCCCATTTGATTGCCTTCGCCCGTATGGTTATAAACCACGTCGAGGATTACCTCTATTCCTGCCTTATGCAGGTTTTTTACCATCGTTTTAAATTCATTCAACTGCTGCCCCAGTTTCCCTGTACAGGAATAACGTGCATCAGGAGCGAAAAAACCCATCGTATTGTAACCCCAGTAATTTGTGAGCCCTTTATCCTGAAGCGACCTGTCAGAAAGAAAATCGTGCACCGGCATCAGTTCGATAGCTGTAACACCCAATTTTTTCAAGTGCGCAATAGTCACTTCGTGCCCTACTGCTGCATATGTACCACGAATTTCTTCAGGAATATCGGGATGCAGTTTAGTCAGTCCCTTCACATGTGCCTCATAAATCACCGTATCATCGTAAGAGATATCAGGACGCTTATCGCCTTCCCAGTCAAATCTGTTATCTATAACTACTGCTTTAGGAATGTATGCAGCACTATCAGAGTCGCTGAAGCTTAAATCGTCATTTTCATTTCCAACTATATATCCAAATACCGCGTCGTCCCATTTGATAGTACCGGCAATCGATTTCGCATAGGGGTCTACCACCAGTTTATTGGGGTTAAATCGGTGTCCATTCTCCGGATCAAATGGTCCATGTACACGATAGGCATATAACTGCCCTGGGCTTATGCCTTCAAGATAGATATGCCAGGTAAGATCAGTATGTTCTGTAATTTTAAATTTTTGTGACTCCTGTTCAGCGTTATCAGGGTCAAACAGGCAAAGTTCAACTCCTGTGGCATTCTCAGAGTATAGCGAAAAATTTACCCCTTTGCCGTCCCATGTTGCGCCGAGCGGATAGGGTTTCCCCGGTAAGTTTCTAAAAGTCATACGTTATGTTTTCTTTATATGAAAAACATCATCAAAAAAACCACCAGCGGCTTATAATTGTGATAATTCACAAGCCGTAACAGGTAATTTTCAATAGAGTTTTACAAATAAAAAAAAACAACAGTTTTGCTACACAGGCTAAATTGCCCGCATATTTGCGTTTAAAAAAGGAGAGTTTGAAAGTGTTAGCCTTTTAAAACCCGCGCAGGATTAATCCGCGAAACTTTAACCACCTGTGATCCTATAGCCACGCCTGTCATTAGAAAAGCAAGCATGCCAGCCCCAGCAAAATACCACCATTCCAAAGGTGTATGATAAGCAAAGCCGTTTAGCCATTCCCTATTTAATATATAACCCAATGGGAAGGCAACTAGTATAGCAATGCTGATCATTTTCACAAAATGCGCCGACAACAGGTATACAATGCCCAGTTGATCACAGCCAAGCGTCTTCCTGATAGCAATCTCTTTTGCCTTCCTTTCAACCATAAAGCTGGCCAAGCCAAACAAACCCAGGCACGAGATGAGTATCGCAATGCTTGCAAAGTATCTGGATAATATAGCGGTCCTGTCTTCCGAAACATATTGATCCTGGTAATCCTGATCCAGAAATTTGTACTCAAAAGGAAGATAAACATTAAATTTCTTGTACAGCTTTTCGATTTGTGCAATTGCATTGTGTTCTTTTCCAGCCCTTATTTTAACCAGGATGTTGCCGCCCTTTTCTTCGTCAATTTTAAAGAAAAATGGTTTTACCGGTTGTCCAAGCGCTTCAAAATGAAAATCTTTTACCACTCCAATAATTTGTCTTTTACCATAAAACATTACCGTTTTACCTATGGGATTCTTCAATCCCATAGCTTTGATTGCTGTTTCATTGAAAACAATCGCAGTACTGTCTGCACCAAACTTCCTTGAAAAGCTACGCCCTTCTTTGATTTTTAATCCCAGTGTTTCTATTAAATCGTAGTCCACATCCAGGTATCCAAAACGCGTCTGCCGATCAAGCGGGTTTTGCATTTCCCATAAGAACCCTCCGGTCCTGGAACTTACACCACCGGCCAGCCGACCATACATATATGATGCATTGATCACATCCGGTAGTTTTTTTAGCTCTTTTATAAAGGCAGTATAATCAGCCTCCAGTTTCCCTGTTCTTGAAAAGGAAATGATGTTATCCTTGTCATATCCCGGATCTTTAGTCTGGATGAACTGTACCTGTTTATAAATCACCAATACAGAGATAATTAGCACTACCGAAATTACAAACTGGAAAACCACCAGGCCATTCCTGATCAGCACCTCAAGGGCCCTATCCGGCAATTTTCCTTTTAACGATTCAGCCGGATTAAAACCTGAGAGGTAAAAAGCAGGATAAAGGCCTGCAAAAAAACCCGCAAGCAGTGTTATACATAGCAATACCAATATTAGTTTCAGGTCAAAATGCAAAACCAATGTTTTATCCGTAATCTGGTTGAACTGTGGAAGCAACAGTTCAACAAATAGCAACGCCAGGAACAGCGACAAGGTAGTCAACACCAAAGATTCCAACATATACTGCATCACCAATGCTCCCCTGCCCGCACCCATTACTTTTTTTATGCCCGCTTCCTTCATTCTTCCAGATGCTTTCGCGGTGGACAAATTCATAAAATTGATGCATGCAATCCCAAGAATAAACAAGGCGATCAGCGCAAACAACCTTACATAGAAAACCTTACCACCAACAGGAATCCCGTTTTCGTATGCGCCGAATAAATACCTTTCGGAATATTTCTGTACGAAAAGTGTCTCCTTTAGAGAACTGCGCTTCCTTTGAAGTAGTGCCGTCAACTGACGGTTAACATGCGCATTGTCAGTATCTTTTTTAAGTATTACAAATGTGGATGGACCGCCATTAGTCCAGCTGGCAATTTCAGGCCGTATGTCTTTATACAAATCATAACTAAACAATAAATCAAAATTCTCAGCTGCCGCAGGTTGTTTCCTGAAAACACCAGATATAATATAAGAACCCTTCAGATCGTCATTCTCAAATTTAACTATCCTTCCAATTACGCTGCCATTAGTATGAAAAAGCCTAACTGCCAGCTCCTGAGAAATACAGATTGCTGTTTGGCCAACCAAAGCTGCAGATTGGTTTCCCTGAACAAATTGATAGGTAAACACCTTAAAAAAATCTCTACCTGCAAACTGAGGACTGGCATAAGCAGCGCTATTGCCGGTACTGATGATACCACGATAGGCCGGCTGTGGAGGCACAACTGTTACCGCAGTTTCAATATCAGGTATTTCAGTGGCAATTGCTTCCGCAAGAGGTCCGGGTGTAAACGATTCAGTTCTGATGGTCTCACCGTAAGGTTCATTGCGCATTACCTGATATAACCGGTTGTTATTCTTATTAAAGGTATTGATGCTGAGTTCATCCGTTACCCATAGATAAATTATTAAAGAACAGGCAAGTCCGGTTGACAAACCAACCAGGTTTATAAAAAACGAAACCTTAAATCTTTTAAAATTCCGGTAGATCAGCAGTAAATGAAGTTTAAACATAATTGTTGCTGGAAAAAATGCCCAATTCCGCCCCCTGCGGATCACTCACTGTCAGCAGCCATTTTGGTGCCGCAGAAGCTGAACCGCCATTTTGGATCATTCAGCGTATCTAAGGTAATAAATATAGAATAGCTGTGTTCATTATCAAACACGTGCTGACCGTTACCGTACATCTAAAATCGACCTTAAACTGTCAAATTCATCATTTTAAAAAGGTGCTGTTTATACAGTTTGCCTACTGGTACCTGAGTGTCACCAATTTCTATCGTGTCGGGCGTAAAGGAATTGATCTTGTTCAGCGATACAATGAACGACCGGTGGGCACGCACAAAACTATCTTCTGGCAGCATCACTTCCAGTGCCGTGATGGCGTACTTCGTCACTACCAGACCTTTCTCGGTATAGATTTTTACATAATCTTTTAAACTTTCAATGTACAGAATGTCTTTAATCAGAACTTTTACCATTTTACGGTCTGCCCTGAAATAAAGGAAAGTCTGGTTCGGAATATGTACCTCAGGAATATCGTTTTCCTGATATGTTGGTACTTCCCGCGGAAGGGCTTTCATTATCGCCTTCAAAAACCTGTCAAATTGAATCGGTTTCAGCAGGTAGTCAGTTACATCGAGATCAAAGGCCTGCACAGCATACTGCTCAAACGCGGTTGTCAGGATAATTGCCGGAGGCGATTTTAACGACCTGATCAGTTCCAGTCCTGTTACCTGTGGCATCTGGACGTCAAGGAAAAGTAGATCTACAGCATGGGTCTGCAAAGTAGTTAAGGCCTGCAGTGCATTGCTGCACTCATCAGTAAGTCTTAATATCGGTACCTGTTGTATGTATCTTTTCAGAATTTCCCGCGCAGGGGGTTCGTCATCAACGATCAGACAACTGAAAATTTTCTCTGGTTTCATCTTCAATATCTTTAGTTTCCACAACCTGGTCAGCCTGGTCGAGCCACAGCTTTAAATTCACGATGTACATATCCTCCTCGTCCACTGCCTGGAATTCGTACTTTCCTGGATAAATTAATTCAAGCCTTTTCTGGGTATTTGCTGTTCCAATACCTAATTGCGATGGACCCGAATTTGCCGCCTTTCCATTGACCAGTTTCATACGTAAAATCGTGTTATTCAAAGTTACACTTATACTAATCCAGGGATTGGTTATCATCTTGCTGGCGCCATGTTTAAAGCAATTTTCAACTAATGGAAGCAGTAACAGGGGTGCTATTCTTACCTTTCCGCTTTCAGCAGGCATACTTACAGAAAGGTCCAGATGTTCATCATATCTTACCTTTTCAAGTGCAATATAATCTGCAATCATTTTAAGCTCCTTATGCAGCGGCACAAATGGCTGGTTACACTCATATAACATATAACGCAGCAATTCTGATAAGCCATGAATCATATTCGAGGCAATTACTGACACTTCTTGAGTGTAACTATATATATTATTCAGCGTATTGAACAAAAAATGCGGGTGAAGCTGTGCTTTCAACATTTGTAACTCTGCCCGGGCCCTCTCCTGCTCCAGCCTGAGTGCTGCCTGTTGTCTTTCGTAGAAACATTTCATCAGCTTAATTGCTGCCGCCAGCCCTCCAATAGTTATACTTCCTCTCAGACCTGCCATGACCGACTCACCAATCTGAACATACATAGGTGTCGGGTTAATCATCATTCCCGCAGGCAACTTAGGCCTGATATTTACCTGCCTCAAATGTTCTATCACTGTCATGGATAAACCGGCTGCCAATACAGAGGTAATCAGAAAGATTACAACCGATATCTCCAGTGCCCTGATATACAAGCCGCTGATCACCAGGCGCGGCACTACAATATACATCAGTGTATAGGCCGCGAACAAATGCGGAACCAAATATATCAAGCTCTCTGGGGCAGTCATACTAAGACGCACCAAAAAGCTTTGTTTCTGCAGTACCGGTGAAGGCGAAAAGGAATAGATAAACACCTGGAATACAAACCACGAGAGCCAGAATACCAGATGCCGGCGTATTCTCCATTTGGGTTGTGCCGAGAAGATGAATGGTAGCGACTGCATAACGGGTTTCTTTACTTAAAGATACAAAACCCTAACAGAAATCTTACACAACAATTTGGTTATTAGACCGATGCACACAAAATAGACACCAATTCCATTTGTCGACGATCAAATGAATTGATATAGCAATATCTGTTTTGTAACATCCCGTTTAATGGGCTGGTCTACTTCTCAAAAAATTGATTTTAATGACCATTACATTTGAATTAAGAAATAGAATCACTCATCATAAACTAAAAAAATCATGAAAAAGACTTATTTTATCCTCCTCATCTCCACAATCGGCCTGTTACCATTATCATTAACAGCAGATGCCCAATCAAGGTCAGCCTGCGTTCCAAAAAATGGCTATTGGGTTTTAGTATCCAATGTAAATGTCAAAAATGTGACCACTGTACAATTTTATAATGAAGAGAACCAGTTGATGTACGAAGAAGTTGTACGTGGCCAGAAAATGAATATCAACCGATTGAAAACCCTACGCTGCCTCAAAAAAGGACTGGATACCGTACTGGTGGCATGGAACCAGCAAAAAAAGGCATTGTATAACAAAGACTGGGTAGCCATGAACTTTGCCGGGAAATAGCCTAACCTGGTTGCACCAGTTCTCTCAGTGTAACCAGGTTTTCAATCGCATCGCCCATGGTATTATTAAAATAAGCATATACAGTTTTTCCTTCGTCCAACCATTCATTTACATAGGAGCCGTATTCGTACAAAAAATCCTGTTCATACCTGCCTTTATAATTACCATCAGGGCCGTGAAAACGGACGTAAACAAAATCAACACCCGTATCCAGCATTCCGCTTGCCGTACTCAGTTTATCATGCACTACCAATCCCATTCTGAGTTCAGTGAGTAGTTCCATCGTAGTTTCTTCATACCAGCAGTTATCCCTGAATTCAATTGCAATATCCCAGGTTTCATCAGGATCTGCATCACGGATGGTCTTTAATAAATGATCCATTTGTCTACGATGCACATTCTTAATGCTCGGGGGAACCTGCACCAGCAGGCTCCCTTTTTTGTTACCCGCAAAAGAGATCACCTCCATAAACTTAATCACTGAAGCAGGATCAAAGGCCAGGCCTTTATTATGGGTAATATCCCTCGACAGCTTATAGGTAAATTTAAAATTTTCTGGGACATCAGCGGCCCATTTCTCAACGGTTGAAGCCATTGGTACTTTATAAAATGAGCTGTTTACTTCAATACTGTTAAATAAAGTACCATAATAATGCAGCCTGCTTTTGTCACGAAATTCAGGAGGATAAAACTCTTTGTTACGTACCGGCAACAGCAAACCGCTGGTACCTGAATAATAATTTACCATCTGGCTAGCAACACCAGAGTATAACAATTGTTTAGCAATTCAACGCATAACTTACTTGCCAAACAAGTTTCCGTTAGCCGGACTCCTGTTTTGCTGCAGGATTAATGAATTGTGTAGCAATATGGGTCAAATATGCATCGGCATGTTTTTCATCAGAAAGGCACCTTTCCAACAAAACCTGCGCACTGTCATTCTCAATTTCGCCCAGCAGGGAAATCAAGCTGCCATAACTTGATATTTTATAATGGGCAATTAGTTGTACAGCATATATAATTGCCGCATCCCGTAAGGCTGTGCCGGTTTCCACAGTTTTAATTATTTCGGCAGATTTTTCACTCAAGGTTTCAATGATCTTACATTTTCCATCACCTGGTTTTTCCGATAAAAGTTTGAAAACTGTCTCCAAACGTTCTACATGCGACTCTGCTACATGTGATTGATCACATAATGCATTTTGTAACTCTTCGGTATAAGCCGCTATTGATAGTGCGGCTGCGCATTTTACGATTTTCTTCTCAGCACTATATAAATCCTGTAAACACTCAATGAAGAACACGAACAATCCCCCCCTTTTCAATTGATCTGCCATATCGTATGATAATTATGATAAAATGAAATAATTCCCACTAGCTAACCTCTAAATGAACAATTGAAAAAGATAAAAGTTTAGGTAAACAAATTAGTTTGTAGCTTTGGCTCGAAAGCAAATAAGATTACCATGGCTGTATTACATAGAAAAGAAGAGAAAATTGAAGTTGTGTTAAGTAAGCTTCCTGAAAATTATACCGACAAACAGTTTGTAGATACTTTTATTCAGTTATATTCAAAAGACTGGGGAAAAATAAAAGCAAATTATATCAAACAATCACAGGATAAAGAGCCGGGTGCGATTATCACTATGCCTAAACCAGAATTGTACCTGAAGAGCATTTTGACCAACTACCTTGAAAATTTTAAAAAATAATATCAGGCGTAGTTACAATAAATCATTTGAATACGCGTCTTTATATGGAGAGCGTTAATTTAGATTACGGGCATAAGCTATAAGTTTATGCCCGTTCTTTTTATCTGCTGTAACTGAATTAAATCAGTTCGTTAGCTATTAAAAACTCCTTTACAGCCAGGAAATCAAGGAAAATCTGATCTGCGGCAGCCAATTTAATATGGTCATCCGTATTTGCCTGGATGGCAAAACAAGTCAATCCAGCAGCTTTAGCGGCACGAAGTCCGTTCAGCGTATCTTCAAATACAAGGCATTCAGACTTTTCTAACCCAAGTTTTTCCACTGCAAGGTTATACGATTCCGGATCGGGCTTGCTGTTCACTACATCACTTCTGGTAATCAGGAGGCTGAAATATTTATCCAATCCATTTTTTCTGAACATCTCATCCACATCCGGACGTTTACTGGCTGTAACCAGCGCCATTTTGATTCCTTTACTTACAAAGAAGTCGAGCGTATCCTGTACATGTGGCATCAGGTCAATCACACTTGTTTTCAAGCGTTCAACAGTCAGGTCCTCTTTTCTCGAGATCAGCAGTTCCAGTGGAGATTCTATTTCATAAAGTTCCTTTAGGCGGGCTGCGTTTCCGGGTAAAGGTATGCCCGCATAATTTTTTAGAAAATCTGAATATTCTAACTGAATACTGGACTCAGCCAGGAGCTCATTCCAGGTATTAAAATGAAAGTGCTCAGAATCAACAAGGGTACCGTCTAAATCGAAGAGTAATGCTTTAAATTTTGCCATCGGAACAAATTAAAAAAAAATGAGGGTTGCCCCTCATTTTGTGTACTATTTTTACATGATATTGATGATCAACCAGGTTTACTTCTGTTTGATCCAGGCGACAACATCATTGATCATCGTCTCTGAAACACTCGATGGCAGCTGATATTGTGCAGGCGAACCTTTTTCCAGTTGAGAACTCATCAAATGGTTTAAATCCGGATAAAGCTTCAGGGTCGCATTACTTTTCTGTCCAAGCGCTGCATTCCACAGGTTAAAATCTGCTTCCGAAACCTGAAAATCGTTTCCTCCCTGGATCACCAAAATGCGTTGTCTGCCAATCTTTTTTGCGGTTTCAACCTGGTTATAGTTATTCAGGTCAACCCAATACGATACCGGAATGCCAATAATGTTAGAGTCTGGTTTCATTGTTCCCGCCTGCGTAATACGCGTCTTGTCCAGTTCAGTAATCACACCCGCAAGTTGTTTTTTGCCAGCCTGCGTTGTATCTTTAGCCAGGTCGAACATGTATTTGTTCTGTTCTACCATCAGGTCGGCAAATTTCCTTGCCGGCGCTTCCGCCAAAATAATCCCTTTAAGGTTTGGGGCAAGCGTTGCTATTCTTGGTGCAAGCATGCCACCCAGGCTGTGGCCTAACAAATAAATCTGCTTTTTATCTACCCCAGGCGTAGTTTCTGCAAGGGCAACTGCTGCTACGGCATCATCCAGCACTTCTTCCTTAACAGTAAAAACACCAGCAAATTCTCCAGAATAAATCAAGGTCCTTTTTACATAACGAATGCTGGCAACCCCTTTTGCCGCAAAACCTGCTGCCAGGTCTTTTAGTGGCTTGTTCGGTCCTACTGTTTCATCCATATCTGCCGGGCCTGAGCCATGAACCATCACTACAAGTGGAAAGTTAACCGCTTTCTTTGGCGTGGTCAATATACCAACCAAACTATGTCCCGGAGTTTTTATATAAACCTCTTTCTCTGTATATAAGGTAGTGTCTGCATAAGCAGGATTCAAATAGGCTGCAGCAGTGGAGCGCGGTTTAAGAAAGAAACCTACCATTTTCTCCGCTTTATTGAAGGCTAGGATGAAAGATTGGGTATCATTTACAAATTTAGCATCTACAGTTACAGCGAAATATTCTCCCTGCGCCTTTCCCTGAACAGCCGCTGCCGACTCAAACTTACCATATCTTTTATCCAGTTCCCCCCATAATTTTTGCAATTCAGCTATCGGAACTTTTGCTTTCAGTGTTGAATCGAAACTATTGTGTGCTTCTGTAAACTTTTGCTGTTCCATCAACTGAAAAAAATCATTTGCACGGCCGAAAAGGTTTAACATACCCTGCGAAAATGATGCTGTTGTCACCAGCAGTAGTAAAATTGAAAGTATTGCTTTCTTCATATGAATCATTTGCCTAAATTGTATAGCGTGTGATCAAAGTTATCATATTAATTCATTCATAAAATATTCCTGTACAGAGAATTTTAAAAAAATATTTCTTTAAAGCGCAGGTTATCATGCGCTGAATAGAGAGTCTGCATTGTGTTTTAGTCGTAGTTTGTTGTAGGTAACTCCTCACATAAGGCAATGAAAATACATCATGACTCCACTAGAATGACCAGTTTTAGTGGAGTGTGCGTGCAATTAGTGTGGACTTTGTGTGGAGTTACCTACAACAAACTACGAGCAAACATGCTTACAAATCTCTTGCGGATAGACTCTGACGTGCAAAAAAATGCACCCGATCTGGTTTTCTTCATCCACAAAATGCAAAACATAGGAGAAAACAAAAAATATTATTAAATTAGAATATTATCCCGAAAGGACTTATTTTTTTTAAATATGACAGCTCTTTTAAAATACCATGCAGTTGGTAACACTTTGGGGTCGGGCATCATCCACTTTGCCTCATGAAATATATACTATCGTCCTTCCTCCTACTGTTCCTAAGCTCTTACGTCCAGGGGCAAGAGAAGGATTCCAGATTCAAGTTTGGTGCTAAAGCTGGAATTAATCTTTCCTTTCTCACTCATGATATCGGACCGTTCAACCAACCTGATGAAACCTACAGCTCTTTTAAACGAAATCCGAGGCCGTCGGCAAATATTGGCGTCACTTTAAACGTTCAGATGCCGAAAAAGTTCAATTTTGGTGTTGAGCTGCTTTTCAATACGCGGGGTGCCACTTACGTTCAGGAGAATGAGAAAGTGCAGGAAGAAGATGACCAGGGCGTAGAAAGAAACGCCAAAAATTATTACAATTATAATATTGACTACCTCGAGCTTCCCCTCACTGTCAATTATAATTTTAAGTCAGAATTATCAAACACTTATATTATTGGCCATGCGGGTATTGCCCCTGCACTTGCAATCAACCATAAAACAAGATTAAAATATCCAAAAAAAGATCCCGATCATCATAATCAAAAGGCTGATTTACCGGATATAAAAAGCTTTAACAACAACATTATCACCGGAGTACAGTTAGGCGAACACTATGGCAGCATGCGGGAGTTGTATATGGACCTAAGAGGAACTTATATGCTTTCACCTGTCTTCAGCAGGTCAGTTAATAACCAGGGTGAAAGCTTGTATACGCATATGTATACTTTCACCCTGGCCTTTGGGATTAAATTTTAAGGTTCAATTACTAATTTGTCGAGTGAAACATTGTTGGCTGTACTTCCATAATTTGATTTGCGTTTGTCAGACCAGTTTGGCCGTTCGCCTGTCACCTCAACTTTCAGCGTGTATTCCCCTGCGGTAAGCAAAGGACTTTGATACACCATGGTAGACCGCGGTGCTTTCGCATACAGGTCAACTATATTCCTGGCAATTTCTTTTCCCCTTTTGTCCTGCAAGGTACACAGTGCATAGCCATTGTCGGGCAGTACTACTGCGTACATACCAATTCGTTTCCCCTTGAATTTCAAGGAGAAAGAATCACCTTTGATTGATGAGCGGCTGATGGTACCGAATTCCGTTGTTGTTTGTTGCCAGTTACCTGTGTACGTTATCGACTGATCAATATTATCGGTCAGGTGATGAAAGTTCTTATTTTCCGATACCATTCCAGAAGCCACGTTTATAGTCCAGGAATCCAGATATTGAGGCATTGAAAGCTCATTTCCTTTAACACTTAACGGCTGCCACACGTAAGTTGCGGATGAAAGTTGTTTGGGGTACGACCACCGGTCGCCCATAAATATATATGCTGTGTCTTTTAAACCTTCCACTGTTAAAACCGAGGTAATCTGCGAATTCCATGTAAGCGTTTCCTTTGGTGCAATCAACCCTCTTGAAACCCATGGCCCTTCCAAAGTATTAGACGTATAATAATAGTTGTCATTCTTTTCCCAGCTTGTCAGATTTGAACCAATAAAATAGTAGGTATTGCCTTTCCTAAACATGGTAGGCGACTCAAAACCCGGGGTAAAAGCCTTATTTACATGTGATGTAATCGATTGATAGTCGTCACTCAGTTTATAAATATCACCTCCATGCAAAAGGATATATCCCGTACCATCTTTATCTTGAAAGATGCCCATATCCCATTTTCTCACTGGTTTGCCTTCAAATAACAGCGGGCCTTTAAAAACGTAAGGACCTGTTACTTTGGTAGCAACCGCATAACCTACAAACTGGTCTTTGTAACCCAGCGTATCCACATGCATATACATACAATACAAACCTGATTTAGGGTTTTTCATCACCTTTACCCGCTCCCCTACCCTGTTTGGCCCCAGTTTACCTGAGGTTTGCGCCTTCAGCGCCTGACCTTCAAATTTCCAGTTACTGAGATCTTTAGATGAATAGGTATTAAACCCGGCAAAGGCATTGCTCGTATCAGTATGTGCTTCACCAAAAAGGTAAAATGTATTGTTATCCCTTAGGATGTTTGCACCGCGCGCACTAACCACATTCATGTGCTGATCAAACCATGGAACTCCAGAATAAATGGCAGTACTAGCTCCAGACCGCTGGGCGGAAGAATCAAAGGATTGGGTCATCAAGCACACCAACAACGCTGGTATCAATAGATAATTAAATTTCAAAACAGGTACAATTGCCATATGTATTCAATACTATTTAGAGGTAAAACCTGTAACATTCTGCTGGACATCGCGCTCCCCGTTGACTATCGTTGCAGAGACATTGTGCAAAACAACGTTCTTAACCGGCAGCCTTTTATCCCCTAAAATCCTGGATACAAACTTAACATCCCTGGCCTTTACATCATCAAGATAAACTCCTTCAATTGGTGTTAAACGCACCTCAACTGTAGGCACCAATGTTTTCCACTGGTACAATACATCCGTCTCAATACCCAGTATCCCCAAATCAATTTTACCCGATTTAAGTTTCCGGGCATAAATATTTTTAACATATCCCCCCATCCGCTCATTGGTTTTTATAAAAATCAGATGGTTCAGTTTTGCGCCGTCAACAACCTCACAGTTTTCAATCAGTACATTTTCAATGCCGCCCGATAATTCTGTGCCAATCGCTACCAACTGATGCCCGTTTTTTACCGTGCAGTTTCTAATCACCACACCTTTAGTGGGAACTTTCAGGCGCCATCCTTCAGGATTACGCCCAGATTTAATAGCGATGGCATCATCGCCCTGGTCAAATATACAATTCTCTATCAGCACATTTTGCGACATCTCGGGATCAATGCCATCGTTGTTGTGCCCATGGGCGTACACCTTTATATTACGTATCGTTACATTTTTTGAAAGGTAGGGATGAATGGTCCAGAAAGGGCTGTTGGTAATGGTAACACCTTCGAGCAGCACATTTTCACAACGGTTGAACTGTACAAACTGCGGCCGTAAATGCGCCGTATCGTTTACCATTTGCCTTTTTTCTACCGGACTGAATGCAGATGCCAGGTTATAGAGTCTTTTTATACTTGCCATGTGACCACTTGGGCGGGCAAACCATTCTTTCCATCGTTCCATCTTTGCTTTCATCTCACCTTCGCCAGTAATGGCTACGTTTTTACATTCATAGGCATACACCAAAGGCGAATAATTGAAACATTCCATTCCCTCCCAGCTGGTATGAACAGCAGGAAGATAATCATCAGGGTCCTCTGAAAACAGCAGCGTCGCATTTTTAGAGATGTATAAATTCACATTACTCTTCAAATGTATTTTTCCTGTGAGCCATTCACCCGGAGGTATCACTACTGTACCTCCGTACAGTGAATTTGCCTTAGCAACTGCCGCGGCTATTGCAGCAGTGGTTTTATCTTTATTTCCCTTAACGGCACCAAAATCAGTAATGAGAAGCTTTTTACTCTTTGAAAAATCAGGTACAGTAATTGGCGGCATTCGAAAAGGCGTTTCAACAGACAGCTTTTTCAGCTGAACACTAGCGGTAGATTGAGCAAATGCACAATAGTATGAGCATCCCAATAAGAGTAACAACAGATTTTTCTTTATCATTTTTTTATAAAAAGTTTAATTGTTGGAGGCATCATTTCTCCAGGTGTTGGCAGCAAGCATCAACGAAAGCGCAAAAAATTCACTCTTTCGTTGATTATATTGTTAATACCCCTGGTTCTGCGGGTACCCCCCAGAGTCGCGGTCAATAACAGATTGCGGGATTGGCCTAAGGTAATATTTATCAATCACGCCACCCGAGTTTGCCTGTTTCGTTAAAATATTATTCTCAAATGCGCGGTCGAGTTTATGCGTACGTTTTAAATCAAACCATCTTTTATATTCACCTTCAAGTTCCCTTGCACGTTCATCAAGTATAAAGTCAATATTTACTTCTGCCGGCGTAATTTGCATATTTTGGCCAGCAATAGTTGCACGTGCCCTTACCACATTGATCCGTTCTGCCGCTGTAGCCGTTTGGTTTAGTTTAAAATACGCTTCCGCAGCAATGAGGTAAGTCTCAGCAAGCCTGAAAATAAAAACATCCCGGGTGCTGGTGTACGTACCAGATTGGGCGTTAGGCAATAATGCGTTCGGATCATAGAATTTATTCACCATAGGCCATTTTTCAGCACCTCCAATATTGCTAAAATCCTGTTTCCACCGTGGGAAAGTAATAACTTCAACATTTGGGTTGGCAGCCTTTAAAGTTGCTTCATTCTGAGCTGTAAATGGTTGGTCCCACTTTGGAAAATAAAAGCGTAAATCACCCTTAGTTACCGTCCTGCCTGCTTGTGTGACGGTAGTCACTGCATAAAACTGGCTCAGAAATGTCCCGTCATAGCGGGCATCTTTAATTGTATTATATAAGGTATACAGGTACTGGGTAGGCATATAATCAGCAATACGGCGGCCATAGGTCTGATCACCCGGTAAAAATCCCAACTCATTATATATACGCCATCCCAGTAGGATATTTTGACCATTGCCATAGTTCTGGTTGGCACTTCCCGATTTGGTTAAGCTTAGTGCATCATACTGCACAGACCAAATTACCTCCTTGTTCTTTTGATTGGCATAGTTAAATACTTCTCCAAAGGTTGGCATCAAACTATAAGTACCGCTGTTAATTACCTGATCTGCGAACTGCGCCGCCTTTGTAAAATCATCAGGCACCCCATAACTTTTGTAGCCCCTTGTCAGGTATACCAGTGCCAGCATGTTTTTCACTGCTCCCTGTGTAACCCGGCCAAATTCTGTTGTCGTCACATCCACACTAGCAAGCGCAGTGTTCAGATCAGACAAAATGAAATCATACACCTCCTGCTCCTGATTAGGTACAAAATGTGTAATTACAGTGTTTATTTCCTCTTTAACAATAGGAACATTTCCAAAATTCTCAGCTAGTAGAAAATAATAATACGCCCTGATGAAGCTGGCTTCCCCTATTCTTTTTTTAGCCAGGTTGGCATCAATCCCGGGAATAGAAGGACCACGTTCAATGGCGGTGTTGCAGCGCTGAATTCCGCGGTAAGCAGCTGTGAATATAGTGCTTACACCAGAATTGTCAGGAGCCAGCGTCCTGTATTCATTCAGACCGATTGCACGCGTCTGCCTGTCCCCTAGTGTACCACTTATCGCCTCCTGATCCCCTCTGGTTGTTACATCCGTACCATATTCAAAAAGAAAAGGATCTTCGTCGTAAATTCCCCTCAGCGAACCATAACAAGAATAAATCAGCGATTCATATCCTTTCGTATCTGTGTAATATGTTGTAGAAGTAATGCCACCCAGGTTTTCTTCTTCAAGGAATTTCTTACACGAAAAATTTCCCGCAACGGTTAATATTGTTAGTATATAAAGTATTTTTTTCATTTCGAATGTATTAATTGTTAAAACCCAAGATTTATTCCCACCATGTATACGGCTGTGCTCACCCCAATGCCAAATGTGTTTTGCGAGGCCCATTCAGGGTCGAACCCATTGTACTTGGTGAACAGAAAGGGATTGCTTGCTGTAGCATACAATCTCAGGCTGTTTGCACCAACCCGCTTAACCAGTTTTGAAGGGAAATTATATCCCATTGTAATATTGCTGATCCTGGTAAAATCCAGTTTCCGGTACTGTGTTGCAGTAGTATATGGACCAGGGTTGCCCGGCTGGAAATAGGTATTTGAGGGATTAGTTGCGGTCCAGTATGGGACACTCACCTGATTGTAGATCTGGTTAAAGTTTAAATAAGTAGCGTCAAAGCTGCTGTTGTTCATTTCGCCACGACGCGTATAAACCAGCACATACAAATCCAGGTTTCCATATTGGAACGTATTTCCAATAGATCCAGACCATTTTGGTTGTTTTTGGCCAATGATAGCCCGGTCACTCGCATTTATCACACCATTCCCATCTAAATCCTTAACACGTATCTGGCCAGGTTTCTGGTTGTATCTGGCCGCATCGGCAGCCTCGCTGGTTTGCCAGATACCATCAAAAATATAATCATAGTTTACCTGAACCGGCTGTCCAATAAATAAAAGACTTCCTACATCACTTTTGGTTCCGCCATAGAGAGATAAAATTTTATTGTTATTTGATTCGAAAACAAAGTCAGAGCGCCAGGTAAACTTATCCGCTTTTATATTGACTGTGTTAATACCTACCTCAATACCCTGATTTTTCATTTTGCCAACATTTGCTGCTACTGAGGCATAACCAGTTTGTGGCGGAAGATTCTGATTAAACAAAATATTACCGATGGTACGGGTATACACATCAACAGATCCTGATAAGCGGTTGTTGAAGAGACCGAAGTCCAGCCCAAGGTTTAACTCTTTTGTAGTTTCCCAGGTCAGCGACTGGTTGGCCAGTTGATTTGGTGCATAACCATTTGCCAGCGTCCCGCCAAAGTCATAATAAGATTGACCTAAGTTTGCCTGTGTGGAATATGCGCTAATACGGTCATTACCTGTTGATCCATAACTTAACCGCAGTTTAAGGTCGTTGATAGCCTTAATTCCCTTTGCAAAATCTTCCTGTGAAATACGCCAGGCGGCAGAGGCTGATGGAAAGAAGCCCCACTGATTACCGGCTGCAAAATGTGAAGAACCATCATACCGGCCTGTTGCCGTAAATAGATATTTATCATTGAAATTGTAATTGACACGACCTGTATAAGACGCCAGTGTATACTTGGTATAACTTGATCCATAAGCGGTTACAGCCGCAGCTGAACCAATATTGTACCAAAGCGACCTGTATGGCAGACCTGCACCGGTTACAGTGTTGGTTTCCGTACGCTCTTTCTGCATACTCTGTATTACCGTTCCAGTTATGTGATGTTTGCCAAACTGTTTATCATAAGTTGCCTGGTTGTCCCATACCCATGTAAAAAAGTCGGTGGTACCATTTGACGCGGTAGTAGCAACACTTCCTCCTAAACTCTGCTTGCTGAGCGGGCCAAAGTAAGAGCCGCTTCTGCTTGCTACATAATTTGGAGAGATTGTTGTTTTCAAAGTCAAATCTTTGAATGGCTGGAATTGTACATATAAGTTACCAAAAGTCCTCACACTGCGGGTTTCACGGAGGTCGTCCGTTTGATCGAAAAACGGGTTAGTCACCGCATCATTGTTGAATACCCTGAAAACCGGGTTTCCATTTGCATCATTAGGTTTGGTGAGGGCCGGAAGGCGGTATGACGATCGCAGTGTCTCAGAACTCCCCTGATTGGTCAACGCCTGTACGAAGTACAAATTTAGGCCGACTTTCCATTTTTCACCAATTTGTCGGTCCACGTTTCCCCTCAGACTGTACTTTTTATAACTTTCTGGCGAAATATTGCCATCTTCCTGGTTTAAACCTGCACTTACAGCAAAGCGGGTTTTCTCATCACCTCCGGCTGCAGTTACGTTATGGTTCATCTGCAGGCTATTTTTTAACAGGAGATCGGGCCAGTTGGTATCAAGCCCAGTATTTAAATTGGAAATCAGATCTGCTGACAAGATATCAGTCAACACTGTACTTCGTCCGTTTGCGCGGTTTTGTTCAGTTCTGTAATCTGCATACTCCTGACTGTTCATCATGTCGGGCAAATGAACGGGCCGTTTTGAACCAACGTAAGCATCATATGTAAGTGATATATTATTTGACTTGCCGCGTTTGGTAGTAACAACCACAACGCCTTTAGCACCACGGGATCCATAAATTGATGCTGCTGAAGCGTCCTTTAATACATCTATCTTTTCGATGTCGGCAGGGTTCAGATCGTTCAAACCACTACTTGTAGGAATACCATCAATTACATATAATGGCTCATTGGATCCGCTAATAGAGTGTACACCCCTAACAGTAACGCTATACCCCGCGCCTGGTTTCCCTACATTTTTTGTCACATTTACGCCTGCAACCTGCCCCTGCAGAGCTCCCGTGGGATCCGTCACCGCCTGACGCGTAATTTGTGTAGAATTTACGGAAGCGATGGCTGTAGTTATATCTGCTTTCTTTTGCGTTCCATATCCCACTACAACTACTTCGCTTAGATTTTGATTGGTTGGGGTAAGTTTTACAGTTAAAGACAACCTGCCATTGACAAGTAGATCTACAGCGGTATAACCAACATAGCTGAAAGTCAGAATAGCGGTCCTCGGCACATTTAACGTAAATAAGCCATTTGCATCTGTTGATGCTCCGCCCGTGGCCACTCCTTTTATTTTCACCACAACACCTATAAGCGGTTGGTTTGTCTCATCAAGCACCTTACCAGTTACCTTAATGTTATCTTGAAAAAATAAGTTCGTCACGTTAAGAGGCGGTGTGTTCCGGGTTCCAGGTGACAGCAAAGTTTCTTTGCTGAATACTTCACTAAAGGATAATCCTGGCATTAACAATAGCATACAAGCTATTGTACCTTTCATCCTCACAAATTGCCACCCACTAGTTTTAGATAGTAAATCTTGATTCATAATTTATATTTGGTTAATTGTAAATTGAAGCCCGCCCGGTGTTGCAGGATTTATCGCTGGTACATACAGTTCCTGACACCGATGGGATATGGAAGCAAATCTAAGATCTGAAGCCTTCGCCCTTCGGGAATTATCATCCGGATTGCATAGAAAAATCATCCAAAGTGATTCTAAACCGGTACTTAAGCACCTGTTGACCCATCAACATTCAGATTCCGGCAATTTATTTCTTCAAAATTTGGCTACATTTGGATTGCCCTGAAATCAGGCTGGGCATTTTATTGAGGTCCTCTAACCAGATAAGTGTATGTTCAAATGGTTTTTCAGTGGTTTATTGGTTTTATTGACTTGCTTATGTCAGGCTCAATCACTCGATCTTAAATTCGATCATCTAACTTCCGAAAACGGACTGCCTCAGAATGGCACCTTTGGAATTGCAAAGGATAAATACGGCTTTATGTGGTTTGGCACATGGTCTGGCCTATGCCGGTATGACGGCTATCGTTTTAAGATTTACCGTTCAGATCCAGCCCAACCCAGAAGCCTGATTAACAGCAGGATCATGAGTCTGGAAGAAGATACTGAAAATAACTTATGGATACAGACGGCTAACGACTCCATTATCTGTAAATACAATTACCAGACGGACGATTTCGAGAGAATTCCTATTAAAAAAGTACCTCATGCGCTGATGAAAAACCTTAAATGGGATGGACGTAACTCCAGGCTTTCCGTAACTGGTCGCAATTACTTATGGAAAATTGACAGCAAAACTGACCGGTTAAGCCAAACCTACCTTCCCACGGGATCTGAAAAGCAATATATCTCGAACCCTATCGACCGCTGGTCGCTCAACGATGCATATGTTACAGACATCTACCTGGATGATCAAAATGTATTTTGGGTTGGCACTTATAGTGATGGCATCAACAAAGCAAACCTTGACGCGAAGCCATTTCATTCATTTTATCATATACCCAATGACCGAAATACGATAATTGATAACCATGTAAGAACAATTACCGGAGACCTGAAGGGTAACCTTTGGGTTGGTACAAGGGCTAAGGGAATTACCATTATATCGCCAGATAAATCCTACCGGCATCTGAATTCCGAACCCGGCAACAAAATTCATATCAGCCACGACCATATCAAAATGCTTTATTGTAACTCTGGAGGAACCGTGTGGATTGGAATGCTCAAAGGACTTAACAGCTATAACCCTGTTAACGGACAATTAAAACGCCATGAAAACCTGGGCCTGAAAGACGCTGCAATATTCGGGGCGATGGAAGATCATGCCCACCAGATGTGGTTTGCAACATGGAGCGGAATATATCAATATATACCAAAATCCGATTCCCTGATACATTTTAACACGGGGCAGGACCTTAAAAGCCATAAGGCCATGGCAATTATTGAAGACCGTTATCAAAAGATATGGGTCGGTACAGAAGGAGGAGGTATCAGTGTATTTACCAATCCTGGCAATGGAAAACTAAAGCTGGTTAAACAATTTACGAACGCTGTCCATGCAAATACCTCATTGAGCGACAACAGAATTTACAGCATGTATGAAGATGCTGCAGGCTATATCTGGATTGGCACAGGAAACGGCGTTGACCGGTACGACCCTGTTCAGCAATCGTTCAAACACCTTTCGGCATCGCCCAATGGGTTAACCAGCGGTACTATCGCTGCCATCACAGGGGACAATAATGGATTTGTGTGGGTAAGCCATAAAAAAGGGATTTCCCAAATTGACAGGAAATCGCTGTCCGTTAGGAACTATTCTACACAGGATGGGCTGCAAAGCAGCGAATTTTCTGACGGCGCGGCATATAACGACCGCAAAACCGGCATGTTATACTTTGGCGGAAACAATGGCTATAACGTTTTTCATCCTGATAGTATCAAAGTTGACCATAGCCTTCCACGGGTGGTTTTAACCGAATTACAAATCTTAAATAAACCAGTAATGGTCAACGATACGGTAAATGGACGGATACTCCTCACCCACCCGCTGTACCTGACAGATCATATCCAGTTGGGATATAAGGATAAAAGTATAGCGATCGAATTTGCGGGCATGCATTATGCCAACCCCTCAGGCAACAAATATGCTTACATGCTCGAAGGTTTTGATAAAGAATGGATATACACAGATGCATCTAACAGGATAGCCACCTATTCCAACCTCGCGCGCGGGAGTTATACGTTTAAGGTAAAGGCATCAAACAGCGATGGCATCTGGAACCCCGTGCCTGTCACGCTCCAGATCATAGTTATGCCCCCATGGTGGAGTAGCACCGCCGCATATATTATATATGCAATTTTGCTGGTCGTGGTGTTATATACTGTATTCTATTATTCATTGAGGTATGACAGGCTAAAAATGAAATTGAATTATGAA
>Ga0247816_10000177_pt1 | contig 38526 bp, 81 predicted proteins | sample UWRJL209509C1_FD_179930 | JGI IMG/M metagenome (GOLD analysis project Ga0247816, IMG submission 179930) | Plant litter microbial communities from Arlington Agricultural Research Station in Wisconsin, United States - UWRJ-L209-509C-1 | ecosystem: Environmental > Terrestrial > Plant litter >...
GTAGGCAATTCCCCTGATTTAACTAATTGGTTAATCCTTGCCTTTGAAACGCCTTTTAATTTAGCATACTCGCTTTGAGTATAAAGGTCTTTTCTGATTTCTTTTGCCATTTTACTTTATTAAGTTTTTAAGTTTAATAAAAGCCCATTCTTTAAAACAGGCTTTTTGATATTTATTTATAAGCAAATATAATACTTTTTATTTAATCAGCCTAATTTTTACTAGACTTAATTATTTGTAAAGATAGGGGGTTTTGTTGGGTTGTGAAAATTATAGTATTCTATTTTTTGCAATATTAAAATATGTTTCCATGCTGTAATTCTAATTTCATAATCCTAAATTTCATGCCTATTGGCGTTAGTGGGTTTTACTTCGGCATCATTCCGAATGTTTTGCTGTTTTCTACAAACTGATTTAATATTTTCAATGCCATTTTTATATCTGCTGTTTTTCTGACATGGATAATAGCATCAATCAAATCATCTTCATCTTGTTCTGGATTAGGTTTGTTTAGTTTTTCTAATTCCTTGTTAAGTATCTTTATCGCTTCTTTCATCCCAATTTATTTTAAAGTTTCTTTGTTTGTTGTGTAGGTTGAGGTGTAGTAAGTTTCTCCGTCTATACCTCCAGAATATAATCCGAAGTTAGTGGCATCAATAATTTGCTGTTCTTCGGTTTTTAAGTACGAAGTTGCAGTAATAATACATTCGTGTATAGCATCTTTTGCGATTCCTAATACTTCTGATTTTTTCATAGAGTTTAAATCCTCTAATAGTTCCGTTAAGGCTGTTTTCATAATTTTAATTTAAGTTGGTTTTTGTGTTGGGTTAGAAGTGTTAATTGCTCTATAATATAATCAAATACTTCTTCTTCTTTTTCTGGATATTGTACAAATCCTCTTGAGCTCATTACAGAAAATAATTCTTCATTAGTTTCTCCATCTCTGAATATATCTGTAAAATAATCATCTTGAATAGTAACTCCTGTCGCTTCAATTAGTTCGTTTATTTGATCTATTTTTTCTTGGTTCATTTCCGTTTAGGTTTTAATTATTTTTTTGATGGGTTAGTTTCGTTATAGACAATATTAGCTCTTGAAATGGCATGACTAACAGCCTCTAATCTTGTATTGAATCCACAACGCATTGTTAGTTTTTTATGATATACGTATGAATCAAATTTTTGTTCGATTAAAGTCGACTTGTGATAATGTATTAAACGCCCTTTAACTTGTATTAGATAGTTAACAGAATCAAAAAATTCTACATACAATGCGCTCATAAATAAATCGCTCAATGGCTCTGAGCCTAAATAATACATTTCTCTTTTTATCCATGCATCAAAATCCTCTTTACATTTTCCGGTTAATTCATGCGTATCCCTATCTCTTTAATAATTTTACGTAACACTTCTCTATTTGTCGGTTCCGGCAACAATCGTTTTTTAAGTCGGGTGTTTTCTTCATCAAAAATGTCTTTAGTTATTTTCATGGTTTTGGTAATTTATTAGTTTTACGCATTTTATTTGCGCATTCTTTAGAACATCTTTTCCTTCCGATATTGGTAACAAATAATTTTTCACAACATTCGCATTTTGTAATTATGCTTTTGTCTTTTGAATATCTTGAAAGAAAATATGTTGAGTTAGGAGTTATCCATCCGTTTTTCATAATTCTATTTTTAGTGATTTTATTTATCTGTTGGTTTTACTCGCCACATGCCTACCTGATAATCCATTGGTATTCTTGCCCAATGTTCAGTAAAGTATCCAGACATTAATATCTTGTCATTTAAAGGAAAATAAGAAGCTACTAAATAATTGCAGTCGTTTGATGTATTGTATTCTACTTTCTCAATCTGAAACTCTTTCATAATATTTATTTTTAAGTGGTTAATTAAATTATTATTACGTCACTTGGACTAAATGTTTTAAATGTTATTTCTTTTTTTGATGTTAATTTTACGCCTACAAACTCACTTATAAATCGACCTCTTCCGTAATTACTAAATCGTATTCTACAAAAGAATTTATGCCCGAATAAATCTTTATACCACCAATTAGAATAGGAGCAATCAATTATTTCTATTTCGCAATATTCAGCTTCTGACTTTCTATTACTAATGCATGGATGTTCAAAATATCCTGAATCTATTAACTGGACAAGTTCTGATTTGTTATAATTAGAAAACTCAACCTGCATATCCTTTTCTATTCCTAAAGCTTTGTAGTTACTCATTGATTAATCTCCGTTATATGCGCCTATTCCGTAATCGTGTCCTGCTCCCGAGTTATTCACAACGATTCTAACAGCCGAAATTACATTTTCTATAGTTTCACTAGTTGTTCCGTTTTTCGTAAATGCTACATGCTTAATTTTATTCCAAGATTCTGTGACAATTACACGAACTTCATTTTTGTAAGCTTTCCAAGATAATTTCAAAGCTTCAGAAAAATACATTCCGTTTATTTTTGTTAGGTTCCAAGCTGAGGTAAAAATTGTGGTTTTATTTGGTTTCATTTTTTGATTCTTTTTTAAGTTCTTTTGTGTTTTGTAATTCAATGAATTGGTCAATTTTATCGAGTGCGTTTTTATGAACTTTTCGTGTTACCTGAATCATTGAAGGTCGTTTATGTCTTCCCATTTTATGTTGCTTTAATAAATTCTATTTTTTTAACCTTAATCGTACCTGATCTGTAAGAATCTCCAAAAATAGTTGTTCCGAAAAAACCACCACTCTTTATATTCTTATTCCCCACAGTTGTTAATTTTCCATCTGTAAAAATTATAGTATCTCCGTTTTTGATAGTAGAGATATGAACCTCTACTATCTTCATGTTTTTAGGTAATTCCATTTTAATAAATTGTTCTTATGTATTCAGCAATAGTATTAACTGATGTGTAGTTTTTAGAAGCTTCTTCGAAGTGCAACGAAACCATTTTAACGACTTCTTCTGAATTATTACCCCATTTTTCTAATTTTGCTATTACTTTGTTTCTTAATGTAGTTGACATGATGTTTTATTTTTTAGTTGTTATCTGAGTACAAATATACGACTACTTTTGACATAAACAAATTATTTTATAATTATTTTCAAATTATTTTATTTTCCGCATATCACTAAAAAAAGCCGAAGTGAATCGGCTTTGGGGATATTGGGTGTTTATAAGGTTATTTATCTTCAATGTCGAACCATCCTACTACAGCGCCTAATCCGGTACATGCAGAAGCGGTATAAATTATTTCAGCTTTACCTATTGGCTACCAATTGCAACTTAATGCCTTATAAATACATCTTACTTCTCCAATTAATACGGCTAAAATTATAGCTCCGTAAATTACAATTAATGTCATTCCTGTTTTCATAATTATTTTTATTTATTGATTATTAATTTTACTTTCAAACGTTTCGAATTGTTCTTCAGGCTCTTTATGATAATGATCATCAATCATTCTTTGTAAATAAACCTGATCATAATCTCGTTTGTACTCTATGGCTTTGTAATTATTCTCTACAAAGCCATTTTTAAGACGTTCCTTTTGTTCTGCGTTGTACTTCATCCGGCTCTACTGTTTCAGGGTCTATTACTTCGATGTTGTTGGGGTTGGTGGTCATGGCTAAAATGCGTTTGTTTTTGCTTCCACTTTCCATCCTTTGATAGTATTGAACCATTTATCAACACCGTTTGCATCTGTCCATTTTCTACCAGCTAAATTGATAAAAACTTTTGCTTCTTGACCAACTGACAACGAATCTAAAAGACTTGTTTTGTCTTGTTGAAACTCTATGTTTATTGATTGTGGGTAATTGCTTTCTTTCTCAGTTCCCAAAATAAGAGAACGTTTTTTAAAGGTTCCGTTTTCTTCGACTGTTCCAATGTGTTCAATAATTCCGTTTAATTCCATGTTTAAAATTTTAATTGTTTAATTTTTTCTTCGATTCTAATTTCTAATTTATTTGCTCTTTCAATGGCAATTTTTGTCCACGCGTCAATTGTTCGCCAATCTGTAACCGTTTCAATTTTTGGCTTTATAGGTGTTCCTTTTGCTCCAATTACTTCAACTTCAACTTTCTTTTTCCACCCCATATCAACGACCGATTCACGTGTAAATTCCTCAATAAACGGCTTTATACTTTCAGGACGGTAAGCGATAAACCAAACTTTTTTAAATTTAGGATTAACGGTAAAATACTCAACAATTTGCGGGATCTTTTCTTTTGGCGTTTTGTTCTCGACCAAAATAGCCGTGTGTTCTTTCCTGGACAAACATTTTGCTTCTGCTCCATATTCTTCACATTCCGAAATTCCATCAGGAGAAACGCCGAGTAATTTAGATTCTTCGCTTTGTAGCCATCCTGAATTATTAAATTGTATTCCGGTGTATTGTGAAATGTATTCAAGTGCTCGCGGTTCTAATTCCTTGCCACGTATCATTGCATCATTCATATAGCCTTCTTCCTCTTGGTCTTTGTATTCTTCTAGATGTTGAGAAAGCAAATCAATAAATAATGTTTCAGAATCAACAAACAGGCCTTTTGATAACGTACCACCTATTTTTCGCCATTTTATAGCGTACCACTCAGGGGTATTCTGTTCAATGTCTTTGTAGTTTATCATTATTTAAGTTCGTTTTTAAGTTTGTCTTTTAAAGATAACGCTGTTGGTAAATTCTTTTCAGTCGCGGTTAATAGTTCCCAATTAGATTTTAATTCATCTAATGTTTTAGATTTGTTCAAAGTCGCCAACGCGTTTACATCTGATATTTGAGGCGCATAATACTTTTTGAATCTTGCTACATGTCCGTGTCTTTTATCGGCTAAAGCATAAAGCACAAGTGGTTTATTTAACCAATGTTCCATATACTCGCTTCCAAATTCTTTTTCGCAAAAATTAGCGTTTGTATTGTTCAAAATAACGGGCTTGTATAATGGTTTTCCGCTTGGATATTCTGAAAGCCAAAAACCTGTTCGAGTTAGTTTTTTTTGGCTATTCATGTCGAAAGTTTCTGAATCTTCAAACTTTGAAATAACGACATTCATTTCTTTTTTTAAGCCTTTTAGTTCGGCTTTTAAATCTTCTCCGCTAATGTATCGAGAATCATTGTTTTTCTTCCAATGGGTTAATGTTTCCATAATTTTATTTCTATTTTAGGGTTTAAATTATTTTACTGAATGAATAGGTTGTTGAAAATAGTCCGTAGCTAACATTCTTTGGTTTCCATCCTTCGTCTTTCATGTATAACATTTTTTTTATATACTTAGGTGTTCTAAAGCACACGGAACGATTTGATATTCTTAAGGTTACTTCTATTTCCATAATTACTTTTTATTTAAAAGTTCTGAAAGCTTAACTAAATCGTTTCGTATTTCTTCGTATAACTCTATTGGAATTATAGCATACCTACCCGCGTAAACTGTAAAATCTTTTTCCATTTCAAAAGTAAAGGTATTATCTTCAAAGTCAGAAGTTAGCGCCTCTCCGAATTGTACTTTTCTCATAATCATATTTATTTATCTGGTTAGTAATAATATTGTTTTTAAATACTTTTGCCTGTTGTTTGATTTCTTTGGCGTAGTGTGTTGTTGTTTGTATTGTTGTTATTGCGCCATTTTTTGACACTATAATCGCTTTTAATAAGGCGCGTTTTGATCGCTTTGATTTCTTTCGGATTTGCGTTCCGTAGTGCTTGAATATTTCGGGGTTCATTATTATTCTCCTGTTAATTTAAAATACGTTTCTTTATCTACTAATAATAAAACAGGTATTACTTTTTCTATCATTAATTCATTAATTGCGCCTACATGTGCGCCCATAGTTATTTTTGAACCTGCTTTTACTGTATCTCCTGCAATAAAATTGCTACTTACTGAAACTAATTTTGTTCCGTTTTCAATGTCTGAAACATTCATTTCGTCTAATATTTGAAATAATCTTTTCTTTTCCATAAATATTTTAATTTAACTGACTAATATTCGATTCAACAGCTTTAATTATCGCATTTACATTCGGCATTTTAACCGAGTTGCTTTTATTCACGTAGTCGTTGAATTGGTATTTATGCACGTCCGATATGGTTTGCACTTGGATGAAGTTGTGATCGTTTCCGGAATATTTGTTTTCTAATTTGAAAACATTGAAATCCCGTTGGCTGTTGGTTATTACTGCAAAGTTTTTCATGTTAGTAAACTTTTTTAATTTTTTTAAAATACAATTCGTCTATTTCTTCAATTCTTTCTCTTCGCTCCATGAAATACATTTCTTTTATTCCGGATGGAATTAACACATTCCCTACATGAACTTTTACAAATATTTTTTCAATAGGCAAATAACATATATAAGTTTCTTTTATTTCCATAATATCACTTTGTTTTTTGGTTGTTAATTTTTTAGTTCTTTTTCACGTGCTAAATGCGCATCGTATTCATCTACAAAATACCCTACACGTTTTCTTTTTGCATAAATATAAGCTAACCATTTTTTGTTTCTTTTATCCCAATAAACACCATGATATTTACTTGTTTTATCTTTTCCGTAAACATTAAAAAGAACAGCGTTTTGTAGATGCTCTGCTATGTAGGCTCTTTCGATAATTTTCATATCGTTTTCTTCACACTCAACAATAATTTCTTTTATGTGAGCATCCCAACCATATTTTTCTACAGATTCTCTTAATAATTTATTACTACTACCTATTTTATGTTTAGTATATCTTTTATTAAGTGATTTAGTAGATCCGATATAAACACCGCCATTAGGACTGGTGATTTTATACACGCATACTATTAACGGAGTTCGCTTTCGCATTCTTTTGCTTTATCGGTTAGTATTTTTTGAACCAATTCTTTGAAGGTGGTTTTTTCTTTCACGGCTTTAATCGCCAGAATCTCGATGACTTTTTCATCTAAGTGAATTTGCTTTGCTTTCATATCTTATATGTTTTATGTATTGCAAATATACAAGATATATTTAAGTACACAATAGCAAAAGTGTTAAATTTTATAAAAAAGTAAAACCGCTCCAATTAAGAAGCGGTTTTGATAATCTGTGCGGAAACCACCCCGCGATAAACTCTAAAAAATCGTAATTATGAAAGAAAAACACCAAAAGTATTAATTCGTAGTAAAGATAATTATAATTTCGGAACTAACGGCAGTTTTTTGTAAATACGGTAAAAAACGTAAATAATACCAATAGGAATTAAAAACCAAAGTAAATTAAACGGGCTGAACGCTTTTTTATCTATCTGTTTCGAAATGTTTTCTTTTTTTGATGCTGTTACTTCTTTTACGGCTTTTTGTTCTTTAGAAGTTTCTTTTTTCGATTCCTGCGTTTCTGTATTCGATGCTGTAATAGTATTATTCTTTTGCGTTGTTTTACGCACTATCTTTTTTGCGTTATTCAATACTACCTTTGTGCCGTCTTTTTCGATTACAAACGATTCTTTTGATGCGTCTTGCGGTGTGTATTCAGTTTCTTCAGTAACCGTTTCGTTTTTATCATCAGTTTTTACCGTTGTAGCTGTTTTAACGTTGGTTTCTGACTGTTTTTCTGTCGTTGAATTGTCTGTTACGTTTTGCGTATTTTCTTCTTTTGATTTGTTTACTGTTGATTTACGAGCACCGCAGGAACACATAGCGAACAACATCACAAATATTAAGCATCCGTAAATTACTGATTTCTTTTTCATACTCCTGTTTTACCGTTGTTTGGATCTATCCATGGACTTTTTAATCCTGCGTAATATTGTAAATCGCAAGACCAAATCATTAACTTATTCCAAATATTATAATGGAATCCACACTTAAATAAAGTGTCTCCTAACCATACCATAAAAAGCACGATAGGTAATAATATTGATTTTTTCATACTAATGTTCCTTTTTCAATTTTGTTTCCGTGAACTACATCGCTGTATAACCCTTCTATTGTTCCTCCTGATATTACTATTTCGTTTTTCATATTGCTTATTTTTAAAGTGGTCGATTTTGACCACTTATGATTTTAACTCGAAAGTAATCCTTAAAAGTTGGATTCATAATTTAAAATATTGTGTTACTTCTGATTTTCTGCGTCCGATCAATTCTTTATTTTTAGTCCATAACATAAATGCGTTTTTAATTGTGGGGTCAGTTGGATTTACATTTACTCGTCTTAAAACCGTGCTATTTGCGAACCCGTTGATCCCAATGTTATATGCTAATGAAACCAATGCATTAAATTGATTCTGGGTTACTTTTGAAGTTACCAATTTATCAACTTTTGACGCAAAACTCATAGCTGTTAAATTAGCTAGTTTTTCAGCGTGCATTTTAGATAATGGCGCATCGGTCATTTTTACCTTAGTTCCGTCCAAATAATAAGTGTTACCCATTGCTATGGTAGGCACGCCCTGAGTATCTAAATAAGGTTTTAATTTTAAACCCTCTCTTAAGTGTAATGCTTCAAATCCGTTTTCGTCTAGTTTCATTTCTTTATATTTTCGTGGTTTACTTCCTTTAATTTACTCGTAAAATGTTCGTATGTATTGTTTTTATGATTTTCGTTTTGTTTGGCAATTACATCCTCTCTTAGTAAATCTCTCTCAATAGATGATTTCATTATAAAGTGGTAAGTTCTGGCGCATAAGTAAATAAAACCCGCCATTGATAAAAGCAGTTTAATAAAGTTATCGATACTAGACATCGCCAAGTTTCCGGCCACAAGCGTTCCTGCTATATCTATAAATGAATATCCGCTTATACTTAAAAATATCCAATCTAAACCTAATAAGAAGCTTTTAATTTTGACCATAATCTGTAATAAATACCATAAGCTAAAATTAATTTAGCTATTATAAACCCCTCCATGTCGTATAAACCTAAATGAATTAAATCTAAAGCATTTAAAATGAATAAAAACAATCCTATCTGAATTGTAATTATATCTCTTTTTATGAATGCCAAGAAATAAAACAATACACCAAATATAATGATATTTGCGTAATCTTCAATAACCATACATACTTGTCTTTGGTGGTTCGAAAATAAATACCAAGAAACAGCCATATCTACATTGTAAAATATGGCTTTTATCTCTGATAAAGGAATTAACAGCAATAATAAAAAGTGTTTTAACTGCATGTTATTTATCTTTTGGATCGGCGGGAGGGTTAGATCCTCCTGGTCCTTCTTCCGGTGGCGGTGGATCAGTGACCAACATTTGAGATTGTTGCTGTTTTACCAAAAACTTTTTAACGAACGCTAAGGCTATTTCGTTGTTTGTTGCTCCAATAAGCAATGCGCCCCATGCATTTGGCTCCAATCCTAAAAGATCGTTAGAAAACCTAATAGATATAAATGTAATCAAAAAACCAGTAAGTAATTGAACTGAATTGACAGGAAAGCTTTTAAGATTGGTTAAATGATTTCTTATTAATGTAGCTGTAACAGCTCCAATTACAGATAATACGAACCAAGCCAAGTAAGTAGGTATATCTGTTGTTCCTAAAAGCTCTAATAAAAACTTTTCCATATTTATTTTTTATTTAATTTGTTAAGGGTAAACTTCGAATTTAATTGATGCCGATGTAGCTGACATTTCCGTTAAAACGCCCGCTACATTTGTAATTACTAAATTCATTGTATTAGCTGTCGGATTTGTAATATATGCATCGTATCCCGCAACATTTGTAGACAATGTGATGTTTCCCCAACTCTTACCCATCTGGAAAGCACCTGATAATGTAGCGGTATAATCTCCTGTTGAATTTCTACTCCATATAACCGTACCTCCTAATGAGTTTTCTAATACTGTCGCTATAGGTGCGTTGGTGCTTGTTTGCGACAATAAAGCTGTATATACCTTATACGGTCTCACTCCTACTGTTGCTGTAGTAACAAAAGCCGTTGTCGCAATTTGCGTAGTATTAGTTCCTGCTGTTGCAGTTGGTGCGGTTGGCGTTCCTGTTAATGCCGGGCTTGCTATATCGGCTTTTAAATCTAACTGCGATTTAATTACAACGTGATTCGCAGTTACTCCGGCAATAGTAGATAAGTTACCAATAGGCAACGAAGCGTTTCCGTTTCTGGTTATTTCCATTAAAGCCGTACCGAATCTGGAAAACCTAAACGCCGGCGTTGTAAGGGTTGAATAATCCACATTTGTTCCCTGCCTTACATTTAGCTCCATATCCGGCAGAGGATTTGTATTTGGTGTGCCTGATATAATCTTTAATCCTGTGGCATCTGCGGATTTGCTGAATATCGACGGAACTGTATTTGATGTGGCCGCATTTCCGTGCGCAATACTTCCGGCTATTAAACTGTTTACATTCGCATTGTTACCGCTAGTGCCTGTAAAAATATCTAGTTTGCTTATAGGCGAAACTGTACCAATCCCTAAACGTTTATTCGTGTTATCCCATATAAATCCGCTATCTCCAGTAACTGTACTTGCACTATTCCAAAAGGAAATATAACCGTTTGTTCCTGTTCCGGTAACAATATTGGCAGGTATCATCTTTATAAAATCTTCATATCTGGACGTGTATCCTATCGTTTCAAAATTTACATAGTCTTTTAGTCCATTGTAACCATTGTTAATAGTTACTTTAGAATCTGATATACCATTGTTTATCAACTCTTTTAAAGTGCTTTGGCTGTCAATCCTAAAAGAATAAAGCTCTGCTTCTTCGGTAAAAGTAGGCGTTCTGTTATGTGAACTTGCATCACATACAACTGAGAAAATCCCTGTTCCGGACTTTATTAAACTAGGATACCCGTAAAATCTGTAATCCGAAGCTTTTGGTCTAGGAATATTATGCTTTAAAGAATATGCTGTCTGAGAACTATAAACAGCTTCTGCTTTTTGAGTGTAAACCCTGAGCATGTCATACATTTGAGAGGGGCTGTCTGCATGGGTTATTTTTCTTTCAGTGGTGACAACTATTAAATCGTCCGTAACACTATCATAAAGCATCCCTACCGGTGTACCAACTGAATAATTTAAATCACTCCATAAATTAGCAACTCCTTTGTAAGAGAAAGTAACACCGTCTGAAGAGTTATATTGATAAAAAGAAGGCTGTCCTGGGGTTGAATAATCGTTATTTCTGGCAATAAGGATACTTTTACCTCCGGCAATATCTACTATTACGGGCTCTACTGCATTATTTGATATTGAATTTACTATTACTGAATTTGTAATAGATGTAAAGTTGTTTGTTGATTTGTAAAGTCTGAATTTATTTACTGCTGATTCTGTCAGATAAGATGCAAAATATACGTCAGAACCTCTTTTTAATAGTGTACCAAAAGGAACCTCGTTAGTTATGGCGACGTTATTTTCTATTATTGTATATGTGCCCCAAGTCGCACCGTTGTCACTACTTTTAACGTATCCAATATCTACATGTGTGCTAGTATTCGCTTGATACCTCCTTAACACAACTACCACATCGTTATTCGGCAAAACCCCTAATACGTAATTTCTATCATCGTAAGCATCATTAAATATAGAAAATTCCGCACCCCACGAAACGCCTTCATCAGTGCTTATTTTTCCTGCCAAATATCCATCATTCCCAGTATGTAGAAAAGCCGTAGATTTTCTGTAAACCATTAAAATATTATTATTTGACAGCCTTGTAATATGCGGTTCGGAATTAGAAGATGTTTCCGGATCGTCTATTTCTTTGTACCCGTTAAAAAAACGACCTGTTAATTCTTCGGCATCATATCCTGTAACAGCTTTTTTTAGGTTTGCTAAAGTTACTTTTTTAGGCAATCCAGAAGCCGAACCGTCAGAAATAGCAAAATTATCTATATCTGTGATCGTTCCTTTATTTGGCAATGCAGATATTTGCGCGCCTAAATCACCGCTAAAATATCCTGCTACCACCCACCTGTTATTCACAGGCTCATAAGTCCAGGCCCATGTATCGTAAGTTTTAACACTTGGAGGAAAATAATCGACTACTCCTGACGCTCCAATGGTTAGATTAGATATATTAGAATCAAAAGCAATATAAACGGTTTTTGCTTCTGTTACCGTTGGCAAATTTATTGTGTAGTTTGTTATTGGACTACCTGAAACATCTAAATAATCTTCTTCAGGAGTAATGTTTCTTGTGCCCCCATTTACAGCTGTTACATATCCCCAAGATATATCTGTATCTGTTTGTATTTCATTTATTAGATTTGATAAATCCTGAGCCGTGCCTGTATAACCTCCTTTATCCAATTTTAAAGTCAAAGCGTCATAAACGGCATTTTCACTTGGCACAGTGGCTGTAAAACCGCTCCTAATAGTCTGCACGACCCCTGAGAACTCCACATCAATAGGTATTGCAACTGCTAAACTCCAATAAGTACCGTTTGACACTAATACATTTAATTCTTCAGTTGTAATTATATCTGCCCCTCCTCCAACATTTAAAAAAGTTCCTTTACCAACAAACATCCATTCTGTTGAATCTGTTACAGGTAATGTTTCTCCACTGTTAACAGTTGTAGGATTGAATGCTAAAGAAGATACCGTGCCGATATATGAAGATATTAAATCTGCAAGCCCTTGCACTGTACCCTGCCCCAATAATGTTGAAACCTCGTGAGGCAACAAGTCTGTTAAACTCCAAGGTTTAGGGACTAATTCACCTACTCTTACTGTTGTTATTTCTGCCGGATTTATTGCCATTTTTAAGGTAATTTCATTATAAATAATTGTACAAATGATTTTTGCATTATGCTTAAAGGAGCTTCTGTTGAAAGAGGATTTACAGAGTTTACATATGTGTGATTTCCTTCTGGCTGTAGATTTGTTGCCATAACATACACGTGTGAACCTCCTGCATTATCCGACCCTGATACAGGTACTGTTAAATCCATTTTAGGAACATTATTTTTTGTTATAGCTTTTGTGTTCTCTCCAATCTGTTGGCGCATTGTGTCATACGGAATGTCTCCAAATCCTATAAATGTAGCACCTGAACAATTAAAACCTGTCCCGTTATTTCCGTTTATAATTGCCCACCCATTCCACAATCCATCTGTTTTACCAAGTCCATCTTCATCGAAATTCTGAGTAACATATAAATTGGAAACATTTAATTGTTTTACTTCAAAAGGCTGATAATTTACGCTTGGCACTAACGGTAGTATTTCAGCAACTGTACCCCTGTACAAAACACCTCCTATTGAGTGCACTATTATGCTTTCGGCAGTGATTGGAGCCACTGGCAGTTCTTCTGCATTAACTGTTGTTATTTGGTTTGGATCTATAGCCATTATTGTACTTTTATTATTTCGTTTACATCTCCTGTGTTAAGCAGTATATTTGGGTCTCCATTATTTAAAACAACACCTCCTAAATCTTGCACTAATGGTTTTCCAAATCCTAATATAGTTCCTGAAAAACTCATAAATTCACCCACTGCTTCAGTAGAACTTAAATCAATTATTGTTCCTTTTCCGTAATCTACTATTGGGTATATTGTGCCTTGTATTTTCCAATCAAGCAGTATTTTTTGACGTTTTAACATCTTTATTCGATCGTAAGAAGCAATATTAAAAACACCTCCTGCAACTGTTGTATTTATCTGAAGTCCTGAAAAGGGGATTGAATAGCTTTGAACTAACGCTTTGTCTGTTTTCCATCCTTCATTTTCTCGGGTTGTAGTTTCTAGAGTTTCGGTGCTTTCTTCTATGCCGTTACTAGTTAAACAGCCTATAGGCATGTAAACGCCGTTTATCTTTATGAATAAAATCCTATCTTCTCCGTTTACGTAGTTCATACATCAAAAATACTAAAAATAATTAACTTACAATCGTAGGTTTAACAGTTTCGCCAAAGTCTTGTGTTTTTAAATAATTTATGTCGAATAATTCCGGAGCATAAAGCTCTAAGCTTTTCATAGAAGTTATATTAGTATAGGTGTCGTAACTGTAAGATATAGGCATAAACCTGCCTTGTATACTGTTTATTGACATAAGTATTAAATAACCCATATAACCATAAATATCACCTGAAAAAACTTTCATTGGCTTTTGAGCGATTCTAAGTTCGTCCTCTGCGGATATTCTCAATAACGGCTTAGCTTCCTCTGATCCGTCCTCTGGGAATTGTCTTCTATGCCATAATTTAGTTAACGTTTCTTGATCTTCTTCGTAAATAGCTCCAGTATACAGCTTATTTACATTGTCTCCCATAGAAACAGTTTTGTTTTCTTTTATAATAGAGCTAGGAGGTGTTGCCCTTGATGCAGTGTGAAATTCCCCTACTACATTGTTTCCTTGAAATGTATTCACTAGCTCAATAGTTTTTACCTCTACTAAAACAGCAGGTGGATTATCAACACCTGACATTGATCCTGAAGTAGTGTATCCTTTAGCAGGAACGAACATCGTTATCTTTATTTTGCCTGGTTTAGGTACTGGGGCGGACTGAATAGAAAATGTTCTGTCAAAAACATCGCTGACAAGCTCACCGTTGCTGTTAGGCATGTAGTCGGCATTTACTAAATACCCCATATTAGTATATAAAGATGTCCATGACCCATTTTGGAGCATTGACATATTATCGCCCCCGTCAGTTGGGTTTAGTGTTACTGAATATCTAATTCTAACAGGATAACCGTAAGATATAAAGTTTGTTTTAAATTCAAAAGTATAGTTTTCCGGAACCTCTTCTGTTTCTTCTGAAATTATCGCCTCGTTCTCGTCAAAAGTTTCGCCAGTATCCTGAACTATAGACATAAATGATATTCCGTTTTTAGATACAGGATCAATAACTAAATATCCTGAATTTTTGCCTTCAGTCCAATTCTGAACCGTCCATGAATCGTAAATCTTTGTTCCTGCTTCGTGTTTAAGTTTTCCGTTTTTCAAAAAGCTTTCTATAAATCCATATTTATAATTCAATCTGAAAGCAGATACTGCGCCCCTGATAGTTATTTGCTGATTAGCGTTTATGTGGTGCGGGTAAACATTATCTATATGACTTCCTAAAACTCGATTAAGATTCACCTGTCTAAGTCCTATGTAAGTGTTGTCTATTTCATATCTTTTAAAAAAAGGATAACTTTGAGTATAAAACTCAGAAGGGCGGTATATAAACCACTCACCGTCTTCTTGTGTTACTACTGCATTTATTGTTGTTAATAAATAAGTTAAAGCTTCGTGACAGCTCATTATCGTATTATCATCAGGCTTTACAAATCTTTCAGTGTTTAAATATGCTAATGTCAATACATCAGTTTCAACCCCTTCGTCCGTTATTCCGTAATAATATAGAGGTATATAGGTATTTATCTTTAGTTGTAGTCCTGTTTTTTTTAGGCAGTAATAAATAACATCCATCATGCTTATCTTTCCGCTGAAAGATGACCCGTTATCATTTACAAAAGATAAATTCTCTAAAAAACCAAGTCCGTCCGTGCATCTTACTGATATGTTCCAAATATCACTCGTAAACGATTCGAATATACCGTCAGGTATTAAGAAACCTTGAAATATTAACGCTTTATCAATATACAGCCTGACTGTAAAGTCTGTTTCCGACTTCGAGTATAAGTCCTCAAACTTCAACATGTTATTCGCCTCCAGATCAAGCGTAAGTCCTGTTCCTCTTATAGGGTCTAGCATATTTTTTACCTCTCCTTTATCTATAGTGGCTCTACCCGTTATTTCAGTAGCCGATCCCGAAAAGTATTTTTCGTAAATTTCACATCTAAAAAAGTTATTTGAAATGTTTGTGTATTCAAAAAAATACTTAGGAGCGGTTGTCGGTATTAGTCTATCATAAAAAGAAACAATAGATAAATTAGTGCTTATAGTATCTATATCAAATATTATTCTTTCGTTAGCGCTAAAAATAGCTTCCGTATTCCATATATCGACAAAAGTAACTCTGTATAAAATAGGAAACGAAGTGGATACGTAACCTTGATTTTCTAAAAAAGCTTTTAAATTAGTAGCTGATTGTTCCGCAGTAGCCCCAATTTTTACACGATGCATAGGATCTGCTGTTATTTCAGAATCATTGTTTGTAAATTCAAAATCAACAACAGTTAATCCATTTGTAAACACAATAGGCACTCCGGAAATACTTCCTGAATAAATTATACGGTCGCCTTCTTCGGCATTGTTTAAAAAGCTTATTCTTACGCCTTGATCTGTCATGATAAAGATAACGATCCCCCTAATCTGTTGTTTCTGTCTAAAGTATTATTCAAAACTCCTAAAAGCGATGTTCCTGATATTTCAAAAACTACGGTTCCTCCGTTTGATGATGAACCACTAGAAAAGCTACTTGATGAAGCAGGAGAACTATAAGATGCTCCAGTGCTTAATCCTCCGGAAGAACCTCCACTACTCATAGACCCCCCTAATCCTTTTACACTGCCTTTTACTGCACTCCCTAACGCGACTAATGCGGCACCTGCCGCGATAGCCACATATGGATTAAGGGTTTTTAAAGAAGTTTGTATTGCTAGTATTCCTATACCGGTAGTTATTGCCATTTTTCCTAATTCTGAAAGAACTCCACCAAGTGTAGACAAAAGAGATCTTCCGACAGCGGTAATTACATTTCCTCCAGTAGTAAAAGCCTCTCCTAAAGCGTCAGCAAGACCCGATAACGTATCTACTATTCCGTTATTTATAATATCGCTCATGCTTTTATTAAACTTTTGGAGTACCTCTAAGGATTTCAAACTTGCTACATTAAAATAACTTGGAATATTTTTAAGGCTTGTGGATATAACGCCTTCTGCTCCCTCTACGTTTTTCGATATTTTAACCACCATGCCAGACAACGAAACCAATCCATCAAGCCCGGTCTGAGTTATGGAAACATCCAACCCGTTAACCTGTGGAGTATCGTATGTTTTTTTAGAAGCTTTTTCTTTTTGAGTCTCTAATTTTATAAACCCGGCATAATTTTTCTCCAAGCTGTCAGTTAGCCTGTCTTGATCTTGTACATTTTTTTTCAATTCTCCTCCAAGACCCTGAAGCGTTTGAGAATATTTAAATGCGGCCAAAGCTGTTTTTTCCGCTTTAGTCAAACTATTTGCTCTCCCTTCAGTAAGTTCTTTTTCAAGATCAATTTCGCCTCTTAGTTGCTTATTTAAAATAACAGCCGCATCAAACGCTTCTTGCTTCGTTAATCTGTATTGTTTGAATTGAGAAGCAATAGCATTATTTATGTTGTTTTGTATTTTTTCTTCTTCCTCTGCAAGTTTTACGATCCTGTCTGTTAATGCCGTTGCTTTTGCTTTAGCTATTAAAGCCTGTGTAACGCCTCTTACTGCGTTTGCAACATTTCCATTAAGTATTTGTTCTTGTGTTAGATTGCCAAAATAAGCAGGGTATTCATCTTGTAATTTTTTAACTGCTAATAACCTGTCACTCATAGATAGATTTATGTTTTTAGCCACTGAAACATAAGCCCCCAGAGAGGATATTTGAGCCTGTGAATTTTTAACAGTTTCAACAGATAATTCCTGCATAGCTCTACGTGCTTCGTCAAAATTACCGCTTAGCTTATTAAAAACATCACCCACTGTCAATCCCTTTTGACTCATATATGTAAGCCCTGAAGTAACTAAAGAAACAGCCAGAAGCAAGCCTCCTGTACCTAATAAAGATGAAGCTACAGCTTTAAACGCTTCTTTAGCACTTCCGGTTTCTTTAACCAAGTAACTAAATGATTCCGCTGTAGCGGTTATATTATTTCCAATACCCATTATACCAAACGGCGCATCTTGAGCAATACGTGAAAACTGCATAAGCGCATTGCTTCCATTCGCTACTTTAGGAGTTAAATCTTTTTGAAACGATGCTCCTGTATCCTTAGCTGTTTGTTTTAGGTCGTTAAGATATTTTTTAGCATCTTTTATCTGAGAGTTTATTTCTTTGGTATCTAAGCCTAATTTTATTTGAATAGCTTTTTCGTTCGCAAGTTGTTGAATATCTGATTCAACCTCGTCGAATTTCTTCTGCCATTCTTTTATGTCGGCTCCAATTCCTATTTCAAGATTTGCCATAATTATTAGTTTGTTTTAAATATTCCTGCATAGCCTCTAAATATCTTTTTTTATGAGATTCTGATATTACATTTTGCTTTTTATCTAAATCCAGACTCATAAACTGATTCATTGATTTTGGTAGTTTCTTAGGGTTTTGATGCGATCCGGTTAAAGCATACCACGCTAATATACGAACTTTTTCCCATTCTCTATCTTGTACTCTTTTCCATGCAAATAGGCGAATCTGAAACTCTGCAAATGACATGTCATAAACACGTTTCAATGTAGTAATTCCAAGTTCGCCTATTGCAAATGAAACAACGTCTTTTTGAAAATCTATTTTGTAGTTTTCTTCACTTTTTTTTTATCTTCTGGCTTAGGTACATCTTTTGATAATGATTCTAAGAACGCTTTTGTGAAATCCTGAACAAACTGACCTAAAATGCCCCCGTTTTCATCTATCATGTCATTTATGTCGTACATATCAAATTCAACAGATTCTTTTTTTCTTTGAACCGAATAAAGTCGTGAATAATAAATAAGGTTTTGAAAAACAGATATGTTTCCTGACTCCATTTTATCTCCTATTTCAGCCAATTCAAGACCCGTGTTTTCAGTTAACAAAATCAAAAAACCAATACCAAAATGAAATTCCTTATCTAATAAAATTATCTTATTCATAAATTATACGCTTGGAGCTAATGGATCAGTTGTTGAAATACCGCCAGAACCATTAATAGTTAAAGAAAACGTTGCAAATTCATCACCTGCCGGAGCTTCTAACCCTAAAGAAGTTAAGATTCCGTTTCCGTAATAGATTAATCCAGTAGTCCCTGAATCCATTTTCCAGTTTACTTTTACTTTAGATTGCTGAACTTCTAACAAATAATCGTGTGAAGCTTTTGTATCATCGCCACCAACAGAAGTAGTGTCGATTGCAATTGCGTCAGCTGTCAATGTATAAGAGAATGTTCCTGCTTGTGTTTCAGTAACTCCAGGAGCACATTTAGTTTGAGCTTCAATAACCCCTAACTCAGTATCTAAACTGTTAGATGTTAAACATGCAACAGGACGGTACAAAGCACCATCGTTAACGTAAAGAATAAGGCCTTCGCCTTTGATTTTATCGGCCATGTTGTTTTTATTTTAATGTTAAATTTAATCTTAAGAATGATCTGTAAATATTATCAGTATCAGTAACCGTTTCCAATGATGTTTCGTAAGTGATTTTTTGCGTAACATTTGTAAATCCTTGTATTGTTAATTTAGGATTTAAAACATCCATAACCGCCTGCTCAATATCATTTAATAACGCTCTGCTTCCCGTATTTCCTGCGCTTGAATAACGGGTGTAAATTTCAATTAATAAGGAAGCCTCCCATTCATATTCACATTTAGTATTTTTCAATACATCTTTGTCTTGCGCAGTCATTAAAATGTATTCCGTTAAATTTGCATTACCTGTCAGGCGACTATCAAAAGTTTTAATAGTTTTCCCATGAACCACAATATTGTTTGTAGCGTCATAAACAGCTTTTCTAATAAATTTATCAGGATTAACATTTACCATGTTGTAAAAGTACTAAATTTTCTTATTCAAACGCTTTAAAACGTTTTCTAAATTTTTTTTATAATCTTTTTTTCCTTTAACATATGCCGGATATAAAAAAGGTTGTGGATTTACTCCCGCTCCCAATATCTTGGCTAATATCACATAAGCAAACTTTTCATCTATTCCTTTTGATCTGCACCATACTTTTATCGACTCCAAACCTTGTTTGTAACTACCTTGTTTTTTACCTTTAAAAGACTTTGCCATTTCTGCAAATTCAGCAGGAACTTTTACTTTTGCTCCCGTTCCAAATTCCATGTAAGCACCATAAAATTCATTAACTGTTACCTTTCTATGTAATGGCTCTGGTTTGCTGTGAGAAATGCTCTGAGCTAATTTACCAAAATTCTTAGGCGCGTTCTTTTTAGCGTCTCCTTCAATCTGTACAGCAATGGCTTCAGTCTCAAGCTCTATCAGTTTTTCTGCTTGCTTTCCGAACTTCTGCAATTCATTAAGGGTCTTGGCAACACCTTTTATATTAGCCATTAGCAATAATATTTAATTCCCTGAATAATTCATCATTGTAACGAATATCATTTACAACACGGTTAACTCCTTTGTATTCTATTGTTAAGTTGTCTATATTATCAGGTGTTATTTTAGGCGTAGCACGAATATTAAACGACCAGTTATCTTTAATATCTGATTTGCCTATGCTATAATCACGATAAGCAGAATTCTGCTTTAATTCAGCCCAAAATGAGCCTATTAAAACTTCTTCTACAGTATTACCACCATAACCATCAGGAATGTTAGTTGTACTGTAAATCTTAATTCTTTTATCGTATTGTCTTGCTAGCATGGTAATTTTTCTATTTCCTCTTTTACTTTTTCGTACCAATCAATAATAGCAACACCAGATCTTCCAAAATCCTCTTTAATAGCTGTTATTATTAAATCAACTGATTCAGAAGCGCATGTTTTTGCACATCCAACATCGTGAATATAGCTATGTAGGTTTAAAAAAGTACCTACCATTTCATGTGCTTTCTCTCTAGGTGTTTCCATAATTTATATAAATCTTTTTTCAACGTCCAAAGCTTCAGTTACACTAATCGGTATCATTTGACTATTAACTTGTTTCTCGCTTTCGTAGTACCAAATTTTAATCATCTGTAAAGCCGATTGAATAAAAATGTCTGGAACTTCTTCCGGAGTTTCATATCCTACATTTAAAGTAACCGTTTTGTTATCTGGATAAATAGTGTACATTGTGCGTGTTAAACTCCATGGTGCCGGATCTGTTGGAGCGACAACTGAGTTAATCGGATAATCATATACTTTTACCTGACAACTACCATTATAAACAATATCACGTGCATACATAAAATGCCTTGTTCTTTGTTCAACGTATCTTAATGACGCATTAATCATTGAAGTTATTTCCGTATCATCCTCTGTTAAATCAGGATCTATACGTAAATAGTTTTTAGCTCTTGCAAGTGGTATAACTGATATGTATGACATTATAAATCTTTATTTAGATTCTTAATATGTTTGTCGTGAGCTTCCGGAGTTGACACGCTTGAAACACCGTCTTTTCGTTGTTTAGGCAGTTTTTTACTTTTTGGTTCTTTATATTCTGTTTTGCTTACAGGTTTAACGCCAACGCCTACACGCAATAAATAACCGCCTCTTTGCTCTGTTACTTCAATAGTGTCTCCTGCCGTATGGTCTAAATGATCTTTTAATAATTTGATTTTCATAACTATTAGTTTTATAGTTTCAAAGATAATAAAAATATTGTTGCGTATTTAAAAAATGTTTTTGTATATTTGTCATTCGCTACAACTAAAAACATAAATAAAACGTCATTCTTTGTAGCGAGGGGTGGCGTTTTTATTATTTAAATACATTATATTATGAACAATTATGAAATTACGCACAAAGGAATTAAATATAAAGCAAAAGGGGAAAAACTAATGAAGACCATGATGTATTGGTGCTTTCAAAATGATATAGATTTAGATGAAGTAGAATCATGCGTTTTGGTAAAGACTACAAACAGATTTAGTAAGTTAAAAATAAAACATAGCTTTATATCTGATTTAGTTTTAGATTGTAAAAGAAGTTCAGGAGCTCCGTTTTCTACCATAACAGGGCATTCTTTAAGAATTGATTTTGTTTCTAAAAATAGCGGTGATGCAGACACCGAAATCAGCGACTTGTTTAGCAGGCTTTCTGAAATGCAAGCTAATAAATAAACAAAAAGCCTGTACTGATCTACAGGCTTTAAAAAAATCATATTATGAAAACAAATGACTTTATAAATGCCAATATCGGTAAAATGGTTAAAATATATGATGGTGCATTAGGGTTTTCTTATAAACACTTAATGTATCCGCCCAGTCCATTACTTCTAATTGGGTTATCAAAAAGAGGTTTAGCTCACGTTAAAGATGCTTTTCATAATGATTACTATATCAAACCAAGTGCTTTTCGCCTATGGTAGGATTGTAGATAACAGCCAACCTTCTTTCAATAGCCGATAAAGCACGTTCTTTTGGCAAATCTACAATTTCATCTATTTTGTATTTTTGTACGACTGCTGTAATCTTTACAGTCATTACATTTTCTTTATACCATTCTAAGCATGAATCAAAAAAGCTTATCCAATGTTCTTCTTTGCCTAATTCATCAAACTCAGGTACTTTTAAATCTCTGAGTAAAATATCATCAAACGGAATATTATCCATTTCAAACGGTACAGTATAGCCGTTAACACCGTTCGTAATTTGCTCTTTTCCGGATGCAAAAGGCGTAATTATACAAGGGGTTTTAACTTGCATTGCTTCGTAAACCGAGTATGCAAATCCCTCCGTATCTGATAACTGAACTAAATAATCAGCTTTGTTAATTTCTTTGTGGGGTTCGGTTGTGATTCCTTTGAAATGTATGTTAGGACAATTAACAAACTGTTTCATTAAAGTAATAGCGTATTGGCTCGATGTATCGCCCCAAACATTCCAAACGTAATCAATGCCTTTTGCGTCCAACTGCCTGGCTAATTGCTTCATACGATTAAATCCTTTTTCACCAGATAAACGAGAACACGTAATTAGCGTTAACACTTTGTTTTTAGGCTTTTTAGCGTACTTAATTGTATTGTCTAATAGATTATATATAATTGCCTCGCTTTTCAATTTAGTAACGTGTTCGAAGCCGATTTTAACCGTTTCACCAACGCAAACATGGTGCGTTACCAATCCGTTAGGTTTGTAATTAAATGCCCATCCGTCTATAATATGTCTATAGTCGGCATGAACCATTTGTATATAACATTTAGCTTTAATAGCATCAAATGCGCTCTTGCCCCATGCTGAGCTTGAAATAAATAAATCGAATGAATATGTTTGCTTAAAATTAACCTTTACAACCTCACAATATTCTTTCATTTCATCAACTAATGATTGGTTTGCAACATTATCATAAAGTAAAGTAACATTGTAGTAAACCGACATTCTTTTACAAAAGTTCTTTGTCATTGTCTCAACTCCGCCTAACAAATTCCAGTTACTTAAATAAATTCCGATAGTTTCTTTTCGTTTTTCCATAAAGTAAATTTAATAAAAAACCTCCAATCTTTCGAAAGGAGGTTTAATTTTATAATTCAATTCCGACTATACAGACGGCGTGGCAAGTGAACCTTTTACAATAGCATCATCATTGAAGATTACCAAAGTAATTCTTTCCTCGATTCTAAACATCACTTTGTTTTGTTTAGCCAATGTAGAATCTTCAAACATTCTTAATTCTGGATTCAAACGATTAACTAACAAAGTAGCAGTTCTATCGAAAGCTAAGAAGTTATCGGCTCCTAATTGAGTAGTAGTAGCGATATTTAATCCTGCAACTCTTAACCTTCCGTTTTCGAAAGCAACAGTTCCTGGAGGAAGATCATATTCTCCAGATCCTTCAGCTTTGTTCAATCCTATTTTAACACCGTCACGAACATTTAAAATAGCTGTGTTTCCTTGATAGAACTCGAAAGTATCTTCCGGGATCTGACCATATGCCGCATCTACAATTTTATCAACTGCGGCAGTAAAAGTTCCATCGTAAGCCGTTGCAACATCAATAAGCCCTTGTACAGGGTTTGAATCGGCAGTACCATTCAAAATGAAGTTGTTTTCTGCTACTTTAAGGCTGATTAGCATTTTAGATTGTAGGTAGCTTAATAACCAATCGATATCATCTAGCATGTCACGGTCAACAATTACGTAACCCGCAATCCATTTAACATAAGCAGTTTGCGTAGTTAAATCAAAATCCATTTGTGGCTTGTTCCCAGAACCTACAACCCATGTAGACGCTCCACCTTCTCCACCGTTTTCTTTTGGATAAATTATTGAGCTTTTTGTTGTGTTACCTTGTGGCAAGTAATCCGAAAGCCAAACTCTATCATAAGGATTTACAATCAATGCGTTGCGCACGTCTTGAGTAAATGGTGTTGATCCAGGAAAGTTAGCAGCGATGCTCATGTCTCCAACTGCTTTAAATTCCATTGCTAAATCAGGAGCGTTTTTCTTGAAGTTTTGGATAGCTTCTTTATTCTCCATGATAACGTCAGCCAAATACTCATTGAAAGTTTTAGTTTCAGTATTTTTGTCTCCATTAGCTTGTTTTAAACGAATGTCCAATTTATCCAAGTGATCCTGCATAGCAAGTGATTTCTTTTGGAAATCAGCTTTTACAGCTTCAATTTCGGCATCAATCTTTTCAGATTGTCCTTTATATTTAATCTCTACTTGTTCTATTGCGTTTTGCAAATCAACTTTCGATTTTTCTTCAAATTTTAACGTAAGGTCTGCTTTTAAACCTTCTAATTCCGTTTTGATATCTAATTCCATTTTTTAATTTTTTAATGATTCTCTAAATGATTTTAATGCGTCGATAATCGGCTTATCATCTTGAGTGTCCTCTTTGAACGGCTCATTAGAAAGTGATTTTAATAATATTTCAATCTCTTTTAAACGAGTGTCCGAGTAATTAAGATTGTATGATTTCTCAATTAAGGATAAAATACCGTAATGAGTTTTAATGCTTTTAATGTCTCTAACTGTAGCTAACGGATTAGCTGCCCAATTAGAAAGAAAAGAGTATTCGCCTAAGAAATATTCCTGAATAATTGATTTGTTCTTTAAATCACGCTTAACTGCTTTATATCCAATTGATAACTCTGCATTAAGTCCATTATCATGCATTAACTGAACGTCATTAAACATATCCCTTGCAGAATCTTTCTTCATATTGAATTTTGTAGTAGTCAATAATCCATAAGTGTCTTTGGTGTCAATCTCTAAAGGAATGCCAATCATTATAGTAGGATTGTGATCTTTTAAAACACGAATACGCTTAAAGTTTTCCGATACTGTTTTATCGAAAGATCCCGGTGCCGAAATATCTCCAACATTGTCTTTATTGTTGTAAACATTTGCATAGGCAACAATAATCCCTTTTGCTTCGTCTAAATCTTTAAGATCGTAACTTAATTGTTTAAAAGAATCTATTTCCATTACATATTAGTTTTTAATATTAAATTACCTTCAGCATCACGCCTCGGCTTGTAACTCAAAGTACATCTGCAATTAATTACATCCGCAGGCTGTCCTTTTATATCGCCGGGATATTGTAAATAATCCGAACCTCCTAAATAAAACGGCTTTTCTAATTCCTGTACAACCCCATCAATATAATAATGATCGAAAGGCGTTCGTCTTGTTCTATTATCCTGAACGCTAATCCAAACTTTATCAAGTAACAATTCGCTGTTCTGAGCTGTTTTAAATGAGGCAAAATTACTCGCACTCGTTGTTTCAGTTCTTGCAATTCTTAAAGCCTGATATTTATAAAATGTTTGGCTCTTTGAAATTATAGAGTACAAGTCATTTCGTAAATCGATTACAGTTTCGTTTTCTCCTAATCCATCTTTAATGCTTTTTATAACATCCTGAATCAAAGTATCTCTAACGCTTGTAATCTTTATACCTCCTTCATTAGACAAAAATAGTAAAATTTCTTTTAACAAATAGTCATTGAATAAAGTATTTGCTTTTGTAACCTTTTCTAAGTCTTTATTTACTCTGTTTCCATAATCTATACCGATTGTATTGTATAGCTCTAAAAACATCTTAAACACGTCCTCTTTATGGATATTCAAATCGATTATAATCTCATAATTATTCAAATTGGTGTTATCTACAGGAATTCTACTCAGAATCAATTTTATATGTTTCTGAACGATTCTATACGCTTTCTTTTCGTATCGTGGTTGTAGTTTGTTCCAATTTGTCATTAACTGTTAGCATTATTAATCATTTCCGCACTTACATCATCAATTCTTACTTTGCCTGCGTTAATCCAAACAACATCCATACCATCCTCTTCAACTGTTTCGTATTTGAATGCAGTACGAACTTCATTAGGAGTTAATGGTATTTTATCCAACGCTTCAGACATTTGTTTCATGTCTGTTTGCATTTCTGGCAAAGCTGTCACATCCCATTCAATAACGCTATTTTCGTAACCCGGGAATAACGGAATAAAAGACTTATTCAAAGCATCTTGAAACAACACTAAATCGGGTTGAATATTTTCGGTAATCAATGTTTTCTTAGCTTCCATCGTTTCAGATGTACCGCCTAATTTAGAACCTCCATCATTGTTTAGTAACTCATCAGGATAATTCAAGACATTACATAACATTTTCTGATCCCAATTAAGATAATCGAAAGGCTTTAATTCGTCTGTAGTAAGTGAAATCCTTTGAAATCCAATCTCAGCAGATGAAGCTCCAATTTTGCCCAATCTTCCCGGATCTTTATCCATTTCGACTAAACGCTCTTTTAGCGAACTCGCTTGATCCGGTGTTAACGGTGTTCCTTTTCCGTATAAGAACCCATAAGCTCCTGCTGATTTAAGCATTTGAATATTAGTATCAATTGCGCTGTTTTGTGATTGTAAATTACGTAATCCGGCTCTTAAGCGAGATTGCCCATATAAATGAGATCCTGATCTATCGTAGTTAGGATTAACCGTTTTTACATGTATTACATCCTCTACAGGAAATTGAATAAACCAATCTCCATCTATAAGCATGTAGTAATCAATTGGGTTTTCATCATACAACAAATTAGCATCTTTTTTAAGCACTATCTGTATCATGTGAGCCGGCAAAGCATAAGCCAATTTAGGCACCCCTTTATTTAATCCGTCTTCGGGTTTTGGTGTGTATAGATAAAAGTTGCCGATTAAATCTAAATAAGTTTTATATAGTCCGAATATATCTGACCATGTTTGATTTGGATTAGGTTGTTCTAATGGAAAAGGCTTTTCTTTGTCTTTATAGGCTTTAGTTTCGAGTGCCAATTTGTCAATGTATTGTCTAACAGAAATATTTCCTTTAGTTGCTAAATCCAACATTTTAAGCTTTGAGTAGCTTTGTTTATCTTCAACTTCCTTTATAGCATAAGGAACAGAAACAAGCTTTACAGTAGATTTGTTTATAATGGAAAATATAGTTGGATTCTGATTATAACCCTTATCGAGATACGTTTTATTCTTATGATCGTACTGAACGTAACCGATCCCAATCCATTCATAAAACGCCTGATTGTATGCATTACGTGTTTTTTTACCTCCCGTAAGATAGTCGTAACCTAATCTAAAACTGTTCATTAAACTATTTGCCATACAACAAAGATATATAAATTTTTATTACATTATAAAAAAAGCAGGTTGCTTATCTAGATAGAATCTTTCATGTATCATAAACATATCCATTAAGTCAGGAGAATCCCCATTTAATTTAGCTTTCATTTCGTCTTTACCGTTAATTTGAAGCTTACCATCCATGTCGACCTTTTTACGTTTTATAGCTTTTCTTTCATGCATAAAACGTTGTTTAACGGTCATTTTATCATCATACATAGTATTCGATACTTCTTCGCTTACTTTGTATTTTCCTGATTTTACTTTATCACCTGATCGGTAATAACATTGTGTTTTTAAATTAGGGTAATTTTCTTTTTGTCCAAAATCTTTGTCGCCTTGCTTTAGTTCCGGATTAGGAAAAGGACTTCCACCGTTATTGAATGGAATTGATCCAACTATAAAACCATCAATAAAACTTCCAACTCCATCAGCATCATAGCAAATATTTTTGTTAGGCGTTTTTAATTCTTTCGCCATATCAGTAATTACCTCAATAACTTCTTTGCCATTGTTTTTATCTAATATTTTTATCTTAACTAATTCACGTCCTCGCCAACCTCCAACGATAAACTTATTAGATCCTTTCATTGCAATATCAGCAGTAATAAAAGTTTCTTCAGTATCTTCTAACTCATAAACATTATTAAACATTCCTCTAAACGATTCATATTCGTAAATGTCGTTATCAGATAAAACCATTTTCCAGTTACCGTGCAATAACGCTGCCTGAGTTGCTGAATCCTGTGCTAATAAATTCCCTAAATAAGCAGGATTTGTTTTAAGCAATTCTTTATTATCGTAAATACTTCCCGATATAAATGTTACAGATTTAACAAACTCATTAGGATCAATACCTGATTTATTTACAACATCTTCAAGTATATGCCAACCTTTTTGTATCGCTTCCTCTTTTGAATCTCCCCAAATATAATTATCCCCATCAACAATCAAATAACGTAATTTTCCATCTCTTTCAGGTATTGGCAAACCCGTTTCCGGATCAATCCACCATTCAATAAATTCAGCTACCCAACTATCAGGGTCAGGATTACATGTTGCTCTAACGTATGGATTAACCCCGCATACAGAACGATTACGAGTAAGCAAATAGAAAAACATCTTCTTTGGAAAATGAGTAAGCTCGTCAAATTCAATTAAAGGAATTTGCGAGCCTTGCCAATCGTACATATTCTTATCGTATTCTAAATGCGAAAACTTAACCTTAGAAGCTCCAAAATCCCACTCTAAACTGCTTTCTCTTGGTTTTCCTCCTGCCTGATTATAAATAGTCATTGACGTGTCCCATAAAGCACCTTCTGCTTTGATTTGAGGTGTAGTTCTTCTAAAACAAACAACTCCAAAGCCCGGCACATCTTTATGTCTTAAGTTCTCTAAAAGCAACGAATAAGTTTTGCCAACTCCTGCAGCACCTCCCCCAATTGCGATATCTGCGGAACTGGATAAGAACGACATTTGATAACCGTCCTGTGGTCGTATTATAACTGCGTTATTTTCTATCATTGTCAGGTAATTGGAATATTGTAACCTGTGGTAGTTTTTCGCCTCCGGAAGTAACATCTACTTTATCTCCAAACATTTTAGGATAAAACTTAGAAGAAAGCCACTTACCTGTCTGTATCAATACGTTTCCGACTGACGGATCCATTTCTCCTGCCTTTAATTGATCTCTAATGTAATCAATCTCTTCCATCTCAGATTCGGCTTTATCCTGCATTGCATTTACATACAGGTTGCGTAATTCTTCATTATTACGTTTCCATCTACACCAAGTAGAAAAGTCTGGGTACTCTGATTTAGACTTTAATACTGTTTTAATATTAAAACCTTCTGCCACTTCTTCGCATATAGATTGGCACATTTCGAAATTATATTCACTTGGTCTACCTGCTCCCATAATGCCTCAAAATTAAACATTTCCAACGTAAAAAGCAAAAAACACGTGACTAAACGTGTTTTGCTATAAAATACCCATATACACAAACTGCAATAAATATTCTTAAATGCAATGGATATATTTTTGTTAAGTACTCTTTTATTTCATCTGTAAGTAAAAAACCATCTCGATCTTTCTTTAATTGCATCTCGACTAATCCTGTATTTTTAACCATCATAATCATCCCATAAATAGCCATTAATAAAATAATTGGCAAATTAGGTATTCCGATAATTATTCTAACTAATTTGTATTTTAAAAGCCCTGTATATTCTTCTTTCATAATCTACTTTATTTGTAATTCGTATTTAGGTTTTTGTTAGATAGATTCATTTAGGTTAAAATTCCATGTTTTTAATAGGTCATAATCTTCTTGGCTTAATGCGTTTTCAGATATAACTTTTTTAACTCCAAATATTCCCCTGTACCAATGTATCTGTTTTATTTCGTAACTCATTTTAGATAATGGAATAAATTTTTCTCCATCTATTTCAATAAGTTTTTGCAAATCGTTTATCGGTCTTTTTTCTGTCTCCATCCCTAATAATTTACTTGGTTAAACTTAATTACGATAATTATACCTCCTATTGTTTCTTCTGTTCTATACATAACATTGTTTTTTACTTGGTTAAATTGTTGTTGCTTTTTGAATAAGTTCATCAATTTGTGTTCTGCATTCAGAAACGTTAATATCTTTATCTATCCAATCTCTTATATTAATTAATTGGTCAAGCATTTCAGGAGCATAAGAAATAAGTAAGTTGTTTGCGTTATTTTCTTCATCTCTTGCTTTATTCCTTTCTGATTCGCAAATAAATTCGCCTCTTTCGTTTTGAACGCTTCCTAATACTCCTAATCTCCAAAATCCTTTTGTTCCTTTAAATTCCATAATTACAGTTTGTTTGATTAATTTCCTATTTGTATTCCTGCCATTACTGAATTAACGTTATCGTAAGATCCAACAACCTGAATATTATCACTAACATAATAACCAAAACGTATTCCAACTGCTAAATATAATTTTTGTTTCTCCTGAATACCGTTAATGCGTTGGTCTAAATATGCAGTTCCAAGTTTTCCGGTTATGGTAATTGAATCGAATGTACCGCCAACTTCTCCAAACAAAGCCGGAACAACATCTGATTTTAGATCGTGAATTTTTTTATTCACATCGTTTTTGTTGGCTCGTTTTTCAACTGTTCCGGCATCTACTAAAGAAGCAGAAAAACCAAAGTTTAAAAATTCTTCGTTTTGGTATGTGTAACCAATTTCGATTGCTTTATATCCTGCTGATGCATGGATTTGTGATTGTGCATTTACGTTTAGGTAAATTAAAATTAATGCGAGTGTGGCTAATTTTTTCATAATTATTTTGATTGATAGATTTTACATTGGTTTAACAAAAAACAGTGAGTACCTTTAATATCTCCGTTTCTTTTGAATTCAACAAGCCTTATATATTCATCACCTTTTAAAATGATTGCGTTGGTGAAATAAGACTTTCCGTTTACTACTACTTTGAAAATAGTGGTGTATTTAGCATCTGAAACCTCAATATTAATGCATGTTCTGGATTTTTCCTGAGCAGATGCACGGTTTATCATTGCAAATACGATTGTGATAATCAATATCGCGCCAATAATTAACTTAATTTTGTCTGATTTTTTCATGGTTTACTTTTTTTGGTTTTTAATTCTTTCAGCATTCTGGCTACAACATCAGCTTTTACCCATGCATATATTTGGCCGAAATCTTTTTCTGCAAATTCCCTGGCTTCTGATCTCGATACATCGTGCGATTTAATTTCAGTTACCACTTGCTGTAAAGTTTTCATAACGAAATAACGTATTTAGGCTGATTATTTTCCGTTTCGAATAGTTTGGTGTAATCCATTACGTTTGGAACGTTATCCAATTCGCAAAGATATTCTACTACTGCGCATAACCCTTTGAATTGGGTTTCTTTGTCTCCTTTTTTAAAATCTGTAGCTGTTAAAAAAATTATTTCTACTTTTTGTAATTCTTCTTTTGAATATCCAGATTCTTTTATTACTATTTCAGCAAGTTCTAATTCATAATCACATGGTTGTATGTAATTACCCCATTTTAGTGTCGATTGAAAAATAGGCAAGTTATCCCATGCGCTATCATTGTTGCAAATACTACCTACTGCGCAATGTTCGCAATTCATAGCGTCTAATTCTCCTGAATGATAAGCCGTATAAAGCTTTGTAATCGCATTTTCTAATCTAATTGGTAGTTTCATAATTTCTATTGGTTTTAATGCCGGATATTTCACCGGCTTTTTTTTGGTTTATACTACTTTGAAATGTGAATTTGTCAGGTAGTACGATTTATTTTTTCCTGAATCAGATACAATCGTAAATTTGTGATCTTCTACTACTCTTACGACTTCGTACTTTTTGCCTTTAGTCAAATGCTCAGTACTTGCTGAGTGAACAAAAATACATTCTACAAAATCACCTTCTTTTACTTCTTCAAGTAATTTACTCGTTTTTAAATGTTCTGATTTTACAGACCCAATAACGGTTAAAATCTGTCTGTGATAAGCTAAGACAATTCTTTCCGCTTCGTCATATTCTTCTCTTGTAATCATAATTTTATTTTTTAGGTTTTAAATTCATTTCGTGCTGTTGGTTTATTATCAAAGCTTGTTTTCTTATTTCGGCTATTGTTTCTTTGTATGCTCTTACGTTAAACTGCTTAGTGCCTTTTTTATTCCTTCCCATATTTATTTGTTTTGTTTATTATATTCTTTTAAAAAAGCTAAAACGGCTTTACATTTTTTAGAATCTTTTTGAAATTCATCTGCCTGATTTAAATTATAATTTTTAGAACTAATAAATGCATTTGGATTTTCTAAATATCGCGGAATCATCATTGCTGAAAATTCCGCTTGTTTCATTCTTTTTTCTATGAACTTTTCTAAAGATTCCATTTAATCAAAAACATTAAATGCAGGATAAAATCTTCCGTCTCTTTCTTCAGTTTCTAATATGACTAAATTAGATCCCCACCAATCACGTTTTAATGTTGAGAATTGACCTGCTAACTCTAAAGTTTCAAATCCGTTTTCTCCATTTCCGTGAGTATTTCTAAAAGCATTGAAAGCGTTTAATTTTGCGTTTGAATCGTTTACTTTGTACATGATAAATATTTTTACTTGGTTAATTGTTTTACAAATATACAATACTTTTTATTATAAACAATACTTTTTATTTTTTTATTTTTATTTCCTCCTTTCAGCGTAAACCGTTTTGATTCCGTAGTACAGAAAATCCAATTCAGCCTGTACTTCTCGTGCTTCATCACGTTTACCAGATGCATATAATTTATTTTTCTTTGCCTCCAAGTCAGAAAAAGATTCATGCACTACTGTTGAAATTTCTAAATTACATTTTCTGCATCTGGTTTTCATTAACTCAGGATTACGGCATTTACAGTATTTCATTATCGAACATGTCTATCTGATTAACCGTTAACTTCTCCAATTATTCTAAAACATCTTCTTTCTGGTCGATTTGTTTTTGAATGCCGTTTCTTTCGTATTTAAGCGCTTTTATTTCAAGGCGAAGCTCTTTTATTCTTTCTACTAAATTCATCGCTCTAAAGTTGTTTAAATAGTTTAATTGAGGTTTTTTTAATGCCGATCGGAGTTTCGTTACCATTGTGAGCTACAAGTGTAAGTAACATGAACGCATGTTTTGTTTGTAATTCATCGTAAATGTGTTGTACGCTTTCTTTTACCGTTAAGTTCTCGTAACTCTTAATTGTTGTTTTTACTGCTGTTTTCATATTTGTTATTTATTTAGGTTCTATTTTTTATTTAATGTTTCTAAAAATTTTAATGTCTGTTTTAAATACAATTCAGATATAAAGAAAGGATCTTCTTTATTTTCAAAATTAGCTGTATTAAATAAATACTCTTTGATCTTTTCTATGTTGTCAGTTGGAGATTCATATTCTCCAGATTCTTCAAATAATGTTTTCATCTTCCAATTCCGTTAATAGTTAATAGCTGTTTTAGGGGTTACTTTAGATTCATTATCATATCAACTGCATTGTTGATTCTTTCAATATCTCCTAGAGTAAAATCAACCGCACCGTGTTTAGCCATAAATCCGCTCAATGCCTGTGATAAAAAATATTCTCGTTTAGTTATGCCATAACAATGTTTTTTATCAATTATAGGCATTCCGGTAAAGTCTGCATCACTATAAGATATTTCAGTAGGGAATGCAGGTAAGTTTTCATTTTTCAATGCGAATGGTTTTTCAATCTTCATAATCTATTTTTTTAATGTTATTTAAAATAAGGTTGGTTAGTCCGCAAAAGGTTCTGGTCTTTCAATAACCGAATAAGCGTCTAATTCTTGAACACCTCCCATACACGGAACTTTATTGGCGTTCATAATTTTTCTAATTTTTTCATCGTTATGCTCAGCTAATGAATAGTTTTTACCTCCATAAGAATTATAAAAATAAATCTTAAATACTATTCCTTTTTTACACGCCCAATATTCGGTGTGATTTCTAAAGTGAATGTTTGAAGGCAAAACTTTTTCTGAGGTAATCGGTATCCATTTCATAATTTCTCTATTTATTTTTAGTTTTCAAATAAGGCTCAATTTTTGGGTAGGGGTTAATATATTTTGAATTTAATGTATTCTTTTGTTTTTGGTACAATTGTTTTAAACACATGCAATTCGTAAACATGCCTATCATCAATTTTATACTTTTTTACCAGGCAATCAATAAATGATTTGCAACAATTATCAATATCAGAGCCTTTAGAACTAAATCCGAACTCAATCGCTAATTTAATATTTAACGGATCAGGATAATCGATTTGTTTAGGCAATAGAAACATCATTGATTTTATAAACGCATCGTATTTTTTGCTTCTGGTACGCATGCCGTTAAAAGCTTCATTAACAGATAACGGCTTAATGTTTATCGTGTGATTCATGTTTTATTAGTTTTTGGCAAGTCATATGAAATTATATTGAAGTCTTTTTTTAATAATTCCATTTTAACTTTAGAATAAAAATCATAAACTCTAAATGAGGATGGTTCGTTTGATACATATCCTAAATCTAAAATTTCATCAACCAAAATTAATGCGCATTTTTTTGCATGATTTACAAATAAAGAATATTTCCCTTGTAATCCTTCTTCGGGTATATTTGAATAATACTTGTCAAATAACTCTTTTGCTTTTTCTTCAGCTTTCATAATTAAAAAAGTGTTGGTTCGTGAATTATTCCTCTTATTCTTTTTTTACAAATTTCAACATATTCAGCAGAAATTTCACTACCTATAAAATTTCTTTTATTTATAATTGACATTTTAGCTACAGTTCCTGAACCCATGAACGGATCATAAACCAAATCATTTTCGTTGCTCCATGATAAAATATGATCTTCTGCTAATTTTTCAGGAAAAATTGACGGATGTTCAAAAGCCACTTTATCTTTAGAGGAATGTAAAAAACCAGTATTATAATTCCATACATTCCCTTTTATTTTATCAGGCTTAATATTACCTCGCTCTTTATTGCTTCTTAGCTTTTTGTTTATTTCTTCATGCGATCCATATTTTTGACCAGTTCTATCAGAATCTTTTCCAAACCACTTACAAGGTATTTTTATAGGATTAAATGTTTTTGGCTTTCCTTTTGATAATATAAACATGTACTCAAACTCTTGCTCATATCTATTATGATTCATTGTTAAACCTGTCTTATGGTAAATCATAGTATCATGTAAACTGAACCCTATTTCTTTAAAAAATAATGCTTGTTTAAAACTTGTTCCGCTTTCACTCCCTTTAATCGTTGAATCTCCTACAACCCAAACTAAAACACCTCCTTTTTTAATTGTTCTATACAACTCTTTTGCTATGTTTTCAAAGTCAAAAGAATAACCTTTATATTCCCTTAAATTATCGTAAGGAGGAGATGTTAATACAAGATCTATATATTCATCATTCATCCAACCCATTGTTTTTAAGCAATTTTCATTATATGTTTTGTTAATCATAATTTCTAATTTAAATTTATAGTAAATAACTTTTTTCTTTTTTCGTATTCGATTTCAATTCTAAAAATCAGGTAACTCATAGTGACCAAATTTAATCCTAATTAATTTACCTTCATTTGTTAATATTGCTAAAGCATGCCTAACACGTTTCTTTGCGTTGTAATCGTATCTATGACCTACACACTCAATTGCTTCAGCGCAACTAATTTTTTTATCGTTTGATTTTGCGTAATTTAAAATCATTTCTTGACTTCCTAATAATTTTGTCATATTTATGTTTTTTAAAAAGGTGGTTCTCCAAATGCATCACTTGCACTTACTTTTGGTAATTCAAATTCTATTTGTTCTTTTTCTGGTAATTTTGGTTTTGATTCATTTCTAAAATAACGCCCTGTTAAATCTTGCCCTAAATGTTCAACATCCATAAATCGCATATATTTTAATTCGCACCCTGTTCTACAATATCCTGTTTCTCCATTACGATATTTAGCCACGTCAATTTCTGCTGTGTTTTCCGTTGGGCTTTGTTCGTCATCATCCCATTGCTCAATTTTATAATACTCCGGTCTGTAAATAAATAAAACAATGTCTGCATCCTGCTCAATAGATCCGGAATCCCTAAGATCTGAAAGCAAAGGTCTTTTACTCGATCCTCTTTGCTCCACATTTCTTGAAAGCTGACTTAGTGCAATAACCGGAACATCTAAATCTTTTGCTAAGTTTTTAAGTGATGATGATATTTCTGAAACTTCATTTTCCTTATTATTCATTTTTTTATTTTTAACTCGCATCAATTGCAGATAATCAACAACAATCATTTTAATTCCGTGTTCACGCTTTAATTTGTTCGCTTTAATCTTTAATTCAATAGGGCTGATTCCGCCTTTATCATCTATAAAAATAGGCAATGAAGCTAGTAAATCAGAACATTTTTTTAAATATAAAACTTCTTCATGTGATAAATTAAAGTTGTTTATTTTGGTTATATCTACTCCGGAAACAATACTTAACAACCTGCCTATAATTTGCTTTGTACTCATTTCAAGACTAAAAAAAGCTACCGGAATTCCATTTAAACCGCATTCTAAAACCTCATTTAAAACGAAAGCTGTTTTTCCCATTCCTGGACGCGCTGCTAAAATAATCAAATCTGAATTTTGATAACCGTTTAGCTTTTTGTTTAATTTAGTTAATGATGAAGGTATTCCTGTTTTTCCGGAACCTGAATTATTTAAAAATGCGTGTACGTTATCTTTAAAACTTTCAACTTTTCCGACTGTAATTAAATCTGAAACTTCTCCATAATCTTTGTAAACTTTTTCCAATAATTCAAAAACATCTACATCTTCAGAATAAGAACTCTCAATTAATTCTGATGATGTCGCTATACATCTTCTTTGAACGTACTTCTGCAACAATATTCTTGAATGATAATCAATATGTGCTGATGAAGCAATTTTTTGAGTTAGTTGTATAAGATAAAAATCCCCTCCTGATAATTCTAATTTTCCTACCCTTTTAAGCTCGTTTGATATTGTTAACAGGTCAATAGGTTGGTTTTTATTATAAAGCTCTGAAATAGCCTCAAAAATGCTTTTATTTGAGTCTTTGTAAAACACATCACAAGATAATAATTCCATAGCTTCATGCAATCCTGTTTTGTCTATCATCATTGCGCCTAAAACAGCTTCTTCCAAATCAACTGCCTGAGGCGGCAATTTACCTTTATCCAAATTTATGATTCTGGTTTTTTCTACTTTAACTGGTGTATAGTTTTGCATAATTAAAATTCGTTTCGGTTATCTTTTTTAGGTAATTTAATTGATTCTTTTTCCTGTTTATTAAGCCAGTAAACAAAATGCGTACAATATTCGGTTTTATTATTCTTAAATTGAAATTGTACGTTAATCATATCATTATACTTTTTTAAAAATTCTTTAACCTCGTTAGGCTTAAATTTTTTATCAGATTGCATAGAAGTGTTTTCAATCCATGATTCTGATATAATCAACTCATTAAAAATTAAATCATTTTTGTTTAATGGTTTTATAGTTTCTAAGTTAATGGTTAATGGTTTATCTATACTATCAATGCTTTCTCCTGTGCTTTCGTGTTGCTTTGATGCGTGCTTTTTAATTGCTTTGTCAAGTGCTTTATCAAGTGCTTTGTCAAAATTTACTAAAGCAACTATGTTAGCAGAATACTGGTTTTTGCTTCTTTCTATCATTTCAATAAATCCCCAATCAACTAAATCGTTAAGCGTTTTAATGTATGTATTGTATGATTTTATACCTATTGCATCCTTTACCATTTCGGTTGGGAATCCGAACTTCTTACGCCATCCTAAACGGTTGCAATGTTCAATAGCGAAAAAATAAACCGCCGAGTGATTAGGAGAAATCTTTTCAGGATTCTCAAAACACCAATCAAACCACATTCTAGAAAGTTCATATCCGTTCATAATTCCCTTATTTTATTCCAACATATTCCACAGAAATAAGTTAAAACCTCAGTCCTGTCATAAATTACACAGCAAGCTTTCTCCATTGAATCAGAAACTTCATTAACATCTAATTTAGATATAAAATTTTTAATTGATATTCTAAATTTATCAGTTACAGTATATCCTTCAAAAAAACTTTCAAAAACTTCAACAACCTGGTTTATTTCTAAATCAATAATTTCTTTTTGTTTCTTCAATAAATTTTGATATTGTTTATATTGTTTTTTAGCAAGAATCATTCTTTCCATTTTTGAAACTAATGTTTCTGGAATGCTTTCTAATTCAGTTCCGCCTTTCCCTCTGTTGCAATCAAAACACGCAGTAATTAAGTTGTCAATAGTATTATTTCCGCCTTTACAAACAGGCACTATGTGATCACATTCTAATGGAACTTTAGGAGGTTTTCTCGAACAGTACTGACAAGTAAAATTGTCTCGTTTAAAAACATCAAATCTTTTTTTTACGCTTATTGATCTACTCATAACTTTACTTTATTAAATTTTTACAGCCAAAAAAATTACGATACCTTTATTAATATCCCACCATTTACAGTTACAGTAGGCAATTCCCCTGATTTAACTAATTGGTTAATCCTTGCCTTTGAAACGCCTTTTAATTTAGCATACTCGCTTTGAGTATAAAGGTCTTTTCTGATTTCTTTTGCCATTTTACTTTATTAAGTTT
>Ga0247816_10000179_pt1 | contig 38443 bp, 64 predicted proteins | sample UWRJL209509C1_FD_179930 | JGI IMG/M metagenome (GOLD analysis project Ga0247816, IMG submission 179930) | Plant litter microbial communities from Arlington Agricultural Research Station in Wisconsin, United States - UWRJ-L209-509C-1 | ecosystem: Environmental > Terrestrial > Plant litter >...
TGATAATAAGAATTGCGAGTTAAAAAGACTGGAAGAAGAACAACAGCGTCAAGAACAACAGAACGAGTTCCAGAGTAAATTGCAAGCAAAGAGCGAGATTATTGAGAGTTTAAATACCCAGCTACGCCAGAAAACAGCTAATATACAGAAAAGGTTAAATGATGATATTAAAATTGATGACAGTTATAAGCCCACTCTGCCTGTTAATGGGATGCAACTCAGAGCCGAAGCCATTGCCAATATTTATTCCCGCTAATTTAAAGAGCGAATGCGAAGTATTGGTTGATAGCAAGCCAGTTAATATAGGTGAGCTGTTACAAGCCGATATAGAGTTGATTAGAATGTATGGCGAATGCGCAAATAAGCATAAAGCATTAATAGAGGTTCTTGATGCTAAACAGTGATTGGTTTGAAATACTAGCATGGGTATTATTATTTATAGCAATGCTATATATGGTATGGAGAAAGTAATGGACATCAAGAAACTCACAGAAGAATTGAAAAGAGACGAGGGCGTTGTTTTGCATGCTTATACTGACTCGCTGGGCTTCCTTACAATTGGCGTTGGAAAATTAATCGACGCACGTAAAGGCGGCGGCATATCAATGGAAGAAGCCGAATATTTACTAGCTAATGATATTAAACGCGTAATGAATGAACTAGATAGGCGTTTATCCTGGTTTAAAACGCAGCCTGATGGGGTTCAACGTGGTTTATGTAATCTTGCTTTTCAAATCGGTGTTACTGGCTTATTGGGCTTTAAAACCACTTTAATGCATATTGCCAGTGGTAACTATAAAGAAGCTGGTAGAAGTGCTAGGCAGTCATTATGGTATAAGCAGACTAAGGATAGAGCAGAACGCACTATTGCATTGATTGAAGCTGGGAAGTAGACGTTAAAATAAAGCGCTCAAATTAATTAGAGTCTCAAAATTCATAATATATTAACATCAAAGGTCTATCGGAATTCCGATAAGCCCCAGACATATAGTCCGAGGCGCACCCTTATAGGGCGGGAGAAATAAAAAGCCCCTATCAACGGGAGTCAATAAGGGGCTTAGTTCACTTAAGTATATAACTGAAGATTAACGTGCTTTAAGGCGTTAATCGAAAGTGGCGGCCACCATTAAGCCATTATACCACAACTACACAGGGACTTTCAAGTGTTTTTGTTTAGTAAGCCTTATGCGGTTAGCTAGATAGATATTATCCAACTCAACACGTTTAAGTTCTTCCCTAAGTAATTTATTCTTAGCTTTGGAGTATTTAACCTGTTTACGCAGTTCTGGACTACCTTGATTAATAACCAGTAGTTGTTCATAGCATGGCACTACATGCATGTGTTCTTTACGGTACCAGTGCATAAATCTCATTGGCATAATTAAAATTTCACTCCGCTGTTCTGCCATATCTTATCAGCAATAAAGCTATCATATAAGGAGAGCTTTGGTTTAGGCGGTTGTTTCTCTGCATGGCGTTTATTGCATAGCTTTCTATGCCTTTCGCTAGTTTTATACTTCTTTACATAATCAGGCATTTTAGTGCGGATAATAGTACCTACACGCTGCTTGCATAAACCGTTCATATCACCTATTTCTGCAAAGCTATACCCGTCTTTATACTCTTGCATTATTTTATTATCTCTTTCTGTGTTATCTGTAAATCTAGGCATATTCTTCCTTTAGTTGGTAGGGATGGGTGGTGTTGACTATCCACTCGCTTAATTTCACATAAATCATTATTATGTTATGCCCTGTTTCCGCAGTGCGCCGCCATCCCTGTAGTGTTATTTATTCCCGCCCTTCCTTATATGAATTATATTGTGCTGCTAAAAGTTTCTCGTTAGTTGCAGCAAACTCGCCAAAATACAGTAAAGCGGCAGCATCGTAAGCTTGTGCAGCTTCTTTTTCATCAACAAAAAGCCCAAGATGTTTATGTTTATAATCCACTTTAATATATGCAATCCATTTTCTAGTAGCTTTATGCCAACCTACTCCCTTAAATTTTGAAGTAGTGTTTTTTCTGAGTTTGGAGTTCTGTTGGTTTTGAGCATGGTTTGCCAATCTTAAATTACTTTTGGAATTGTTTAGCGGGTCGCCGTTTATATGGTCAACATGGAATCCCTTATCTGCGCTTAGTATAACGCGATGCATGAGTAAAGTTTCATCTCTTGCGTTTCTAGCTGCGCAACCCCAAGCGGAACAAAACCACTTCCATTGCATCAAATGGTCGTAATCATCGGCATCAACTATTGCGAATTTGCCTTGCGTAAGCGGTATCAATTTGGTATCTTGGGAAATATCCATGACGCACCTCCAGTGCTTTATGGTTGGGCAGTCGAGAACCTCATATTCTTGCTGCCCTTTATTTTTACCAATTTTTATAGCTATTTGCAAGACTTTAATTCCTTATTTTCCAAAGTTAACGACTCAACCTTCGCCTCAAGGCTGCGGATTATGTCTACCATTTCGGGTGCGGCGGCGATAAAAGCTGCATCATGGAATGAATTGGCAGTCGCAACTATTTCTTGGGGAGTTTCTGGGAAGTTATCATCATACACCGCATGTGCATAAATAATAACACCTACATCGCTCCAATTCCCTCCTGTAAATTGCGTCCTTGCCTCGTCTAAAGCATAAATATTCTTTATTTTATTTTCTAGTTTGCTAGTCATTTTTACCCGCTTTTATTTTATGCTCAAGCAATGTTTTCGAGCTTTCAATTACTAAATTAATCCCAGCTTTAACGCCCGATTCCCAGCCTTCTTGGTAAGCTTTTGTGATTGCTTCGCTAATAAGTTTTTCCATATCTTCTTTAGTCATTTAAGCCTCGCTGTTTGGTTGTGTTAGTTTTTAACTTCACTTTCTTTAGTCCTTTTTTTGCCGCATTCTTGCAAGCCGCATCCCATTGTTTGCGGACTTTAGCGTTTGTTTCATATTCTGCAGGCACAGCAACAAATATTTTCTGATTATTGCCATCCATGAACATCTGCCAATAATCTGTATTATAATCAGGCTTGATAGTAAAAACATCGCCATGCTTTACAATTTCCCTTTCTTCCATAGCTATTGGATAATAATTCATATATTCTCGCTGTTTGGTTCAGCTAGTTGCTTTGCTTTTTCTAGCAATCTTTCTGCCAATTCCAAGCTCCTTTTGCGAGTTTCAACATTTTTTATATGCTCGCTAACTAGCCAATCTTTAGCTTCTTGGAAAGTCTTAAAGAAACAAACATTTTCAGATATTCTATTTCTTCTCTCAAACTCGCCTTTGCGATAAAATTTCTCTACCCACACCGATTTATCAGTTTCCCTATTGACCAAAACTTTATTAATTTCGCCCATATAATAGTTTTTTGCTTCATAATATTCCATATCACTCCTTATCCGCGCTCTGGGTTGGTTTCTCCAATCGTTTTTGCATATCAACTGATTGCCTAAAACACACTTTTAAATGCGTTACTGGTAGTTGTTTGCCATCTGCGCCAAGATACACAACTCCCATCAAGTCGTTTCTATCGGCTTGAAATGCCAAAGCATTAAACCAAGGAATATCACGAAATCTAGCTTGCATAGAAGCGTTATCAATTACAAAATCACCTACATGCTTAACGGCGTATTTCTTTTCCTTTTTTGGTTTTTTCTTTGTAAGCTCTTCTTTTTTCTTTTTCTCAAATATTTTCATAGTTTCTCCTATTTCGCCTCTTCCACTAACTTCCTAATCTTCATTGATACATTGCCCTCAGTATCACGATTGGCAAGCTTTTTAATCTTTTCCTCGTGGTGGTGTTCCCATTGTATTTCACGGCGATATTTCTTTGGTTTTTTAGTCATTTATTCTCCTATAAAAGCTACTTGGTTAGAATCCACATACTCAGGTATAAAGCCTAGCTGTTGCAGGTCTTTCTTCCCCTCGCTCATACCTACCAACGTTTCAGCCCGTACCATGCGTTCTGTTATGTGATACGTACCAGCACACGTTGTTATTGCGGTTAGTAGTATTAAAAATATATTTGTTAGTTTCATTTGTTTTCTCCCGTTGTTAATCTTCTATTTCATTAATTTCCCAAATCTCAGGGTCGTCGTATCCTGAGAACTCTTCCAATGCTTTGGCTTCTGCGTCATCTTCATCATAAGCCTCTACAATTGTTATTTCATAATCTACCGTTACTAGGCGAACTTCTACCTCATACTTTTTTAAGACATCGCCTTTTTCATTGCCAAAGGTTTTATCAAGCTTTTGGCGTATTAGTTTCGTCGATTCGCCATAATATTTAGTTTCGTTTATTTCCGGCAAGACCTCTAGGTATTTCTTATGTATTTCATTCATCCCTAAGCCTCTTTTACGTTAATTATTTGTTTTTGTTTCTAAGATAAACTTCCCACGCATCGCCTTCTAGTGTGCGAATGACTGAGCTGATTTGAGCATCTAAGCCTTGGTCTTCTTCACCGCCGCCAATCATGTCATGCAGTAGCCTTATTGCTTCCTTGACGTTATCTTGTATCTTAGCCATATCGTCTAAATCATCGTTCTTAACTGCGGTATATTCCATTCTATCTAACATTCTAAGCCTCTTTTACGTTGTTAATATTCTTTTCAATTTCTTCATTTACACTTTGCGCTCTATCCAAACTTAGAAAAACATAAGTACCTATTAATAATGCGGCTAGTGTAGTTAATGCGAATATATCTGTTATTTTCATATTACTCTCCGTTGGTTAAATTAACTATTTTACAAGGTGGATTATTCTTTCTTTTCTCTGTTACAAACTCATGATGCGTCATAATAGTTTCGTATATTACTATGCCTGCAAGAGCCTCTGCAAACTTCCTATGCAGTTCCGGTACATAAGATTGTAGTATTGTGGCGCATTTAGCTTCAATACAATCAAGCAACTCTTGCTCTTGTTCCATTTTTAGCCTCCTGCATGCGTGCCTCATTTATATCTAACCAGTTTTGCCCTAATATTGGGTCTACCCTGCCTGTTTGAATACCTAGTGCTATATCTGCTCTTGCTTTCAAATAGCGTTCTATAATTGTGTTTTTAACTAGCATAAGCCTCCTGAACTGTATTGCGGATAAACTCTAATGTTTGGCTAATACCATTTGAATGCGGAACGTATTTATATTCCTTACCGTCGCTAACAACATCTGCGTCACCTGTATATAGTTCAGCCGCGCCAGTAAAAATAAATTTTTCAGCAGCGTGGTGCATCATATCAGTTACGTCACCTTTTTTATAAAGGTGATAAAATCTGTCATCTTGTAAAAATCTAATTTTCATTTTAATCTCCCGTTGTTATAAGTATATCTTACGTAAGTTTTACGTAAAAGTAAAGGGAAAAATACACTAAGGAGAAAGAATTATTTGGGTGTGTGTTATTTGGGAGACAGTTCACCAAGTGCTTTTTTGGCAGTCATTCTATACCAGTCTACATTACTAGATGCACCTAAAGCAAGGTTACGCAAAGCTCCTTCTAGCTCTGAAATGCGCTGGGCTTGGGTAACTACTATATCTTTTGACCATAAGCGAGGTTTAGGCAAATCTTCTTCCCACTTTGCGGTAATGTCATTTTCTGGGGGTGCATTAAGCCTTCTGCCGTCATCATGGTAAAAGTTATGGTCTGCGCCTATCCAATTATAGACATCGTCTTTGTTAATAATCTCCACCTTCTCACCATTTCTATTGCGATAAAGCCCCACCGAATCAATGCGAAAATCACTCATCCCCTCTCCTCCTATTTACCCTGTTGTTGGGCGGTTAATAATAAATTCATATCCTCTACACTTCTAACTACACCTGCTATAGCGCCCATTTTAAGCATCTGATTAATAAAATCCTGTTGGTGCATCTTAATCATACCCGTTGGAGTCTTAACCTCAGCAAATACAGCTACCCCTATTTGCTTTCCCACCATCTCAGGTGTTATAGTAACGGTATGTACACCAACTAAATCAGTAGTACCCACACCTAAGCCGTATCTAATAGTACGGTCTCCAATATTAGCAACACCTTGATCGTTAACGAATAGGCGGGTGTTACCTCGTGAGCAGTTAAGCCGTATGTTGTTCTGAATGTTTCTTTCTTTCACGCTTCCTCCCACGTGTTAATTTCACTGCTTCTCTTGTTATATTTATATGTTCTTTAGGGGAAATTAAATCTAAATGCTCAGGATTTATGCAATAATCATTATTACAAGTGCTCTTAGTAATTAAGTCATCAATAATCTCACCTACATATAATTGGAAAGCAAAGCGACGAGCATTCACACTTTTACGCCCATGATAAAAACGTAATATTTTGCGTTCTCTATCTGTATTTACAGACCCTGTCCAAATCCAACAACCAGTATTAGGCTCTAGAATATAATATTTATTAAATTTCTCCTCTAAACTTAGTTTCATCTCCCACCTCTTGCCTTATATATAATACCTGCCCAGTGGGTAGGATTCTTATAACCACGTTTAATAGCCAATGCTTTAAGCTCCTCGAACGTCCTAGCAGCGCCCTGCTCCTGTTTCTTTATTTTCTCTTCCTGTGCTTGCTGCTCCTTAATAAGCTCCAACTCACCAGCTATTTCCTCAACAGTACGTTCACGCCTTAAATTAATATGACCACACTCAGGGCATTCCTCTGCTGGTGCATAACAAGCCTTGCACTTCTCGCATTCCCTAACCGCTATAGTCGCTTCTTTAGCAGCTCTCGCTTTCTTTCCCTCTAAACTCCACTCAATAGGCGTATCAGGTAACCCATGCCGCTTAAAGTTATTTACATGGTCTAATATAATACAGGTCTTATCCGGTATATAACGCAAGCCCCTACCATTTCCTTGCCGCACCACAATTAAACTAGCGCTAGGTCTGCGCCATACTACACACTCAATAGCCGGTAAGTCGTAACCCTCCAATATCATAGAAACCGATACAACAACCAGCAACTCACCAGCTTTAAATTTATTGCTTATATCGTCGCTCTCTTCACTATTTAAGCTACTCTCTAAGCTCGCAGCAGGAATACCAGCCGCACAGTAAGCCTGCGCTACTTCCTGTGCGGCTTTAATAGAGTGAGCAAATACTACAGCGCGCTTTCCATTAGCATACTTCTTATACGACTCAATACAGTCACCAGTTATAGTGCTTTTCTCGTATAACTTATCTATACTGGCAGTAGTATACTCACCGCCTGCTTTTCTAAGCTGAGATGTATCTATTCCAGAAGGTGCATAATATTTATATGGGCTTAAACGCTTGTTATTAATCAGCCATTGCATATCAGGCGCTTGTATCATGTGGTTAGCATAAGCACCCAATCCTTTGCCATCAGTGCGCTCAGGTGTAGCTGTAAGCAGCAGCCTATAAGTGCCCTTAGTAGATATAACATCGTATGTTTTAGCACCTATGTTATGTGCTTCATCTACTACAACTAAATCAGGTTCAGAGAAACGATGAATGCGGTTAGCTAATGTTTTTGCCATACAGATATATATACGTTTATTAGGGTTGTATGGCTTGCGGGCTGCAATAAATCCAAAATCAATACCTTCTCTGGTAAAAGCATCAATAACATCACTGAACAACCGCTTACGGTGAACAACAAACCACGCTGTACCTTTAAGTGTGGAAAATATATCAGCCGTAAGCGTAGTTTTCCCAAAACCAGTAGGAGCTACTAATAGCACTGATTTATGCTCAAGAAGTGCCGCACGCAACTTCTCTTTAACTTCTATCTGGTCTGGGAATAACTTCATAATTAAAACAGTGGAATACTATCTGCTAGGTCATCAGCAATATTAGGATTGCCCTTATCTATATAGCTAGCCACTACATTCTTAGGTGTAAAGTCACCCTGTGCAGGCTGAGTTTTAATAGAAGCCTTGCCAGCCTTACCTTCAAAGTGACCCGCGCTTAGGTTGCCTGTGTCGTACTGACTAAGTAAGCCCATAGCTTTAGCAGCAGCTTTAAGTTTAAAATCCTGTGTGCTGGTGATATAATCTTTAATAGTCTTTGTTTTCTCGTCATCATCAAAGAAACGTAGCTCAAGAACTACCATATCATTGCCGCTGGATTTACTTACAGCGTCCTCAGCACTTACAACCTCGAAGTCGTAAATACCGTCTTTCCATAGTCCCGCTTCCGCCAATTCATTATCTGTTTTAGGTTTAAATTGCATTATTTTCCTTCCTTTATGTAGTTAATTATTTTATCCAGCTTATCCGAATCCATATCATCTAGCTTGTCGCACTTAGCGGCAGCCAGCCATTTATCCATAACTCCCTCTTTCAACTTATACGTCTCAAGAAGTATTTTAACCTCAGCTAACTGCTCAGGTGTGGCAAGTTTAATAGGCGCAGATACACGCTCAATAACAGCCCTGCCGTAACGCTCTGCAAACTCCTTGTATGACCACTCGAAGTTACCGCCATCAGGAAAACCCTCTAATCTGGATTTCTTAATAAATGCCTTTCTAGAATCGCCCTGTTTCTTAATATTGAGCGTAAGGTCTAATATATACTCCAGCTTTTCCCATGCATCATAAGTTACGCCTACCTGCTTCTCGTTAGCCCACTCTGCTTTTTCGTGAGCAATAAGAATAACATTCATATCCAGCCTATCTAACCAGTTAACTAAGCTGCGCTGATAAGCAATAGCTGGCTTCTTGCTGGCACCGAATGCGTCCTTATCACCTAAGCGCTCTGCTTCTTTAGCTATCTCGATGTTAGCGAGATGCGAGATACTATCTATAATAAGTGTTTTATATTCATGCTTCTCTGTAGCTAAAGCTTTAACCTGCTCTATAACTTCTTTGAAATTATTAGCCCCTTGCTCAACGCCTAAATATACACCGCCTGCACGGCTTAATTTATCTGTGTAGTGGTTACGTGTTGCACCAGCTTCACTATCTATATAATAGCAGTTAGGGAAGTCTAATGATGTGAACGTTTTACCTGCTCCGGCTTTGCCGAATATAATAAGCTTCGGCTTTTGTGGGCTAACCGTCTGTGGACATACTGCTTTTAATCTACTCATTTTCTATTTCCTATATAATAATCGTTTAATGCCTGTAATACCGTTAGTAAATCATCATATGCATCTTGAGTTTTTTCTACTACATACTCATCTAAGGCACACGCAACACGATGTTTAATAAAAGCTTCCTCACCAATAGAAGGTTTATTTAAATGCTCTGTAAAAGCATCTTTTACACCATCGTAAATAGCAGCTTGCACATCAGTATAATGCGGCAAACAACTAACGAACGCTTCCTGTGTTTCTTTTTTATTTAACATAATTTTCTCCTTGCTAACAACTTTATAACATGCTAAATTTCCGTAGTCAACTAATTTTTTAACACAGGAGGAAAATAAATGACATATTCAGAAATGATTAAACAAGCCCGCAAAGACTCTGGCCTTACGCTAGAATATGTAGCTGAGAAGCTTAATACAAGCGCATCTTACTTGCATGATATAGAAAATGGAAAGACTAAAACGCCTAAAATGACATTACTTACCCAGTTAGCAGGGTTCTACTATATGGATAGAGACAAGTTATTAGTAGCAGCCGAAAGAATACCTGATGATGTGTTTTATAAAATCATTCGTAATCCACAATTAATTCAGGTCATCAGAGATGCAAACGTTTAACCAAGCTGTTACTGATTTTGGTATAATAGCTAACCATATACCTGATGACGGAGTTATATATCGTTATCCAACTTATGATAAGCCGCGCAGCCTGAATGGCTGGGCTGTCTTATTCGAGGGCGCAGAAGGCGGAGTATATGGAGATTGGCAAACGGGGGAGCAGTGCAACTGGCAAGCTGATTATGCTGACCCCGTTCGATTAAAAAAGAGTAGAGAAGATTTTAAAATAAAGCAAGAAAAAGCTTATGAAGAGGCCGCACAAGAAGCTAACAAGTTATGGAATAACTATGATTTAGAAGGTGAGAGTCTTTATTTAACTAGAAAGAAAGTTAAAGCCCACGGTATAAGATTTAATAACGGCCTTATAATAGTGCCGTGTTTGCGGGATAATAAAATAGTTACATTACAGACTATCTATCCAGACGGATTTAAAAGCTTTATGAGCGGTGGCGGATTTAAAGGCAGTAGTTTTGTTATACAAGGCGATAATAGCAGAATTATTATATGTGAGGGCTACGCTACCGGAGCAAGTATATATGAAGCTACCGGATTTACTGTAGTTATAGCATTTAATGCTGGTAATATTCCAAATGTAGCTAAGAACTATAAGGGTAAGCCGGTAACTATAGCCTGTGATAACGATGCGAATGGAGTAAGTGTTAAGTTTGCTAAGAAGACGGAATTCCCGCATATTATGCCAAAAGAAGTTGGCAAAGATTTTAATGATATAGCCAGAGATATACCAAGTTATTTCTTTGATTTATCACCGGCATTTAGTTTAAAGCATTATTTAGAAGATAAATCACCGATACCTGTAGATTTAATATCACCACGTATATTAACTCCTAATGGTTTAATGGTATTTGGTGGCGCACCTAAAGTCGGTAAGTCTGATTTCTTAGTTAATATGCTAGTTGCTATGGCAGGTGGTCAGCAATTCATGGGCATGACTCCAGCTAAGCCTCTGCGTATATTTTATCTTCAAGCAGAGGTAGAGTATCACTATTTAAGAGAACGTTTAAAGTGCATTGAAAACGTAGGTTCAGAGGCTGAAAATAATCTTTTCATTACGCCGCACTTAAAGATGATTCTAAATTCAGATGGTGTTCAGCGCATAGCCCGCACTATTAATGCTCATTTTAAAGATGGTATAGATATTATAGCTATTGACCCCCTAAGAAATGTTTTCGATGGCGAAAATGAAAACGACAATAATAGCATGATGACTTTTTTAAGAGAGCGCATAGAGCTGCTAAAGGAGCTTACAGGTAATCCTGCCGTAATAATAGCCCATCACACCAAGAAAATAAGTAAGGAAGCATTGGTTGAAGACCCGTTTCAAAGCCTCAGCGGTGCAAGCGCATTGCGTGGATATTATACTACAGGCATTATTATGTACCGCCCCGAAGAAACCTGTTCAGAGCGCAGAATAACATTTGAGCTTAGAAACGGTGCTAAAATTGATGATAAAAATATAGATAAAATTGAAGGTAGATGGTGTCAGATTGATAAAGAGTCTAGCCGTCTAGTAGGCCAACATCATGGCGAAAGATTAGATGCCGAGCGTCTACGCAAACGTGATGCTATACTAAATATTATAGCCACAGAAGCCGAAGAAAAAGGTCTGTTATATACTTCCAGACAGTTCAGAGAAACGTTCGAGGGACGCGATGGATTAGGTGGAAATACGACAATAAGAGATAGAATTAGCGTTCTTGCAACTAAAGGATATATTAAATTTCGTAGCATAAATGCAACGCACGGTGTGAAAAATGAGCTTATTATCGAAGGTATGCAACTTTTAGACACTATAACAGGGGAGCTGTTGCCGGTGAGTGCAACCCATTGTAAATCAAAGACAAATGGACGAATTGTCGAAGACCCGAACCCAGATACGTGGATTTACGAAAATTAACTAATATTCCTATATTTAATTAAAATATTAACCTTTTTTAAAAGAGGGGTTGAAACCCGCATGAATACTGGGGTGTTTTTTTAAGAGCCGCGCTGGCTGGGCTGGGCGCGCTAGTACCTCGTTTTTAGGGTAAAATAGGCCTCAAAGTGGCTGTAGCTGGGCTGGGCGTTTTTTGCCCGGGTCTGGAAGGCGCAGAAACCCTAGGTCGTGTTTTTGAAAAGGCCTATGGCTGGGGCGGGCGCTCACTTCTAACACCAAAATGCATAAGTCGTTGAAATATAAGGGAAATGGGTGGGCAACTTTTGTTTTTATTTTTGGACTATGAAATCATAATGCCCGCCCCTATGGCTGGGGCTTTCAGAGCCTAAAATAAAAAGTTGTCAGTACACCTTCCCCCTAAAGGGGGAAGAAAACCGCTAGGGTTTTTCTTTTCCCCCTTAGAGGGTAATTTGCGTTTTCTGTATAAAAGTTTCATAAAGATGATATAAATAAATTCGCAAGTAGCGAAAATAATTATTGACTAGCTAGTTTTGTTACGCTATATTCAGAATACAAACAACGGGAGAGGGAAGTGGATAGATTAAAAGAAGATTACCTAAAAGCTTTGGTTGACCACATAGGGCGTGTTAATTACCAAATAGGTGGAAATGATGCTACCGGTTATGGTGGTAGCCCGAACAATCAAGCTTTACAAAAAGAGCGGGAGAGTTTGCAAAAAAGGTTTAATTTGTTTTTAGATTCAGAAAAGGTAATGCCTAGATAAACAATAACCCAGACTTGGGTGGGGAGTGAGTAAGATGGGAGTAGATTTAACGTTGGGCGTAATGGACTGGGAAGATGATAAAACAGCTTATTGTTTTTCACGTTTAAATTTAGAGCGCCGTAGAGAGTTGTGGCCTGAAATTAACGGAAAGCCTCTAGGCAAGAAGGTAAGTGGTTATTTTAAAGATAATTATGGCGAAATCACAGAAGATTGTTATGGCGGTAAAATTACATACTTAGAAGCTGGAGAATTGCTTGAACTGAAAAACCACGAAAGTGTCAGAGATAATTTTACTAACAGAGCTATTTGGGCTTATTTGGCTGAGTTGCCCGCAGACCACAAGATTATTTTATACTGGAGTTGATATGAAAAACAACAATAACGACATAGACCAATTAATGGAAGAATGGCTCGAGGAATTAGAGGTGGAACATGCGCAGAGTATGGCACGGTTACGCTCTTTGGGTGGATGGCTCTTAGTGGGATTCGTGGTTTGGTTAGCGTTTGTGGCAATTAATTGGTAGGTGGGTATGGAGCCTGATTTGAACAGAAGAATTGATGAGGCTATGATTAAAGCTGATAGAACCTCTAAGGAAGCAGAAGGTTTATTGGATGGCCTAAAAGACTCGAAATATTATTACTTTAAACTTGGTTACGATGCAGGATTAGAAGAAGGAAGGAAAAATGAATTTAGAAGATATTAAGAAACAAGCTAAGATTGCTGAACAATGGCTAGAACTCGGGGCTTTTTATACTGACCAACTCCCTTTCCCTAAAGCACTCATTGCCGCCGCTCGTTTATTAGAGCAGGTTGAGGTTGTAAGAAGTGACGAAGTGAAGCAAATGGGAGATTTGTTAGAGGTTAAATATGGAGAGCGTGGGGAATTTACAGATTATATAAAATGTAAAAACGATGGCGGCCTTCCAGCAGTAACGCTTTCAACGCGAGTAATAATGCGTAACAACAAACCAGCTATTTATTTACCAAAGGAGATTGCAGAATGAGTGATTATATAGAAGATGTTATCTGGAGGTGGAATAAGGCTTGCGGTAATATGGCTGGTGTTCCTACGCAGTTCTGGAATGACTTGAAGTGCTTTCTAGCCTCTTTATTTGGGTTTGCTTTTTTTATATCAGTTCTGCCGCTAGTTCTTCTAATTCCTATTGTATCAGGCGTTTATTGTATACTAGGTAAATTAAACCACAAATGAAACAAACACTCAATCAAGCGAGGGAATATGACTGATATAGAAAATTGTCCATTCTGTGGCAAGCAACCAGAGTTAAACCATACCTTTGGCAAGCTGGTTATAGAATGCAGATATAAGAAATGCACAATTAGACCAAGTACGTGGTTGGCAGTATCAACAGATAAACTCAAAGTGGTTATCAAAGCTTGGAACACACGAGGAAAGATATGAAACAAACACCAGAATTTAATAGGCATCGGCATAATAAATTAATTTGTTGTGATTGCAATGAACGCCATGCAGAAATTGGTTCGATTGCATGCAGTCATTGTAACAATAAGACGAATAAAATGGTGTTAGAAAAAGTTAGTAAGGAAGCCAAGCTGCAACAACGCATTGCATCGCTTGAGGAAACTTTGGCTATAGCAATGGGGGATATTGTCTATTTAACTCATGAAAGAGCCGATAAAGACCGCTTTGGCGACACAATACACGCAATTGAAACTCTTTTAAACAAAAAGGATACCCATGATAAATAACGTACTGCAAGAAATTAGGGGAGCTTTAGCTATGGCATGGAATGCACTTGATTGGTACACCGAGAAAAGTGGTCATGAAGCATGCGTGAGTGTAGGTAAGGCAATTAAAAAACTCGATGCTTATATCGCTGATAATGGGTGGTTGCCGATTGATTGCGCACCGAAGGATGGAACATTGATTTTAATCTGTTTTAAGAGCGAACTACTGTCTGTATGGTGGCAACAAACTACGTTTTGGAGCAATGAAGAATGCTGGGAGGGCCTGCCTAAAGACATCATACCCACCCACTTCCAATATTTACCCCTCCCACCAACAGGAAACACTAACAAAGGAAAGTAATGGATATTAACAATGCAAAACAAATACTCTATATGGAAGAGCGGAGAGAATATACTAAGAATTGTTTTAAAAGGCAGTTAGATGAAAACATCGCTAGAATTGCGGAGATAGCTAACCATGAGTGGATAAAGAGAATGCCTCTAGTAAGGAAGGTAGACGAATGCTGTGAGGATTTCTTAGAGCGGGTAGAGGATGAGAGGTTGGTAGTTATGGTAGAAGAAAGGCTTTTGCAAGGATTTAAAAAATCTAAGGGGTGGTTTTTGATAGACCAAGACAAGAAACAAGAATATAGGGAAGATTATATCGGAAGCGATAGAGACTACCACTATGTGATAAAGCGGGTAGAGCCTACACCATACGAATCATTAACCCATCTTTTTAACGGAGCGTAGGATGAGATTTGAAGGACAAGTATATATAGGCGAAACACCAGTTAATGAAATTAAGCATGGTGATGTTATTACTTACCGCGGTAAAGATGGTGGTGAGGGTGTTATGGAAATTGACCCGATAACTAGGAAAGTAAAAATACCAAAAGCATTCCAGAGATTTAGAGCTGAAGTTAAAAATGGTGTGGTAGAATTAAAGATTGTTCCTTCTGAATTGGCGGTATCCCCCATTAAAAGGAAACATAGCCACGTTAACAAGTATGAGAGAATAGGGAAATAACATGGAACAAATGAGTGCCATAGAACTGTCTTACTACATTTCAGAGCATTACCCGCATTACGGTGATTTAAAGCTAAGGAACTGGCAACAAGTATATGAATATTTAATAACGGGGAAAATAACATGATAGACTTTATTGAATGGCTCTTAGGAGCGATAATAGTGACTGCGTTTCTATGTGCAGTTGGCGCTTTATTCGGTGGATGGGGATTAGTCCTTGTAATCACTGGATATTTTATATTAGGGGCAAGATACTAATAGAATCTTTATGCAGATAAGCGCACCCTTAAACTATGACACACGAACAAATAATTCAGATGTTGTTGAGAATCCACTTCAAACTAGCAATGGTTGCGAGATGATTAAAGTATTTACAAAGCGTGAAAGATACCGTATAATATTGGAATTATGGAAGTTATCCCGCAACAAGATGTAACCATTGGTGATAAAATCACACATAACGGCGTTACCTACGTTGTTGATGAGCATTTCTCACAAGGTAAAGATTTAGTGGGTTCTAAATATACGCATATTATGTATTCAAACAAAGGTGCATTTGGGATGGTGGAACATGTTTAATGAACAATTAATTGACAGTTACCCGAACTGGGAAGAGCCTGTTTTCTCTATTAGGGAAGATAATTATAGAGTGGATTACAAGAGTAAACAAACTGATAGAAAGCTTGGAGTAGAATTGCCAATCAAGTCTTTTGAAACTACAGACGAAGCTCAAATAGCTGCTTTGCATAAAAGTATGAATATATGTTTAAGCGATATGATAGGACAGGTAGAAAATGCTTAACTGGATATTAAAACCATTGCGTCCATTAGCTAGATGGATATTGTTTAAGTCCGAAAGAACGGATGACTAGTATGTTAAAAATTAACCAGTATAATCAATAACATGGCAGCACGTACAAGAAAAATAACATTAAGCGATGAATGGAAAGAGAAAATACGCATCTCCCATATCATAAATAGATTATCACAAAGCTTTGATGGTGAGCTAGAACTAACTGCAGACCAGATAAGAATAGCTGATATGTTGTTAAAGAAAGTTGTCCCTGATTTAGCTAGAGTAGATGGAACTATGGAGCATAGCGGCGAAATAGATATTATAAATGTGGTAAAGAAACTAGATGGACAAAGCTCAGGCTTACCAAAGATTGAGTGAGTATTTAGGCAACCAGCAATGGCGCTTAAACAACCTGTACCATATACGCAATAAGGATGGCCAGAAGACGTTGCTTAAGTTCAACTGGGCGCAGCATTCTTTTATGAGGGCTATTTGGTACTTCAATGTTATCTTAAAAGCTAGGCAGTTAGGCTTTTCTACAATGATTACAATATACTTCCTTGATTGTGCTTTATTCAACAGCAACCATAAATGCGGTATTATTGATAGCGGTATTGATGACGCTAAGAAGAAACTTAAGATGATTAAGTATGCTTATGACAATATCCCTGACTATGTAAAGAATGACCCTAATGTTGGTTTGCCTAACATGACTACAAACGCTGCAGAGCTGGTTGAGTTTGATAACGGCTCCGGTATATCAGTTGGAACATCACATCGTGGTGATACATTGCAGAAGCTATTGATTAGTGAATATGGTAAAGTATCAGCAGCTACACCAGAGAAAGCACGTGAGATTAAAACAGGTGCGTTGAATGCTGTTGGTATTGGACAGCAGATATTTGTAGAATCCACAGCAGAAGGTAAATCAGGTGAGTTCTACGATTTATGTCAATCAGCTATTAACCTAAACAATATTGGCAGGCCTTTAAGCAGGTTAGAGCCTAAGTTTCATTTCTACGCATGGTTTGATAATCCAGACTACCAGTTGAGTGATGAAGAAACACTTGGTGTTGTTATACCTATTGGAACAGCTGAGTATTTAGCTAAGTTCCCTCAGCTCACAGCTAATCAAAGAGCTTGGTATGCTGTTAAAGAACGCTTGATGGGTGAAGATATGAAGCGTGAGTATCCTTCAACACCTGCAGAGGCGTTTGAAGGCTCAATGGAAGGCGCTTACTACAGCAAAGAGATGGCTCAGGTGAGAAGGCAAGGACAACTAACAAACGTAGCTTATGATAGCTCTTATCCTGTTAATACCTATTGGGATATTGGGCAAGGCTCAGACCAGATGTCTATCATCTTCTACCAGAAGATTAACAACCGCCATAACGTTATCAATTATCATGAGTCTAGCAATGAAGGCTGGGCTTTCTATGCTAATCTGTTTAAATCATTTGGATATACATACGATACGCATTACTTCCCGCATGACGGCAATAAGAAGATTATAGGTACGGAAGTATTCACAACTAAGCAATTAGCTGAGCAGGTAGGTATTAGACCGATTAAGATTGTCCAAGTTACTAAGTCAGTGCATCTTGATATAATGAACTATTGCAAACCTTTGCTTCCTAATGTATGGTTTGATGAGTCTAAGTGTTCGTTACTGATAAATAGGTTAGATAATTATTCACGTAGATGGGATAGAATTAACGGTATGTGGTTGAATGACCCTAGACATGACGAAGCATCTCATGGTGCTGATAGTTTTAGAACTATGGTTATGGCAATACACAGCCACAAAGAAGAAACGGTTGAAAAGGTAATACCTCCCGGGTATTTTGCTACAACATCATACAGTCGTAGGAACTAATGGCTAAAGAAAAACTAGCAGAAAACAAGATAGTCAGTGACATGCTGAAAGACTTTAGGCTATCTGCCGACGCTGAAGCTGACAACAGAACACGCGCATTAGAAGTTCTAGACTTTACAAGACCCGGTGCTGACCAATGGACTGCTAATCAAGTTAAAGCCCGTGGCAACCGCGCTACATATTCATTCAATCAACTACCTAAGTTTGGCCGTCAGGTTATTAACGACCAATGGCAGAACGCACCACAGATTAAATATATCCCTAAGAACGGAACTAACGTAGATAAAGCTGAATTACTTGAAGATAAGGTTAGAGAGGTTCAAGCTAGTGGAAGCGCACAAACAGCTTATAAGCTAGCTATTGCATCACAGGTTAATATCGGTTGGGGTTATTTCGCATTCGGTACATGTTACGATAATGATGAGAATAACGACCAGAACGTATATATCCGTCAGATAGAAAATACATTCCAGATTTATGATGACCCTACAACAAGAGAGCAGGATAGAAGCGATAGACGCTTCCTAATTGAAATTGAGGATATGCCTCGCTCTGAGTTCAATTCAGGCCATGAAGATGTAGAATATTCTGCTAGTGACTTAGTGTCTATTGGTGATGATTATCCTGATTGGGCTAATGTTGGCAAAGATATTGTTCGTGTAGCGCATTACTGGCGCATTGAATATGATAAGTCTAAGCTTTGGTCACATAAAGAAACCGGTGAAGTAACTAAAGAAAAGCCTAAGAACAAAGACGACTACAATGAGCGCGAGATTAAGAAGCCGCGTGTAATGTATTACAAATGCACAGCATTAGATAAGCTTGAGGAAAGACAATGGGAAGGCTCTTATATTCCATTCTGCTTTGTTGAAGGTGTTAAGACCATTGTTGATGGAAAGGTTTATTACACTGGTATCTATGAAGATATGCTATCAACTCAGGTGTTGTATAACTACGCAACTAACACAGCTATTGAGCTTGCAGAATCTGCACCTATCTCTCCGTTTGTAGGAGATAGCAGAGCATTTAAAGGCTTTGAAAAGTACTACGATGAGGCAAATACTAAAAACTTCGGCTATTTACCTTATAACGGCGTAGGAGATAACGACCAGCCTATCCCGCCACCACAACGCTTACAAAACTCTGCTGACCTTTCCAGTGCTGTTAATCTTATCCAAATGGCTGAGCAAAACTTCTATGGTACATCAGGTATTTATCCAGCATCATTAGGACAGGAGAGCAACGAAAAGTCTGGCAAGGCTATTATTGCCCGTCAACGCGAAGGTGATGTATCTACATCTAACTATTCAGACGCATTTGCACGTGCTTTGCAATATGGTGGCGTGATATTCAAAGATTTAGCTAAGAAGATTTATGATGGTGCGAGAGAAATACAGGTAATGAGCGAGGATAAGAAAACCCGCTCAGTTAAGATTAACAAACGCTACAAAGATGAAAAGACTGGCAAGCCAATGCATTTCGACCTCACTGAGGGTGATTACGAGGTAATGGTTACAACAGGTGCAAGCTATACAACTAAGCGCGAAGAAGCTAGGGAAGCACAAATACAGCTATTCCAAGCAGCACCTGCCGCAATGTTGCCTGCTTTACCTATGATTATCCGTAATATGGATTGGCCGGGTGCCGATAAAACAGCAGATGCAGTTGAACGTGGATTACCACCTGAGCTTAGAGACCCTGAGCAGATGGAAGAACAAATGCGTGATATTCCACCTATTGTTGCTCAGCAATTACAGCAAGCTCAGCAGATTATTGAGCAATTAGGCGCTCAGTTGCAGCAATCACAACAGGAATTAGCAGATAAACAGGCAGATTTACAGCTTAAAGACGCTGATTTGCAGTTGAAACAGCAAGAATTGCAGAAAGATATGGCAAGCGATACCATGAAAAACCAGACTGACCAAATGAAATTACAGGTTGATATGGCTAAAAACCAGCTTGAAATGGAAAAGATAGCGTTTGAACGTGAAAAGCTAGAGTTAGACAATACACGCAGAATGGAAGACTTCCAGCGCAACCTAGAAAAAGTACAGGGCGAAGTAGAATCATTAGCTCAAGATACAACATTACAAGCTCAGGAACTATCAGAACAAGATGGCGGCATGGATGAAGAACAGGCTCAAGAGTTGAATGGGCAGGTTGAGGTTATTGGTATTCTTGCTCAGCAAGTAGCTGGATTACAGCAATCATTTGAACAATTCGCAGTTGCAGTTAATGCTCCTCGTCAGATAGTACGCGACCCTAATACTGGTTTAGTTAGCGGCGTTGTTACAGTGTAGGTAAATATGTTTGGAGGCTTCCAAAGTAGCGGATTCCAGAGCGGTTATCAAATTGTTATTGCTGGCAATGTAGCTCCAATACCTGCTTATAATGGAAACAGCATTGAAGAATATAAATCTTCAGCTCATGAACTGGCAAGAATAGCTAAAGAAACAGCATTCTATGCTAATAAAATCCAAGAGACTAAGAACGAACAACGCGCCATTGAGTACAAACTTGATGATTTAGAATTTCGCAGATTAAGAGATTTAGCTGACGAGCAAATGCAACTAGAGTTGTTAATGTTGCTGCAAGAACAGCAGAGACTGCAGCTATTACTGATTCAACTACAGCAAAAAGAATTAATGATACTGAGAGACGAGGACGATATTCTCACTATCTTAATGAGCCTACCATTCTACGCTTGACAAACCCAAAACATAAGGAATATAATATGAATGAAGATACAGAAGTAGTTATCGACTCTACGGTGACACCAGATGTAACAGACAGATTTGAGGTTGAAACTAATATAGAGCCTGAACCGAAGCAAGAAGTAGCCGAGGAAAGCCCTAAAGAAGTTATCGACAAGCCAGAGACGGAACCTAAACAGGAACCGCAAGAGCCAAAATCTACAATTTCCCGTAATGCACAGAAAAAGGCTGCAAGAGAGCTTTTAATTCGTGAGAATGCCATAAAAGATGAGCGTATTAGACATCTTGAAGCAGAGTTCGCTAAATTAAATCCTCAGGAGCCTAAGCCAGAAGTTAAGCAAGAGCGGGATTACTCCAAAGAACCTAACATCACAGATTATGAAGATGTCTTAGAATACAACCGCGATATTGCTAAGTATGAAGCACGCCAAGCATTCCAAGAAGAAACATCTAAGTTAAGTAAGCAGAAACAAATTGAAGCTTTTGAAGAGAAAGCGGATGTATTGAGAGCTGAAAAACCTGATTTTGATGAGAAGTTACTAGCAGTGCGTCAAAGCGGTTTAGTAGAGCCTCAAGTAGAAGATGCAATTATGTCTTCTGGTATGAGTGCTGAAGTTCTTTACCATCTAGCGCAATATCCTAGTGATTTGGTTCAATTAAGAGGTCTTCCAAAAGAATTACTGCCTAAAGCTATGAAGACTATTGAAGCTTTCATAAAACAGGGCGCAACAGTAGAAGAAAAACCAAGAGTAACAAAGGCACAACCTCCAATTACTCCTCCGGGCAATACAGCTAAAACCGATAGGTCTATAAACTCGTATACTCAGGAAGAAATAGAAAACATGCCTTTGGATGAATACAACAAACGATTTAACGTAAAACGCTAGGTGGGTAAAATCCCCTAGCATAACAACTAGGGGACTGCCACATGCCGAATATTGTACCAATTCAAACAATCATTGCTAAGCGTATGCTTTCAAGATTGCAAAACAAACTACCAATGACAACTTATGCTAATAAGGATTTCCAAGCCGATTTAGCTAACCGTGAACGTCGTGACGGTGGTATCATCAACATTACTAAACCACCTCTATTTGATGTGCGTTCTGGTGAGGTTATGGAAGTTCAATCAACTGTAATTCCAGCTATCTCAACAAACTTGAACATGTTTGGTGTTGATATTTCTGCTTCACAACTAGACCTACAGATTTCTTATGATGCTGTAGAACAAGGTATGATTGACGGTGTTCTAGACGGTGCTGCGGCAGCTCTTGCTGCTAAAGTTGAGTCAGACGGTTTCAACCTAGCTCTTAAAGTTGCTAACGTAGTTGGTACTCCGGGTACTGCAGTTACTGACCCGGGTGTTTTAGCAACAGCTGGTGCTTTAATTACATCTAACGGTGGTTTGATTGGTTCAAACACACGTATTGGTCTATTGAACAGCTTCCAGAATGCTAACTTCGCTACTGGTGTTAAGAACTACTTTAATCCAACAGGTGTTGTAAGCAAAGCTTATGCTGACGGACGTTTGGGTGAAGGTTATGGCTTTGACTTGTATGACGAGCCGGTTGCTTCAACATTCACTTCAGGTACATACGGTGGTACTCCACTAGTTAACGGTTCATTGCTAGGCGGTGGTAACGTTATCGTAACTGACGCATGGACTGCAGCTTCATTCTTGAACGTTGGTGACACATTCACAATTGCTGGTGTATTTAACCGTAACCCACAATCTAAAGCGTCAACAGGTAACTTGAAGCCTTTTGTAGTAGCTGCTTTGTCAACTGCTGATGGTTCAGGTAACATGACAATCACTATCGGTGAAGATGGTATTATTGCTTCTGGCCCACGTCAGAACGTAGTAATCACTGCTGCAGCCGGTGCTGATAACTCACCACTAACTGTTACATCTGGTGCATCAAACACAACATCAAAACAATCATTGGTGTATGACAAAAATGCATTCACATTTGCAATGGTTCCATTGGCGAAAGTACCTACAAACCTAGGTGTTGAGTCAACTGTTGTTAACGACAAAATGAGTGGTCTGTCTATCTCTATGAAAGAGTTTTATGATGGACGTACTAACCAACGTATGGTGCGTTTCGACGTATTGTATGCATGGTTAGAAACATACCCACAAATTGCTGCTCGTATTCTAGGTTAATATAAATATAAAAGGAGACTATCATGGCTATTGCTACAACAATTAATAAAACATCGTTGCTTCAAAACAACGCTAATCCACAACCAGACACACTACGTAACACATTCAATGTTGTTACACTAGCTGCAGCTGGCACAGTTCAGGCTGATGCTACTGCAATTGGTAACGTAGCGCCTTTCGTTATCGTAAGCAATAATACTGCTGCTAACGGTTTGGTTTTACCAGCAGCTGCTTACATCGGACAGGAAATTACTATCTATCCAGCATTGATTACTAATGCTCCTAAGATATATCCTCCAGTAGGCGGTACTATCAATTCTGGTGCAGTAAATGCTTCAGTTGCGACAACAGCTCGTAAAGCGGTGCAATACACCTCTATTGACCGTACTGGTCTAAACTGGGTAACTAACGGATTATAGGAGTTATTATGACAATTAAGAAAACAGAGACTAAGACTATTGAAGAACGTAAAGAAGAAGCACAAAAGATTGCTGACACTATTGTTCCTAAAAGTGCAGGCGCATTGCTAGAAGCTGCTCGTAAAGCAGATACTCGTGCAGAAGCTGACGCACAAACTAACAAAACAACTGACCCTAATGAAGTTAATATTGTTAAGCAACTTGACCCTGAAACTGAGGCTCAACTAACTGCTAAGCAAAAGCCTATTTCTGATGCAGAGTACGAACGCCGTACAAAGCTAGATGTAAGTGATGCTAACTATATTAATCCTTCTCTAGAACACGGTAAATAAAAATGGCATATACCGCCCTAAATCTAATAACTGATGTGTTGCTAGATATGGGCGTTATTGCTGATGAGCAAACTCCTACGGCTTCACAGGCTGTGGGAGCGCTCACAAAGCTTAACGACCTTATTGAAGCTTGGAATCTAGACACACTGAAAGTATACGGTGCCAAGCAGTATATCTTACCTCTGGTTCCAAATCAGGGGACATACACGATAGGTACAGGCGGTAACTTAGATGTGCCGCGCCCTATTCTTATTACAAAGGCTTTTATTCGTCAAAACACCGGTGTTCCTGCTAATCAATATGATTACCCTGTGGAAGTGTTGACTAACGAAGAATGGTCTGAATTACCAAACAAAGCTATAACGGGGACATTTCCTTATGCTGTTTGGTTTAATGAAACATATCCATATATTCAATTAAACGTATCTCCGGTTCCTACGGGGAGCAATTACAGTCTGATTTTTTGGGCAGACGGTATGGGCGGAGAGTTGACTTTAAATACAACTCTCCAACTGCCTCCGGGATATAAACGTGCGCTTAAATACGCTTTGTTTATGGAGTTAGCACCGGGTTATCAGATTGAAACACCTGCAGCTATTGCAGCTTTAGCATCATCATCAAAGCATCAAATTGATGTATATAACTTACAACTAAACGAATTAAATATAAACCGTGGTTACTGGTTTGACATCTACTCTAATAGAATAAGGGGCTAATTTTGGAAGCAGGGGTAGTCGGAGGTAGTTCACAAGAACTTTCTTTACCGTTTAACGCGGAAAGAACCGTCAATATGTACGCAGTTGTAGACCAGCGCGGCAAGAAACCTGCATCATTATATGCAAGACCGGGTAATAATCTATTCGCTACTGTTGGTGTTGGTGCAGGACGTGTGGGATTTGCATCTACTAATGGTCGTGTGTTCGTAGTATCTGGCGCTGTTTTATATGAAGTAAACGTTGATGGAACAAGTATTTCACGCGGTAGCTTATTACAGAGCGCAGGCAATATAACTGTTGCAGAAAACGGTTTTCAACTAGCTATATGTGATGGAACTGATTTATATATCCTGAAATACTCTGATAATACATTCCAGCGTGTGGTTAGTGCTAACCTTCCAAGTGCTGCAAGTGTTATATTTCTTGATGGTTATTTCATTGTTAACCGCGCATTAAATAGCGGTATCTTTCAAATATCTGCACCTTATGACGGAACTACATGGGCTGCATTAGACTTTGCAACTGCCGAGTCATCACCTGATAGCTTGGTTAGGGTTGCTAATATCTATGGTCAATTATGGTTGTTTGGTGCGTTTTCTATAGAGATATGGAGCAATACAGGTGCTGCATCATTCCCATTTCAGAGGGTTAATAGTTCTGCAAAGCTTTCTGTTGGTACTGTAGCCCCTTTTTCAGTGTTAGAACTGGATAATACGGGCTATTGGATAGGTAAAGATATAAACGGTGTTGGTATAGTATATAAAGCTAATGGATTCACTCCTGAGCGGGTTTCTACTGAGCCTATTGAGCTTAGATTGCAGAGTGCGCCAGACCCTTCGTCATTAAAAGCTTTAGCATATCAGGAAGCAGGGCATATATTTTACATGATAACAGGCGGCGGCATGGAAACTGCGCTTGTGTTGGATATTTCAACTAAATTATGGTCTGAATGGTCTTATCTGAATAGTTTTGGTGAGTATGAGCTGCCACTGACTAACTATTTATTCTTTGCATTTGGTAAAACGCTAGGATTAGACAGAAATAACGGCAATATTTATCATCAAGCACAGCAATATTATTCTGATAATGGTGATGAAATAGCAAGGGATAGGACATTCACGCATATATTTGATAACGGCAATCCTTTCTTGATTAAGAATTTGACAATTAACTTTGAAACAGGTGTGGGTAATGCAAACCTGCCAGACCCTAAAGTTATGCTATATCTATCAAATGATGGCGGGCGTTCATTCTATACTTATTTTGAATGCCAATTAGGTAAAATAGGTAAATTCCTATCACGTGTTGTATTCTGGAGATTAGGTCGTCATAGACAATGTACTTTCAGAGTAAGGGTAACTGATGCAGTTAAATGCGTTATAACCGGTGGGAGTTTTAACGACTGATGTTTAATGAAGCGCCAATTTCGGAGAGAGTAGTAGATGAAAATGATAAGGCACGTCCTGCATGGGTTGAGTTCTTTTCGCTATTAACTAGAGGTGATATAGGTACAACATGGAATCCAAACATAGTCAATTTAGGCTCTGTTGGAGCGCCGACAATTACAGGTGTTTATTACCAGAATAATGGATTTACAGACTTTGCTATAAAGATAGTTCCTACAACTAATACAAGCTCTGTGTTGGGCAGTACATCAGTATTATTGCCGTTTAACGCTACGGTTGATACAGGTGCTTTTGTTATAGCAGGAAATACATCATCAACAGCAATTGTTAACTCATCAAGTGATACGTTGTTCTTTCCTACATGGACTAACATAACAAGTACAATAAGTATTACAGGACGAGTAAAGAACTAATGGATTATTTGAATTAATTTAGCTAATATAATTACGGGGAATTTATGGAAGAAGAACTGCAAGAAACGTCTAATACACCAGAATCTGCAGGACGCGGGACTGATACGGTATTAGCCCACATGTCACTAGGTGAAATTGTAATCCCTCGTGCAGTGCAGGATGACCCAGAAGTCCAACAGATGTTACAAGCTATCTTTGAGAAAGCAGGTGCTAATATCAATGAATTTACTGTTGGTGACCAAGCAAACAAGATTAACCCTGAAACAGGTTATCCTGAGTTTGGTTTCGGCTCTTTCCTGAAGAAAGCGTTTAAAATTGCAGCTCCGTTAGCTTTGTCTTATTTCGGTGCGCCTGCTGTACTTGGTTCAACTACTTTGGGCGGTGCATTAGCTGGTGGTGGTATCGGTGCATTGACAGGTGGTGGATTAGGTGGTGCTTTACAAGGTGCAGCATTAGGTGGTTTAGCTCCTAACCTTAAAGATATTGGTTCTTATGCTAGCGGTGCATTAAAAGATTTCGGTAATGCTAGCGGTTTAAGTGATGCTTATAATACAGCTTCTGGTGCGTTAGGTAATGCATATAGAGGGATTTCAGACGCTATTGGCGGTGCTTATAACGGCAGTGCTTTACAGGATGTTTACTCCAGCGGTAGTAATGCTTTAAAATCTATTACTGGTTTGGGTGAAAGTACAAGCAATATTGGTTCTGCACCACAAATAACAGGCGGTGGTGGCTCATCTTATTCAGGCGGTTCAGGAAGTATAGCAACTGATTTCGGTAATCAATCACGAGATATTTTAAACAATGCCGGCACAGGTGGATTAACATCTAGTCTGGCAAGCAATCCATCAATATTAAATACAGGAGCAGACGTGGCAAAATCATCAAATAGTTTCTTATCACCGGCAGTAAGTGCATTGCTAGGAACTTATTCAAACAACAAAGCAGAAGATGCTTTATTGTCTCAACAACGTAACAATCAGGCGTTGCTATCACCTTATTTGAACTTCAAGTTTGACTCTACTGATTTGCAGAATGACCCGGGTTATCAGTTCAATCTATCACAAGGCAACCAAGCCCTTGATAGACAACAACTTGCAAAGGGTGGTTATTTCTCAGGTAATGCGTTGAAAGAAGCTCAAACATTCGGACAAGGTCTAGCCGATAATACATACAACACAGCGTTTAATCGTGCATTACAAACTAATGGTGCTGGTTTACAGGGTGCATTAAGCATGGCTGGTATTAATGATAATATTGGTAATATTAAAGCTAATTCAGTTACTAACACTGGAAACCTTTATAGCGGTGCTTTAGGTTCTATATTACCGGGTAATTCATTCGATAACACAGGTGCTTTGCAGGGCGGTGCTGGGAATGATATTCTAACACAGCTTTTAAGACTCCAACAGAAGCAAGGAAGTATATATGGCAGTTGATTTAAGCGTATTTGGCAGACAAAAGACCGTTATTGACCAACAGCAATTGCAGGCAGCGTTTGAGGCTAAGAAACAAGCTCAACAGTTGCAAGCATTGGGTACTGTTGCGGCTCTACAGCAACAATTAAGTCCGCAGCTAAGTCCTAAAGACCTTATTGGTTATCAAATGCAAATGCAGAATCATCAGGATGCTATGGATATTAAAAAGCAATCTATGGCAAGTACTGATGCTTATAGAAATGCTACGCTTGACGCAAAGAAAGATACTAAGCAGGAAAAAATAGACCAAAAGAAGCTTGTAGACCAAAATCTATTAAGTACTGCATTAAGCGCAAATCAAGAGCAGATTAACAAGATTAACGAGCTGTTTGACCCTGAAGGCAATTTGAAAGAAGATGTCGCAGCTAACTACGGAACAACACTAGGTATGCAGTTGCCAGTTGTTTTTCAAAGCACTGCTGATGCTCGTTCTAAGTTAAATAATGTAAACGCTAATAGTTTTATTAGAGCTTTGGGAGATATGAAAAGTCAGTCTGCTACAGGCGCTAGTGGCCTAGGTGGTTTATCAGAGAAAGAAGGTGATAAAGTTCAAGCTGCTTCTAATGCTGCTGCAGATACTCGTCAATCTCCAGAGTCTGCAAAGGCGAATTTTCTAGCATACAAAAAGAGCTTAGAAGACAGTAATACAAGACTGCAGAATGGCTTTTATAATATCTATGGGGCGCAAACTGGTAATGTAGGATTGCCCTCAACTGGTACATCTCCAGTAGCACCAACTGCTGCACCCGCAGCTCCTCTTACAGCAATAGGAGCAAACGGACAAAGACTTCAACTAATAAACGGAGCATGGCAACCTCTATGATTCCAACGCCACAACTATTAGCTAGTTTAGAACAAAAGAACGGTTTGCCGCAAGGCCTGTTATCTGCTGTTATGCAGCAAGAAAGTGCTGGTAATCCTAATGCTGTATCACCTATGGGCGCAAAAGGTGCGTTTCAATTTATGCCAGAAACGGCAGCGCAATACGGAATAGACCCATTTAATCCAGAGCAAGCAGCAACCGCCGCAGCTCAAATGTTTGGTGAGTTATCTCAGAAATATCAAGGCGATATACCTTCAATGCTTGCCGGATATAATTGGGGACAGGGTAACGTAGACAGAAAAGGCTTGCAAAATGCGCCTGAAGAAACAAGGAATTATATAAAGAAGATTCAACCACAACTTGGCCAGCAATATGCAGATAGCGGCCAGATTATGAATGATGCTAGCAATATTCCGCCATTACCTGAAGGATTTACTTTAGAGCAGCCTACAGCAACACCTTCTCAGGGTATTCCACCTTTGCCAGAAGGCTTTGTTCTAGAGTCTGAAGTACAACAACCTGCTTCGCAACCAGTAACACAAGAACCTTCTTTAATGGAGACGTTTGACCAATCTCCTTTTATGGGGCGTATGCAAGCTGATTTCGCTAAAAGAAAACAACAAGCTAATGCTATTGCTAATGCAGACCAGTCAGGTATAGAAAACCTAATCCAAACTGCAGGACTAGGCGTTAATCTCTTGGGTGACGCGGCAGGTAATGTTATAGGTTCTGGTGTAAGATATATAAATGAAGCTATTCCAGATAACTTGGTTAAACGCACGCTTGTTAATGGTGCAACTAATCTAGCTACCGACAATCCAGTATTGCAAGCTTTCGGTGAAGGTGCTGGTGCTGTTAGCGAGTTCGCAAAAGAACATCCAAGATTAGCACGTAATCTACAAGCAGTTGGCTCTCTAGGTAACGTGTTGCCTGCAGTGGGTGCAACTGAGAAAGCAGTTCAAGGTGGTTTATACGCTGCAGAAAAAGCAGGTTCAGGTGCAGCTAAAGTAGCTGCTGCTCCAGTTAAGGGCGTTGCATTAAGGGCTAAAGGATTTAATGCGCTAGCTGGTGATGACTTAAAAGCTCTTGTAAGAGAAGAGGGAAAGAAAACTACTGCAGCCTATAAGGCGGTTGATAAAACTGGTACTGTAGTTAGCAAAGACTCAACTAAATCGCTGCAAGATAAAATTAATTCTAAGTTGGCAGAAACAGACTTAGATGCAGAGTTCCAGCCTAAGACTATTGCAGCTTTGCGCGTGTTAAAAAACAACATTAAAGACAAGGCAACTGGTTCAGGTCAAATAAATTTGGGTAAATTAGACCAATTTAGACGTTTACTAGGACGTGCAGTATCACCGGAAGATAAGTTGGTTGCCGCACAGTTGCGTGATGTTTTAGATAATCATCTAGATGACTTAGCAGATACAGATTTAGTTGGTGGTACAAAAGATTCTATTAATGCTTTAAATGAGGCAAGAGCTACTGCTTCTCGTGGTTTTGCAGTAGAGAAAATAGCTAAGATTATTAAAAAGGCTGATGGAGATGATAACGCTATTCGCAAAGGTTTTACCAAGTTTTTAGAGGACGATAAGAATTTACGAGGATTTAGCGGCGCAGAAATAGAGGCGTTCAAACAAGCGTCTAAAAACACTGGCGCTCAGGCTGTTGAAAAGTTCATAGGTAGATTCGGTATTGATGGCAAAGGCGGTGTATTGCCGACTTTAGCTGCTAGCACTACTGCTGGTGTTGGGTCGTTAGCCGTTCCTGCCGCTATTCCTGCCGTTGTTGCAGGTACCGCTGCTAAATACACAAGAAAGCTTGCAGCTAGAGGAGATGCCCAGAAAGCGTTAGAAACTGTCTTAAATAGAAAAGTAACTAAAGAAGAATTACAGAAAGCATTTGAAGCTAGAAAGGGGAATAAATAGCTATGAGGCTAAATAGCACTAACAAAGAAATTGTAAATTTAAGCTCGCCATATCTATCCATCATAACCATATATTAACACACTTTAACAATTAAATCAACTTGAAAAACACAAAATAATAATATAGGATTTCCACCATGTCAGTATTGCTTTTACCGCCAATCTTCCAGTTCTTTGATGACAATGGCGACCCATTAGCAGGCGGTAAGATTTACACTTATGCTGCTGGAACAACCACACCTCTTGCAACTTACACAAGTAATGTTGGTAATATAGCTGCTCCTAACCCTATTCAGTTAGATGCTGCAGGCCGTCCAGAGTCAGGTAGTGGTGCTATTTGGGGCGAAGGTGCTTATAAGTTTATCGTATTTGATGCTAATAACGTTCAAGTTGGTGACGTTCTAGATAACGTAGTTTCATTCAATTCACTTGTAGATGCTGCTAACGCTTATGCTGAAACATTCTCAGGTAATGGCGTACAAACAGTATTTACTACAAGTCAGACACTAGGCACAGAAGAAAAAGGCTTGATGATTTTCATCAATAACGGTTTACAGCAGATTGTAACTAACGGTGATTTCGCTACAGATACTGTATGGAGTAAGGGAGCGGGTTGGACTATTGGCTCGGGCGTTGCAACGGCCACAGGCGCTATTTCTACAGCTATATCACAAGTTCCAACTATTCCGCTGGTAATAGGACAAGCTTATTCAGTGGTTTATACTATTCCTACTTTATCTGCCGGTACGCTAACAGCTTCACTTGGCGGACAATCCGGCACTCCAAGAACTGCAACAGGTACTTATCGTGAAGTAATTATCGCTTCTAATACCACTCCTATTGCTTTCACAGGCGCTGGTTTCACAGGTACGCTAGATAATGTTTCTGTTACTGCAGCGGTATCTGCTGGTGGTGATTTAGTTCCTGTAACTGGATATACTATTAATGGAACAACATTAACATTTGCCTCACCCCCTCCAATTGGTGTGAATAATATTGATGTTCGTGCACCTTCTTTATTGTTAGGCGCAGCATCACAGGCAGCTTCATTGGCGCAAGTATACGCAGCTCAGGCTTTAACATCACAGAACGCAGCCGCAGCAAGTGCTGCAAGTGCTGTTGCTTACCAGACTAAGAATAAATGGACATATTCTACTAACCCTGCAATGGCAGACCCTACAAGCGGTTTTGTTCGTTTCAACAACACAACTATTTCACTATCAACGGCTATGGCTATTTCTGACTTATCCAGTGACACGGGTTTGCCAGATTTAAGCGCATGGATTAATACATGGGATGATGGCGCAGGTTCAAACAGAGGTACTCTTTATATATTCAAAGATACTGCTAATTTTGCACTATTTACAGTGAATGCTGCAAGCGTTGATGGCGGTACATGGAATCAAGTTTCTATTGTATATCTAAGCGGAGCTGGTTCTTTTGTTAACGGCGACCCTTTATATTATGGTTTTGCAGCTTCTGGGCAAACATCTGTTGTAGGTGGTATTACTGCTTTAACAGGCGCAGTGACTGCTAGTGGTTCTGGTTCTGTAGTTGCTACAATTGCTACGGATGCTGTAACAACAGTTAAGATTTTAAATGATGCTGTTACTACTGCTAAGATTCTAAACGCTAACGTAACCAATGCTAAGCTTGATACAACAGGTGTTTCTGCGGGTTCTTATACATCTGCTAACATTACAGTGAATGCTCAAGGTAGAATTACAGCGGCAGCTAACGGTTCTGGTTCTGGTGGTGGTTTAACTGTAATTGGTACATCTACACCAACAGGAGTTGCCACGGTTACTTTCAGCTCCATTCCACAGACATATAGAGGTTTATATCTTGTATGGGATAACTTGAGCAATGTTTCTGCTACACGTAATTTGATTGTTAGAGCAGATGAAGGTAGTGGGTTTACTGCGAATTCTCAGGCAAAGAAATTCAGTTCTACTACATTTACAACTTCATCAGGTACTGATTTACTTCAAACCTCAGCTACTCTTACTTCGGCTGCAGATTCTATATCTGGTTTTATAAAAATCCTTCCATATCAGTCAATGACTATGGCTGCAGCTCTTTTAGGTGCTGCAAGGGAATATACAGGCATGTATTATGACTCTGCCACAGGCGTGTTCGTACAGCTTAACGGCTTCCTAATTAACAACGGCGCAAGTGATGTTGGTGTAACCGGCCTTAGACTGGAATGGAACTTATCAGGTAACTTCGATGCAGGAACAGTAACTTTATATGGGATAAACTAATGATTGAACAAATTATAGATTGTAAAACAGGCGAGATAGTTAACGTAGATTCGGAAACTGGATTCGTAGTAGAAGTAATTCAAGAAGCAACAACCAACGGAGAAGAAGATGAAACTATATGATTTAGGTGTAACTGCAGTATTATTGACGTTCCTGATTGGCGCGCTATTCGGTACTGCTATTGAAGAAGAAAGAGACGTAATTGACGTTGTAAAAACAAAAGATAAGGAATAACCATGCAAACATATACTAAAGTAATTACAGCTAACGGAAACTATCCAATTGGCACAACTGCAGGAACAATATCGCTTGTTCAATCTGGAACGGGAACATGGGCGCTTAACTACAGCCCTGATAACGGTACTACGTTAATTCCTATGAGAGACCAAGGTGGCGCTGTTGTAACAGGTACTGCAAGCGGTGGATTCAACTATCAGCTAGCTAACGGTACCAGCAATACTAATGCCTCTGGTGCTTTACAGGTTTATGTAACTGTAACTGGTGCAAGTGGTTTGACTCTAACGGTATATGTTCATGGTTAATTCAATTATATCCAATCCTGTTTGCAATCCAGTTTGGAATCCAGTTTCTAATGCTGCTGGAAGCGGTGACTTAGACGTAAATAGCTATGCTTCCCGTGTTGCGGCTAATGGTGGAACTATATCTCCTTCCGCACTTGCAGAGGTTAGTAAGTTTATTCTAGGCACTAAAGCAGACGGTACATGGTCTAAACTATATGATGTTGGATTATTTGTAGGCGTTGGAAATAGACAAGCAGCTAATGTTAAAATCAAAGCTTTCCCGGGTAGTCCAAGTACGTTTGTAAGCAATGGGTTTGTTGATGCTGATTTCACCTCAACTGGTGCAAGTGCTGGTTTGAAAGGTGATACAACAGGAACTAAATATCTAGAATGTGGATGGTTTATTCCTAATCTAGTTATAGGCGATAATCATCTGGGTATTTATAACACGGTTGTTAATGATGGCAATAGAGCGCCATGCGGAGCTGTTATAGCGGGCTCAAGCGCATACTTCTTTATGCGTTCATCTCAAGCTGATGTTGGGCCGGATGGTTCAGATATTTCTCTTGGTAGAACTGCTGGTGGTAATAATGGCTTCAGAACAGGTTACACGTTTGGTTCTAATCAAGGTGGCAGTCTATATGGTAATATTAATAACTCACAAATATTTACCTCAGCTACTAGTGGCATTATGCCTGCTGACGTGATGATTCTATTTAACGTGAAAGTCAGTGGTGTTATTGCTGCTGCTCAAGCGTATAACGGAACTTTATCTTTTTATCATTCTGGATTAGGATTAACTCCTGCCGAATCTATATCGCTTGGTGTAAGGGTTAACACATTAATGACAGCTTTCGGTGCTAACAAATATTAGGTAATAATGGCTTCAATCAAGCATAAAAAGGTTAATACAGTGCCAGCTTGGAATCAGGCTGATTTAGATGCTGCTATTGCCGGAGCTGCTGCACCTCCTCCGCCGGGTACTTTAATATCTGGATTTACCACTACTCAAGACTGGAATGATGACCATGATATTGATTTATCTGGATTGATTTCTGCTGGTATGAACACAACTGTTACAGGTTCTGGCACCGCCGGAAGTCCTTTTGTTGTATCTACTATAGACGGCACAATAAACTCTGGTACAGCGGCGAATGCTTTTGGTGATTCATTTACTGTTGGAGTGGGCGCTAGTACTCCTAGCCTTGCATATATACCTTTATTGGCCGCTGATAAAGACTGGACAATCTCTAATTATGCTGTAAGTGGTTCTATGGCTGCAGACCAAGCTAGTGCTATATATGCGCAAACTATAGGAGATAATACAATATCCACCTATGGAATAGGTTTAAACGATGAGCGTATTTATTTTACTGACACTGGTAAGTTAAAGGTCTTTCAGTCTATTCATCAGGCAGAGCTTGCATATATGGCAATACCTAACGCAAATAAGGTGTTAGGTCTTTCTTCTGCTGTTACTTATACAGGAACATGGAATAATACGCTTGTTTATGGCTTGGGCAAATCTTCTTCTCAGTCTGGTGCTACAGCCGCATTTACATTATATGGAAGTAACCTGCTTATAGCAATGATTCAGCAGGATAGTAATATTGGTACTTATACAATAACTGTTGATGGTGTGTTGGTAGATTCTTACACCACGCTAGGCGAAGGACAGATACTTACTTTTCTTGGAACACCATACGCACCTAAGTTAATAGTAGTGCCTAACTTAACAGAGGGCGCTCATAATGTTGTAATTACTGTAACATCATCCGCACCCGGTGTAGTTTATTTTGATTGGGCGGCTGGAACTAATGATTCCCTTAAAGCTGGTGGCCCATCTGTATATGTATCTAACATAGTTCGTAGAACAGCAGCATCTTATACAATTTACGGTGGTAGTCCTGCTAACGTCATTACTTACAATGTGGCAATTAAAAATAACATAGCTTATCTTGCTTCGTTAGGACTAAACATAACTCTTGTTGATATAGCTTCAATGCTAAACATCACAACTGATTTAAGTGTTGATGAAACACATCCAAGTGATGCTGGGCATTCTAAAATCAGGGATGGATTTGTAACAGCTACTAATAGGTTAATATATCCACGAGAAAGACAGGTGGCACTAACACCTGTTATTAATCTTCAGTCAAATCTTCAAGAGCTAGGAGTATTTACTCAAGGCGCTACTGATGGCTGGCAGAGAAGGGTTTTGATAGATGACGAAGGGATAGAAGTTATTAATGGTAATGTTGAGGCAGATGCATTAATAACGAATGGAGGCACATCAAGCCAGTTCGTCAAAGGCAATGGCACATTAGATTCTTCGGTGTATATAACCTCTTCTGCATTAACTGGGTATGTCCCTTATACTGGAGCTACTACAAACGTTGATTTGGGCGCTTTCGGGGCAACCTCTAGCTATTATAGAACGCCATCTACGTTAGTTGAGGTTGGTAATACTAACACTATCGGCACAGGAACAAACCGCATTACTGTGGGTATTGGTAACTCACTGACGGCAAACAGCTCTTTTGCTATTGGGCAAACAAATAATATCACTGGTGCGTCTTTCGGTATCGGCTCTACAAATACAGTTAATGGTACAAATTCATTTGCTTTGGGTTCGGGAAATTTTTCCTATGGCATTGCTTGCGCTGCCATTGGCGCTAATGCTCAGGCAGGACAAGCAAGCTCCTTAAGTACTGCACTTATTGGTGCGGTGGGTGTTAACGCTAAAGCCTATACAGCTAGTGCTTTTTCTGTTGGTGTTTTAGCCACTGCTAACGCCCCCGCATCTTTAAATGTGTCTGCAACAGCAACAGGTTCGGTTTGCTTTCGTCCTAGTTTAGCTAGAATCCAAAACACGCTAAACCTGATTAACGGCAATACTAGCGCAGGTGATAACCTCAATCCACTAGAAAGATTGCATTCAACTGGCAATGTTCTTGCATCAAATATCGCAGTATTAGGCGCTGAGAAGGTTTCTAATCCTACATTCACAGGAACTACATCTTGGACTTATGGCGCAGACTGGGCAAATACGGGCGGTACAGTTGCGCAAAAAACAGGTACAGGAACTACCACGTTAACGCAAACTATTGCAAATATGGTTAGCGCTCCTGTTATAGGTGAGTATTATCAAGTCTCCTTTACCGTGGCAGCTTTTAACGCAGGTACGGTAGGTACAGTTGCTGAACTCAGCTTTAGCTATGCTGGTGTAAATATACTTAATTTCACAGGCGCTCCAAATGCTCTTACACAAGGTGCTAGCGGTGCGATAAGTTTTGTTATAAAAGCCGTAAATACAACAGGTGATTTAACATTTACACCTACTGCAAATTGCCGCGTTACTATAGATAATATTTCTATTAAGCCTATATTGGGCGGTGATTTACAAGCTATAGGCGGTTTAAAGTTAGCAACAGGCAAAACATCTTCTACTTCAGGAACTGGAACTTTAGTAGCTGGAACAGCAACAATAGCTACAACTGCGGTGGCTACTAATTCAATGGTATTTGCAACTTCTACAAACAACTCATTAACTAACGTAGGAGCCTTAACAGCGCCTTTATCTGGTATAACGGCAGGAACATCATTTACGGTAACAAGTACTAACGTATTGGACACTAGTACATTTAATTGGTTTATCATTAACCCGCTCTAGGAAAAGCATGGCATACGGAACAATAACACAACCTGTCTTTTGGGTAGATACACCGGCAGAACTAAGCCCTAGCTGGCCTGACATGTCTTTGGCATGGAGTAGAAGCGATAAAAGGCTATATGAATTAAGCTCTGGAGTATGGGAAATGGTCAATGATATGGCTCTAGTAGCTGACTGGATTCCTAGAATATGGGTAGGTAAAGCAAGAAAGTCTTTAGTTAAAGAAATTAATATTTCTGGTACCGTTGGTAGTTCTGGTAATGTAACTTTTGATTTAACTGATATAACCAATACTGCGTTATTTTCTACGGTATATAAAGAAAGTGCGAATTTCTGGATAGATAGCGCAGTATCTTACAACTTCTCTAACTATACTCTAGCGTCTGATAAAAAGAGCTTAACAGTAAAAGTATCGAACCCGATATTATCTGCACTTGTAATAGTATATGCAAATGCGCCTAGCGGAACGGTTGTAAATCTAACAATTAAAGGAGAATAAAATGAAACTTACTGAAAGAAAGCGCGGTATTTACATTAATAAAGATGTTTTTAGCCCTAAAGCATGGTGTGTTTTGTTATTCACAGGCTTTATGGGATTAATAGTTAGCATCAAAAAGGTGGTATAAATGGCACTTACAAACATTGAAAAGAAAATCCTACGCCGTGTTGTTAAAACAAAAACCGATGATGAGCAAGACGCTATCGGCCTTGATGACAACTTGGCTAAACAGCTCATTAAAGATTACTCTCTTGCAATGAATGCTAGTTTTGATACAGAGATGGCTATGATTGTAAATAGAGAAAATTTCTACACGCAAGGATTGCAGGAGATTTCTTTAGAAAAAGCTGATAGAATAAAATTAAACAACTGGACTAAAACAATAGGGGTATAATATGTTAGATATGATTTTTATAGTGGCGTTTCTGGTATTGGAAATATTGGCAGCAATTTCAATTCCATCAGGCAGAGTTAACTTAATAGCGGCAGGCTTAGCTTGCTATGCGGCTTCCTTGCTGGTGTAGGTAAATGTGGCATCTCCTAAAGACAGTATAAATTACTTATTGGGTCAAATTGACTCAAACGTAACCGTATTAGTTAAAAACCAAACCGTCATCATGGAAAACCAAGAAGATTACGAGGAAGATACTAAGAAGCGTTTTGAGGTGCTAGAAAGAGAGATTAAAGAGCTGCAACATTCCAGAATGTATATTAAAGGCGTTTGGGCTGTTATATCTGCTTTATTTGGCGTAATAGGCGGGTTACTGCCTAAATTATTCTAAGGATAGTATGTTGATTATAGATTGGATAAATAATGCAGCAGAAGCAATAACAGGGGTAACAGTAGCAGGAACTGCATTAAGTACTTCAATTATAGCTTGGATTGTTTTCTGGACGCGCATGGCTAAGCTAATCCCCACAGAATGGAACAACCCGTTTCTTGCAATAATATTTAGAACTTTGAATCTTTTATGCCGTATATTAGGATTTGACTGGCCTGATATTGCAAAAATAGACTGGAAGAATATGCGTGTTATTACTAAGCAGGAATTAACAGCTAATCAGGTAGTTGCAGCAGCAGTGGTGCCAGAAGCTATTGTTGAGAACCCACAACCTCCTGCAACATTAGATGAGGACAAAAATGATTCAACAATATAGGATATATATTATAGTTGTAGGTGTGATTCTATTAATAGGCAGCGTATACGCTTATGGCGTGCACAATGCTAATAAGAATTGCGAGTTAAAAAGACTGGAAGAAGAACAACAGCGTCAAGAACAACAGAACGAGTTCCAGAGTAAATTGCAAGCAAAGAGCGAGATTATTGAGAGTTTAAATACCCAGCTACGCAAGAAAACAG
>Ga0247816_10000181_pt1 | contig 38291 bp, 35 predicted proteins | sample UWRJL209509C1_FD_179930 | JGI IMG/M metagenome (GOLD analysis project Ga0247816, IMG submission 179930) | Plant litter microbial communities from Arlington Agricultural Research Station in Wisconsin, United States - UWRJ-L209-509C-1 | ecosystem: Environmental > Terrestrial > Plant litter >...
GATGCACAAATCGATAAACATTCTGCATAAAGATGGCTTCATCAATTGCGTTAGAAAAATTATGGAGCTCTTCCCTAGTAAACGTTAGGTAAATATCGTTACATGGTGTGGATAAAATAACTATCTCTGTACCATCTGGTGCATATTCTAGGTAGTTATCAAATTCTATTTTACTAGCTATTTTCGCAAATTCTTCAAACTGCTCAAAAGTAAATCGCATTAACATTCCCCTCTTCCAAATGTTTACTTTACAATTTACACATTGTATGATGGTAACATTGTTTCTTGGAGCGATTATAGTTTTTTTTTACACATAAGTTCTCGATAGCTGAATTACAAATATCTAATTATTTAGAATTAATCCAAATAGACAATTCATTTTTAACCTCAAATGAAAAGAGATGTTTTTCAGGTTATTGCCGACCCCACAAGACGAAAAATTATAAACTTATTGGCTCCCCAATCGTTAGACTTAAATGCCACCGCGGCTAATTTTGAAATGAGCAGGCCAGCAATTTCCCAGCATATTAAAATTTTAGCTGAGTGCGATCTTGTTGAAATTAAAAAAGATGGAAGAGAACGCTACTGTGAAGTTAAGTTTGAGAAATTAATTGAAGTTTCCGAATGGATTGATCAGTATAAAACATTTTGGACAAACAATTGGACGATTTGGCTATTTATTTAGCAGACAATAAGACAAAAGTTGAACCTAAAACCAATAAAAGATGAAAGCAGAACAAGTAATAGTGGAAAGAACCTTTAATGCCACAGCCGATAAAGTTTGGAGCGCAATAACAGATTTAAATGAACTGAGAAACTGGTATTTTAATTTAGAAGAATTTGAACCTAGAGTTGGCTTTAAGTTCGATTTTATGGGCGGACCAGAAGACGGAAAACAATATTTGCATTTATGTGAAGTAACTGAAGTGATCGAAGGTAAAAAAATTACCTACACTTGGCGATACGATAATTACCCTGGAAACTCTTTAGTTTGTTGGGAACTGATGGATAAAGGAGAGCAGACGTTATTGAGAATTACACATACTGGTTTAGAAACCTTTGCAGGTATTGGTGCAGAATTTGAAAAAAATAGCTTTAACGAAGGTTGGAACCATTTTTTATATACTGCATTAAAGGGCTATTTAGAAACCAATAATTAATAGTTATATTAGTTTCAATATTTAATATACGTGAAACTAAAACTCATTACATCAATATTATTTTGTTCCGCTATCTTTTTTTCAGCTTGTTCTTCTAAAGAAACCAGCTTATTTAAAGATAGTGGACATTCTATAGATAGTTTAAAAAATGCCTATCAAGCTAAAAATATTACTTTTGATAAGTGGGAAGCCACTGGAGTAACAGATTCTACTTTTTCCATTTGCTTTATTGACGCTAAAAAGGTACCTCTTGAATTTGAGACTTCAATGAAGGAATTTATATCGATAGGCAAAAGCACTAAATATGCGTTAAAAGATATATCTAAATACAATTCTTATCAGATTGTTTTTGTTGAAACCCATGAAGGTTTTGGAGAAAGCCATAGAGCTGGAACAACACTTAGAAGCAAGGACTTGTAGAAAAAGATAACTATTTTCGACTACAAGAAAAGTAGATTCGGATACATTTTAACTTTTATAGTTGCTCAACTTTACGACAACAAAATAAAAGCAAAATGAAAATTATAATTACAGGTTCTTTAGGGAACATTAGTTTACCATTAACTCAAGAATTAGTTAAAAAAGGACATTCAGTTACTGTTGTTAGTAGTGATGCTAAAAAACAGGCTGCTATTGAGCAATTAGGTGCTAAAGCAGCCATTGGAGAATTAGAAGATGTAGATTTCTTGATAGCTACCTTTGAGGGAGCAGATGCAGTTTATTCTACAATTGTTGGAGGCAACTACTTTAACCACAGTTTCGATTTAGATGTCTACTACCATAAACTTGCCTCAAACTATCTGCGGGCGATAACTGAAACGGGTGTAAAACGTTTGGTGCATTTGAGTAGCATTGGTGCGCATTTACCTAAGGGAAATGGTATTTTAAGTAATACCTATGTTGTTGAGGGGATATTGAATAAGTTGGCTGGAGTAAAATTAACCTTTATGAGGCCAACATCTTTTTATTACAATTTATTAGGTTACATTCATGGTATTAAAATGAATGGATCAATAGAAACTAATTATGGAACCGAAGCAAAAATCCCTTGGGTATCTCCTATTGATATAGCCGCTGCCGTAGCTGAGGAATTAACCGAGCCAACTGGAGTAAAAATAAGATATGTTGCGAGTGAGGAATTGCATGGAAATGAAACTGCAAAAGTTTTAGGAGCTGCAATTGGTTTGCCAGATTTGCAGTGGAAACTTATTACTGACCACGAAGCGTTGAGCAATTTAACCAGTATAGGTATGAATCCAAAAATTGCAGCAGGTTTGGTTGAGATGTATGGTGCATTACAAACTGGTTTATTGGCCGAAGACTATTTTAACAATAGGCCAACAGAAATGGGAAAAGTAAAATTAGCTGATTATGCGAAACAATTTGCACAAGCTTATCATCAAAAATAACTGTATTCTACATGAAAAATGAGCAGCCATATCGAATTAAAAGTATTAGTGAATACCACAAGTTTAGAGGATTTACTAAGCCTGAGCATCCTTTAATTAGTGTTATCAATTTAGATGACATGCAAGGTTTAGCTGCTGATCAGCCAAAGAGTTGGGTATTTGACTTTTATTCCATTGCCATGAAAAGAAATTTTAATGCTGATGTAAAATATAAATATGGGCAGCAAAGCTATGATTTTGATGAAGGCGTAATGTTTTTCATTTCTCCAGGTCAGGTTTTTTCTGTGGCAACGGATAAAGATTACAAACTTTCGGGATGGATGTTACTTATCCATCCCGATTTTTTATGGAACACCTCTTTAGCAAAAACTTTAAAACAATATGAGTTTTTTAGTTACTCAGTACATGAAGCGCTTCACTTATCAGAAAAGGAAGAAAATATGTTGGGTGTAATTATTAAAAACATTAGTCAAGAATATCATTCGAACATTGATAGGTTTAGTGAAAACGTAATTATTGCTCAAATTGAATTGTTACTTACCTATGCAGATAGGTTTTATCATAGGCAGTTTTTAACCAGAAAAATTGCTAATCATCAAATTTTGGATCGTTTAGATGATTTTTTAAATACGTCATTTAACAGCAATGATTTGTCTAATAAGGGCTTACCTACCGTTCAGCAAATTGCAGTTATTTTAAATCTGTCTCCAAACTACCTTAGCAACTTGCTTAAAGTATTAACTGGACAAAGTACGCAACAGCACATTCATAATAAATTGATTGAAAAGGCAAAAGAAAAGCTGTCTACCACCAATTTATCAGTCAGCGAGATAGCCTATCAATTAGGATTTGAACATCCGCAATCTTTCAGTAAACTATTTAAAACGAAGACTAATTCATCCCCATTAGATTTTAGACAATCTTTTAATTAATTTAGAATTTATAAATTAAGCTGTAAACTAATTTAAGATGAATATTGCACCCAAAAACGTTGAAGAATACATTGCCAACTTCCCTCCAGAAACCCAAACAATTTTAGAACAAGTTCGGGCAATTATCAAAAAAATTGCTCCGGCAGCAGAAGAAAGCATTAGCTACGCAATGCCTGCATATAAACTGAACGAAAAACCTTTGGTTTATTTCGCTGGTTATAAAAATCACATTGGATTTTACGCCACTCCTACTGGTCATGAAGCTTTTAAAGAAGATTTATCAGTTTATAAACAAGGCAAAGGTTCTGTACAATTCCCATTAAATAAGCCCATGCCATTAGATTTGATTGAAAGAATTACTAAATTTAGGGTGGAAGAAAATTTAAAAAAATCTTAGCACTCAATGATTAAAACAAACACTCTATTATTCTTAATTTTAATTATTACCAAAATTTCATTTGCTCAAAAAACAGAGACGATTTATCTAAATCAAAAAGACAGTACAACAAACATGTACATCGCTGTTATACCCGAGGGAAAACCGATTAAATCGTTTATGTTTTTAATGGATGGTTTTGGGGCTTCGCCACAAGGCGTTTTAATACAAACTGAATTACCGAAATATGCAGCTCAACAGGGTATTTTAACTATTATTCCAATTCTAAAAACTGGTTCTTTATATTTTGGAGTAGATAGTGCCTCTCAGCAATCGTTGAAGCAACAGATTGAAGGTGTAAAAACTAAATACAAATTAGAAGGGAAAGATTTTTATATCGGTGGCTTTTCTATCGGTGGAAGCTGTGCTGTTAAATATGCCGAGCTGGCTGTTCAAAAGAATTACCCAACAAGACCAAAAGCAGTATTTGCTGTAGATGCTCCATTAGATTGGGAAGGTTTTTATAATGGTGCAAAGAGAGTAGTTAGATTATCAGATCCAGCTAATGTGAACCAAGAAATTACCTACATGATTGATAGAATTGAAAAAGAAATGAATGGTACGCCAAAAACTGCACTGGCAAATTTTCATCATATTTCTCCCTATTCTTACACTGATACTACACAAAAGGCGATTAAAAATCTAAGAGAAACGCCGATTATGTTTATATCCGAACCTGATATTCAATGGTGGTTAAAAGAAAGAGGTTATGATTTATCTTATACAAATATTAAAGATGGAGTTGCTATGATTAACGAATTACAAAAACTAGGAAATACTAAAGCAGTTTTGGTGACCACCACAAATAAAGGTTACAGAAAACCAAATAATCAAAGACATCCACACTCTTGGAGCATTGCAGAACCTGCAGAAGTTGTGGGGTGGTTAGTAAAGCAATAGCTTAAACATCTTAAAAACACCCCAGTCTTCGAACATGTTCCGATTTAACATCTTATCGTAAGAACACAATATTGAACTATTTTTTCGCTCTATGCCGCGAGGCATTTTACTTTTGAGGCATCAAAAGTAAACAAAAATGCTTATCAATCCCACTATGTGCCCTTTTCACAGGCCAACGCTCATCAAAAAAACAGCGGCGCTTCGTTTTGTTCGTTTGTAGTAAATGAAAGTATCTGCAATCACGAACACAAAACTACTGCGTTTAAGGCTTGGAAGTGCTATTTTTTCTATTGTACTCCTGTTTTTTTGATTAGGCTGGCACTGTGGATTGACGGGAGTGCTTAGCTAAAGACAGCAATATATTAATTGAACCTAGCGAATTGGCTAAAAACAAGGAACAAAAAGATGTGTCCACACGACAGGATTTAACATCGGAAGGAATTGCGAACTTAATTCCCCTCCTTTGGAGGGGTGTCCGCTGCGGCGGATGGGGTGGCTATTAGAACTCAATTTGTAATAAATTATTATTATACTGAGCCAAACCTCAATTATTTACTAACCAACTCCTTACAAATCTTTTTAATTAAACCCGGCCCTTCGTAAATAAAACCTGTATATAATTGCACCAAACTTGCACCAGCTTCAATTTTGTCTTTTGCATCTTGCGGAGAGTGGATCCCCCCTACACCAATAATTGGAAATGATTTGTTAGATTTTTGCGATAAATAACGAATTACTTCTGTTGAGCGTTGCGTTAATGGTTTACCACTAAGTCCGCCCATTTCAGCTTTCATGCTCTCTTCTGCATATAAACCGTTTCTGTCTATTGTAGTATTTGTAGCAATTACACCAGCAATACCAGTCTGTTGTACAATTTCTACAATATCATCTAATTGCTCATTTGTTAAGTCTGGAGCAATTTTTAGTAAAATTGGACGAGAGACGTCATGTTTTAAATTTCTTTGCTGTAAGGTATTTAGCAATTCCATTAATGGTGCTTTCTCTTGCAAAGCTCTTAATCCAGGTGTATTTGGTGAGCTAACATTAACCACAAAATAATCTACAACATCGAATAAACGGTCGAAACACTTAATGTAATCGCTAGTGGCATCTTCATTAGGCGTATTTTTGTTTTTACCGATATTACCACCAACTACAATGCTTGCATCTTTGTCTTTCAACAATCTCAAGCGTTCTGCCATTACATCAACACCTTTATTATTAAAACCCATTCTATTGATGATGGCATTATCATCTTGCAAACGGAACATTCGTGGTTTATCGTTACCAGGCTGTGGAAGTGGAGTTACTGTACCAACTTCTATAAAACCAAAACCGAGGTTGCTTAGTGCTTCAACATATTCGCCATTTTTATCAAAACCAGCGGCTAAACCAACCGGATTTTTAAATTTAATGCCAAAAACTTCTCTTTCTAAGCCTTTTATATTTACATCATAACTACCTCTAATAATGGTTTTGCCCAAAGGGAAGTAATCATTGAACCATTTTAAGCGTTTTACCACAAAGTGATGAACATTCTCTGGGTCGAACTTAAAGAAGACAGGTTTGATTAAGCGATACATGCAGCGAAGATACTGAAGATATGGAATATGTAAAAGGGAAAATGTGCTTCAAAACCATCTTCCATTTTACATTTGCCATTTTACATCTTTAGTATGCTGCTGTAAACTGCTCTTGGTGATGTGCATTGTTTTCTAATTCATCTGCAATTACAATAGCTAAATCTTCTACAGATAGAATAGAACGGCCTTCTTCATTAAAAACCGGACTAGTTTTACCTAAACGATATTTACCGGTACGACCAATGGTTATGCCTTGATGCATTTCTATAGCCGGACTAAAAAACAACCAATCTAATTCTGTTTCCTGTTTAAGTGTGTTAAAATAATCTCTTACTGCTGATGCACCTGGATAAATTTCTGCTGGAAAATCTGGTCCGTCAACTAATTGGCTTCCATCAATTTGCAAAGTTCCTGCACCGCCTATAAAAATGTAACGGTTAACACCCGATAACTTTACAGCCTCTTGAATTGCTGAAGCACCTTTAATGGTATCATCATAAAGGTTTGGGTTTGTCCAACCGGCATTAAATGCACTTACTACTGCATCTGCTCCATTTAAGGCTTTGGCAAGTTTTTCGGTATCTAACACATCTACTTCTAGCTTCGTTAACTTATCATTACTACTTTCAATTTTATCGGTATTACGAGCAATCGCGATTACTTCATGCCCACGAGTTGTTAGTTCGTTTACTAAATTTTGGCCAACAAATCCTGTGGCTCCAATTACTGCTACTTTCATTTTTTGAGTATTGCGATAAGCGAATTGCGTACTGAGACAAATTTCACTTACCTATGTTTATAATTTGTTAATTGTAATGTTAATTATTACAGTTATAATTAAAAAAAAGTTTATTTAAATTGATTACTAAAATCAGCCAAAGTCTGTTTACTTAACTGATCTATTAAAACCTTTTCGGTATCGTTATATAAATTATTTAAATGCATGTTAATGTCCTTGCCCACCGGACATTTAGGATTAGGTGTATTTTTTTGATTTCCTAAGAGCGAGATCTGCCTTACACTTTCGTAAACTTCTCCTAATGTAATTTCATTTGCAGATTTAGCTAAAGAAGAGCCTCCATTTTTACCCTCTTTACTGGTTACAAAATGATGATTACGTAAATTACCTAACTCCTTACGTACTAAAACCGGATTGATATTGATACTGCCCGCTAAATATTCTGAAGACAATAGTTCGCCATTAGCTTTATCTAGCAGTGTTAAAATATGCAAAGCGATGGCAAATCTTCCGTTGTTCATTCTGTAATTATTTTTATTACAGTACAAAGGTAGATTTTAAAAATTAAAAACCAAAAAAATTATTTAGATACGGTTTCACAGTTTTCCATTTTTTCTATCCATTTTGCATTTTCTACACTGTATGAACTTACGTGAGTATAACCATTTGGGTATTTTCGACATTGAACTAAGTTTTCTTTGGTATTAATGCAATCCTTATTTAAAAAACTCATCATAGCTAACTGATAATAATGTCCACTTAGTGGTAATCTAGCTTTATTACTGTATGCCTTTGGGTAAGTTAATCTGAGTTTTTCTAGCGATTTAATTCCCCACTCATATTGGTTATAAGTGTAAGCAAATGTTTTAATCTTATCTATCCTTGAGGCTACACTTACCCACGTTTTATCATCAACTATAATTTCTAGGTATTCCGTTAATTTTTCTCTGGCCATTGGAATTTGATTTTGGCCAATGTAAAACTCATATGCCGCTAGAGCAATTTTTGATTTTATATTTTTCGCTTCATAGCCATTCAAAAAATCTAGCAAATTTTTAAACCCCGCTTCATCGTTGTTTTTAGAGAATGATGCAGCCAATAACATAATTGGTTGTAAGTTGTCTTCATCTAAACCTTTATTTCTTTCTATATCACTTCTATAGGCCTCAAAACCTTGTTTTGTATTCTGTTTATATTTTAAAATACTGGCAACATAATAATACAGGCTACTTGGAGATGGCTTTTTTTCATAAGCAACCTTTTTACTATTAATAATTGTCTCTATCTGATCGTTTGAGATTTTTGTATCGTTGCCTAAAGTTTTAAAAAAGTTAAGCAGTTCTGATTTAGTGCAACTTCCATGATGTTTTCCAATTTCTTCTCCAGCAGCATTTAGAAATGTATAATCAGGGATACCATTGTTTTTAACGTACTTTTCTCGATAATAATAAACATCAGGTTCATCGATATCTAATTTTAAGACCACAAATTTTTCGTCAATATATTCTGACACTTCTTCGTCATTTAAAACTTCCTTTTCCATAGTGTGGCAAGGTCCACACCAAACTGCGGTAAAATCTAGAAATAGCAATTTGTTTTCCATTTTGCATTTTTCCAGCGCCTCTGCATAGGTTCCTTTAAAAAAATCTACGGCGAAATTCTTTAAGGGGCTTAGGAGAAGTAGAACAATAATTATCTTTTTCATTGATGGCATTTAATTTAACTCTCTAAATATACACAATCATTGTAATTTACATTTTGTATCCTATTTTAATAACTGCACAATCTCTTGTTAATTAAACCTGATTGGAATGAAAAGCTCCCGATTTTTCTTCGGGACTTGTAATGTAAAGCAGGACTGATTTAGCCATAATTTACAACCATTCATTTTCAAAAATTGATGCCTATAACGGCAATAAAAATCGTATTTTTGCCACGAAATGATTTCTATAAACGATTTAACCTTCCAAATTGGCTCTAGAGCCTTATACGACGAAGCTAACTGGCACATTAAGCCAGGAGACAGAGTTGGACTAATCGGCGCCAATGGTACCGGAAAGTCTACTTTACTAAAAATAATTGTTGGCGAATATGCGCCATCATCGGGCAGTATTTCGATGGCGAAAGACTTAAAAATTGGTTATTTAAACCAAGATTTGCTTTCGTACGAATCTCACCATACCATTTTACACGTGGCAATGGAGGCTTTTGAGCGCCAAAACCAATTACATGATGAAATTGAAGAGCTGCTAAAAAAGATTGAAACAGACTATAGCGAAGAAACTTTATATAAACTGAGCGACAAACAGCAAGAGTTTGAAGCTTTGGATGGTTATAATATTGAGTATCGTGCAAATGAGATTTTAGCAGGTTTAGGTTTTAGTACCGAAGATCAACATCGCCCATTAAATACATTCTCTGGAGGTTGGCGGATGCGTGTAATGTTGGCGAAAATCCTTTTACAAACTCCTGATATTTTACTACTGGATGAGCCTACGAACCACATGGATTTACCGTCTATTAAATGGTTAGAGACTTATTTGGGCAGTTTTGAAGGTGCAATTGTAATTGTTTCTCACGATAGGTATTTCTTAGACAAAATTGTTCGTAAAACAGTTGAATCTAGAAAAGGGAAATTAACGGTTTATGCAGGAAATTATTCTTTCTACGTAGAGGAAAAAGGTTTACGAGGTGAAATCCAGAAAGGAGAATTTAAAAATCAGCAGGCTAAAATTAAGCAAGAAGAGCGTTTAATTGAACGTTTTAAAGCTAAGGCGAGTAAGGCTAAAATGGCTCAATCGCGGATGAAAGCTTTGGATAAAATGGAGCGTGTGGAAGATGTTGATGATGATAATCCTACAGTGAATTTCAGCTTTAAGTTCTCTAAACCAAGTGGCAGACACGTAATTAAGGTAGAAAATGCAACTAAAGCATATCCAAACATAGAGATTTTAGAAAACGCTGATGGCTTAATTGAAAAAGGTGATAAAATTGCTTTAATTGGTGCCAATGGTAAAGGTAAATCTACTTTGTTAAGGATGATTGCTGGCGCTGAAGGTTTTGCTGAAGGAAAAATTGAAACTGGGCACAATGTTACCACTACATTTTTTGCGCAGCATCAATTGGAATCCTTACACTTAGATAATACCATTTTAGAAGAATTGCAAGCCTTTGCCCCTAAGCATACCGATACTGAATTACGTGGTATTTTAGGCTGTTTCTTGTTTACTGGCGATGACGTTTTCAAAAAGATCAAAGTATTATCTGGAGGAGAAAAATCAAGGGTTGCTTTGGCTAAATCTTTAACAACGGATTCGAACTTTTTAATTCTGGATGAGCCTACCAATCACTTGGATATACAATCGGTTAACATTCTAATTCAGGCTTTACAGCAGTACGAAGGAACATTTATTTCTGTTTCTCACGATAGGTATTTCTTAGATAATGTAGCCAACAAAATCTGGTTTATTGAGGAAGAGAAGATTAAAGAATATCCTGGTACGTATGCAGAATACGAAGAATGGAATAGTAAAAGGGTAATTCCGGCACCAAAACCAATTCCCGTTAAGCCAACTACTGAAGAGAAGAAGAAACCAGCAGAGCCTCTTCCTGCAAATGCACAACAACAATTAAAAAAGCTAAACGATAGGTTAAAGAAAGTTGAAGAAGAAATTTCGGTTTTTGAAGCTAGTGTTAAGGCAGTTGAAGCAGATTTGGCTAAAGAAGAAGTATTTTCTAATCAGCATAAATTAAATGAAGCCAATAATAAGTATTTGGCAGAAAAAGCGTTATTAGATCATGCTCAAAAAACTTGGGAAGAGCTGGCTGCAGAGATCATGGAATTAGAGGGCTAAGCCCCACCCCTGCCTGCGGCAGGCAGGCAACCCTCCCCTAGAAGGGAGGGCTTTATAAATTGAGTAATTAATATCGTCATCATGAGCGTAGTCAAAGGGTTTTAGAAGGCTCTAAATTAAATCGATTTTAAATTATAATGAGAGTACAGGCTAGTTTGTTTTTTTTCCTGATCATTTTGATTAGCACAAACTGTTTTGCCCAAAACCCTGTTGTGGTATATGATAATAAGATTTATCAAGCCAACATTAAAACCGTGGAGTGTTATAATACTAAAAAAGAACAATCCTTCCCTATTATAGCGTTAAAAAGCGATGAGAAAATAACGCTAGCTTTTGATGATTTAAAAGGTGGCAATAAAAATTACAACTATACCATTGAACATTGTACTTGGGATTGGAAACCTACTCGAATTAATGCACTAGACTATCTAATAGGTTTAAAAGAGGATATCATTTTCAGCTATCGTTATTCTTTTAATACACTGCAAAAGTTTACGCATTACCAGCTTACTTTGCCTAATGAGCAAATGAAACCTAAAATTAGTGGTAATTATTTGTTGAGGGTTTACGAAAATAACAATCCGCAGAAGGTTGTAATTACGCAGCGTTTTTACGTTGTAGATAATTCCGTAAATGTTGGCGCAGAAGTGGTGCCAAGCAGCCAAGTTCAATATCGTTTAAGCAAACAAAAGGTGAACTTTACTATATTTCATCAAACACCTATCCAAAACCCATATCAGGATATTAAAGCGGTGGTAATGCAAAATGGAATTCCGGAAACAGCAATTACCAATACCAAACCGGCATTTGTTAGACAAGGCGCTCTGCTTTACAACGAGTTAAATACCAACGAATTTTGGGGAGGTTATGAGTTCAGAAAATTCGATACCCGTAGTTTTAGGTACAAAGCAGACCATGTGCAAGATTTCTACAGAGATAGCACTTTAAACGTAATTTTATTTACAGATCTACCCAATACTAGCACTAAATATGCCAACCAATTTGATGAAAATGGGAATTTCTTTATCCGAAATCAAGATGGAAGAGACAATGTTACCGACAGCGATTATGCAAATGTTTTATTCAGTTTAACTGCCACACCTCCAAGCCCGAAAGGAAATGCATACGTAATTGGTAGATTTAATAACCACATATTAGACGAAAATAGCAAGCTAAATTATGAAGCAAGCAGAAAAAAGTTTTATACCAACATTAAACTAAAACAAGGTTTATATGATTTTAAATATGTTTGGCTTGATGAAAATGGAAAATTTGATGACACCATATTTGAAGGCTCGTTTTTTGAAACAGAAAATTCTTATCAAGTTTTAGTATACTACAAAAAACCAGGTGGCAGGTGGGATGAATTAGTTGGTTTTATCAATTTGAACAGTATGAGTAAAAAGTAAACTTTTATTCAAAAGCGTTACATAAGCAGACCGATCAGGCTTTCATAATTAAATCAACGCTATAGAGATGCACACCTTACGCATAGCCTGCTACTTAATTAAAGACTTTACTTAATTTTACTAGAAACGAATAAGAAACAATATTCTCTCTCCAATTAAACTTTTGACATATCATCGATAGTCAAAAAAAATTTAAACTTACCAACAAGCTGCCAAAAGATAATGGCTAACTGCCAATTTAATCACTTCATTTAATACTTGAAGGGTTGATGCAAGCTATACACTTTTCCTTATTACCAACAAAGGGTCATCAAATTTGACGACCCTGTTGGCAATATATTTTTGCAGCTTATTGTTTACCGTAACCTGGGTTTTGAGTCAAGTTTGGATTCAACTCAATCTCTTTTGAAGGAACTGGATAAAGTTTTGCAGTACTTTTCCACTTAGCTCCTTTTAAAGCGCCTAATACCGCATCAGCTCGACCAGTGCGCACTAAATCGATCCAACGATGTCCATCAGTAAAGAACTCGAGCCTACGTTCTTTTTCAACAGCTAACAATACATCTGCTTTACTTAGAGTTCTAGGCAATGCTGTTAGACCAGCTCTAACACGAATATCATTTACATCATCCATTGCTTCTTCTGTTCTATTTAATTGCGCTAAAGCCTCTGCTCTTATCAGATACATTTCTGTTAAACGAATATAGACTTGATCTTCTGCTAATGCTGTATTAGTTGGAGCTGCTTTCAATTTGTATTTGAATGGATAATGAGTTGTAATTCCACCAGCTTCCCAAGTACCAATCCAATTCGTTTTTCTTTTATCGCCAGCTTCGAAGGCGTTATAAAGATCATCAGTAATGTTATGAGTTGTACGTAATACTGGCAAATAAACTGTCGCAAGGTAAGTAAAGTTTACGCGAGTTTTTGCTGAACCATCACTACTAATTGCTAAAATAGTTTCTTTGCTTGTACGCTGATATATCTTACTCACATCGGTTTCTAGCGCCAACGTTCCTTTTAAAGAACCACTAATCAACTCCGTAGCAGTGCTTGCAGCTTTATCCCATTGTTTATCATATAAATAAGTACGTGCTAAAAGAGCAGTTGTACTTTTCTCATTTACATAAGCATTTGACTTATTAATTCCTTTAAGTTCAGTTTTTGCTTCTACTAGATCAGTAATAATCTGCTTATACACTTGCGCTGCAGGAGTTCTTGGTAAAGATGTCGTTTTTTTAACGTCAGTCTCCATTACCAATGGTACATCTCCATAAATACTTACCAGGTTCAAGTGTCCCAATGCCCTAAAAAATTTTGCTGTCCCCATTGCTTCGGCAACAACAGGTGCAGAAATTGTTTTAGCTTTGACAAGCGCCTCCAGCATTAAATTAGATTGATAAATTGTTTTATACGGGTCTGTCCACATCGATCTATTAATCGTATTAACATCTTCAATGTTGTTATCTGTAAATTGATCATTTGACGAAGTATAATAGGTAATCTCATCGGCACTAAAACCTGGGTATTGGTGACTGTATGTATCATAATATCCGCTACCCGTAATAAAGTTATAACTATGTAGACCGGCAATATTAGACCTTACCAAATCATCATTATCATATGCAGTACTTGCATTAAAAGCATTAATTGGCGGATCAATTTCTACAAATTTTTTGCATGAAGCAAGCGTTATCAAAGATAATCCAGCTGAAAAACATGCTATTTTTAAATATTTAGATTTCATATTTTTTTAAAATTAAATTAGATTCATTAATTATAGTGAAACACTCATACCAAAAGTAAATGTACGCATTGGTGGCGTAGTAGTGCCCGGTGTTTCAGGATCATAACCTTGGTAGTTTGTGATAGTCCAAAGGTTTTGTCCTAATGCATAAACTCTAACATTACTTAATTTCATTTTGTTCGTTAAAGTATTAGGCAAAGTATAAGAGAATGAAACATTTTTCAACCTGATGTAAGAAGCATCAGTGATACCTGCATCAGACACTCTATATCTACCATATGCAGTATTAAATGCGCCGCTGTTTACACTAGATAATCTTGGTTTGGTTGCAATATCACCTGGTTTACGCCAAATACCATCAAGTAAGAAATCTGGTAAATTGAACAAAATACCTGGCTGACTTGCATTAGAGCTATTGATGTACGCATTTGCATATGGTCTTTTGGTGTATTGGAAGAACACATCCAATTCAAAACCTTTATAGCTAAATGTATTCCCTAAACCACCATAAAATCTTGCATCACTGTCACCATAACTTCTGTAGTCACCTGTTGCAGAAAATACACCGTTTCCATCTATATCTTTCACTAATGGAGTACCTGTCGCTGGGTCAATTCCTAAAAATTCGTAACGACGGTAAACGTTGATTGATTTACCGATTTCATACGTATTAGAATAGGTACTTTTCGATAGCTCTGGAAATGCTAATAAAGTATTTTTAAATGTGGTAATGTTGAAATTGGTGCTCCATCTAAATCCTTTATCAATACCATTAACGTTAATGCTTGTAATATCAAACTCAACCCCTCTATTTCTAATTTTAGCATCTAAGTTGGCTTGATAACTTGTCCAACCTGTTTGTCCGGCAATAGGATAACTTACCAATTGATTACCTGAAATATTGCTAAAGAATGCAGTAGTAGTTGTAATTCTATTGTTGAAGAAGTTCAATTCTGCTGCAACCTCAAATTTTTTGTTTGTTTCCCAACTAAAGTTTGGATTTCCTAATCTGTTGGCATACAAACCTGAATTATAGTTATATGTTTGAGATGTAGCTGCAAAGGTTTCCATATATTGATAGTTCCCGATACCGTCATTACCAGTAAGACCATAACTAGATCTTATTTTAGCTAATGAAATGAATTTAAGATTATCTTTTATGAAGTTTTCATTTGAAGCAATCCAAGCAGCACCTACTGCCCAAAAGTTACCAAATTGTTTTGAAGGACCAAATCTTGATGAACCATCTCTTCTAAAAGTAGTGTTCAAAATATATTTGTTATCAAAATCATAGGTTACTCTAGCGAAAATTGAGTTAAACTTATATTGATTATAAGCTGTACTATAAGAAGCAATTGTACCTGCTGCACTCAATGCATTCATTAACAACTCGGAAGAAAAGTTTCTTGCTTCAACCGATTGTCCGCCACCGATGGTTTCTTGAAAAGTTCCACCTAATAAGGCAGTCAATTTGCCTTTACCAATTTTTGTATTATAGTTAAGTTGTGGCTCAATGTTATAGGTATGTTGATAATCGGTACCAAAGGTAGCAAAGTTTTTGTAGTCTAAATTAGAATTAGGGTTCAAATAACCACCTCTATATTTCTCTACCCCACGGTAGTCTAAACGTGTAAAACTTGCATCAAGTTTTACTTGTAGATTTTGCAAAATTCTATAACCAATTGTTGCTGCTCCAATAAAGTTGAAGTTAGAAAGTGTAGCATCGCTATAAGTATATTTTAACGGACTTTGTGCATTACTTGCTGTTCCGTAAAAATATGGCAAGCCAGTAGTCTCATTTACCAATGGCATGTTTGGCGCTATCCAAGAAAAATCAAAACCACTTGTACCAATAGATGTCATTTTGGTAGAACTGTAGTTAAAGGTAGAGTTTACTGTAAATTTACTATTATTTGAAGTGTGGTTGATATTCAACCTAGCAGAGCCTCGGCGTTGGTTGTTTTTACCCATCAAAACACCGTTGTCATCCCTGTAGCCCACACCGAAAACAAATTGTGTATTTTGGTTACCACCTTGTATGCCTAATTGTGCATCAGTTACATCACCAGTTTTTCCAAATATCAAATCTTGAAAATCTGTGTAACGTTGGTCACCCCACAAAAGCACATCATATGCATTGGCTTGAGTCATTGTTACTCCATCAGCGGCAAATGCGTCTTTACGCATTTGTAAATATTCTTGTGTGTTTAACAAATTCAATTTGCCAACTGCATTTGAAATACCTTTATAAAAATCGGCAGTTACTTTTGTTGAACCAGTTTTACCTTTTTTTGTGGTAATTAAAATAACACCATTAGCACCCCTAGAGCCATAAATTGCCGTCGCATCTGCATCTTTAAGTACTTCCATACTTTCGATATCAGCACTATTAATGTTCATGAATGGACTATGTGGACCAGTTGCACCTCCATAAGTGGAACCATTAATGCCTGTTGAAGGCAATGGCACACCGTCAATAATATACAATGGTCTTGAAGAAGAAGCAATTGTATTCGTACCTCTAATAGATACGTTAACGTTAGCACCCAGATTTCCACTTGCGGTAGTTACAAACACACCCGGAAGCCTACCTTGCATACCCAATACTGGATTGCTGATTGGTTGCTGAGTTAAAGTTGTCCCAGCTACTTTTCCAACCGATCCTGTATTCTTTACCCTAGTTGTAGTTCCATAACCTACAACAATTACTTCGTCTAAGTCATTATTCGCAACGAGCTTTACTTTAAGATCAGCCACAGATTTATTAAAAGTAAGGTCTTGTTTCCCATAACCAACCATACTAAAACTCAAGTTAACTGGGAAATCATTTACAATTACTGAAAATTCACCTTTATCTCCAGATGTAATTGTTTGTTTAGTTTTGAAATTATAAATGTTAACACCAGGCATTGGTAAATTGTCACTATCTAACACAATACCTGATACCTTACCCCCATTTGTTTGATTTTGGGCAAATGAACTAAAAGATAGGAAACTGAATAAGAAAATAAATACAGAGGCAGCGATAGGTTTAAGCCTGTTATACTTATTTAATCCACATAATTTTTCTTCTAAAAATAGAATTTTTTGCATAGTTTATGGTTTATTAAATTGTTTGGTTAATATTTAAAGCGATTCATATAGGGTCAACCTATATAAGCAAGTGCCATTACTCTAAGTATGGGGACTTATGCATGATTTAGCTATGGAGAAAATGACATGCGGTTAGTACAAATAAAATTCGTTAGTAATATGAGAGTTGTAGGAGAGTAAATACAATGTATTTCTCTAAAACCAAAGATATAACTATCCAAACTGATAATAAACGGGGGGTTTGTAAAATTTATATAGCAAACTAACTTTTGATGTAAAAAAATTAAACCTTTTTCTGTTTTTTCTGTTTTATGCGCTTCTATGTAACAAAAATGCTTCAATATAAAACCTAATTGTAGGCAATAGTCATTATTTACACGAGTTTTTTCTGAAAAAATGCAAAGACTACCCTACTATACTTCATTTTCTTGAGCACTGTATACTTTCATCACAAAAAAATATATACATTAACAACTATGCAGTAAAAGTGCATAGGCATTGCTACGGAAAGAATAGAATTCTTTTTTTAAAGCGGAAATCAACAATTTTTGGTGTGGAGAAACAAAGATATATAGGCATAACCGTTCCAGACTTACAGCACATATCGTCTGGTAACAAGATATCGCTATAAAGTGGCTTCATGGAGATACAAAAATAAGGTGCAGAATCTTATTAAAACAGATTTGAGAGGCCAGAGGTGTGCAAATGTTATATGAAGTGCTGGATGCTGATCACATACATCTTTAAATATAATATTTACCAGCAAGTCCATAAGCGATATTGTAATGAGCTAAAAGTAAGAGATTCCAGAAGAATCCAGAAAGAATGCCCATGAATGGCACAAAAATATCTTGGACACCACAGAGCCCCAAAAAACAATGATAACAAATTTATGATAATCAATAAAATTAATAGAAACTGAAAGTCTTGCACTGTAATTGCATAGTTTCAACTAACGAATGAGACCTATAAAAAAAATACAATAATAAACCTATAAAATATTAATTCATCTTCTATTTATCGTAAAGAATATACTTTAACCGCAATCAATTTACTGCTTTTTGTTATAATTAATAGTTCTTCTAAAATTCCATAGGTATATCTCTGCTAGCAATAGACCTTTATCATAATGCTTTCAATTATGAGATCGGGTATCCGATATGGTATTCAAATAGGAAAATTCTTTCAAATACAAAGGAACTCCGCTTTTACGATGACATCCTTTCGGAAAATGACCTTAACTATCCTTGAGATGGAAATTGAATTTAAATGCAGAAAATCACAAAAAAAGGCAGCAATGATGATGAGTTCAAAACTAGCTATCAAAAGTTAAAAGCGATTTTCTTGGGCTGAATACTAATGACAGAGAGAAAATATAAAATTACCATTAATACCTCTGTTTTAATAATTAATAATATTAGTCCTTAGTAGTTAAGTTTAGGTTACTACTCTCCAAAAATGATATTCAATCTGCAAAGGAAATTATACTTAAACCTTCAATACCCAAACTGATACACTACCAGCAGCACATAGAAATTCTCCCCAACCATTTTCATTTATAGTTACCTCTTCTTCTCGTTTGCCTAAAATATCGATAAAAATTTTACCACTAAATTTCTCTCCAATTTCCATCTCTTTAAAACCGTCATCTCCATTACTCATTAATACAGCCAAACCAGAATTCGGATGTTCCTCATCTCCTTCTCTGGTCCAACCGATGCAATTAGGATGATCTAAGTAATCTCTTTGTACTCCATAGGCTAAATTCAGCCTAGCTTTTAGCATCTCTGGCAATTCTAACAAACCAATTAGTTCAACCTGCTGTCCATCATCTTCATAAGTTGCACCATATAAATCAGTATAAAAAACACAAGGAATTCCTGCCTCTCTTAGCAAGATCATGGCATGAGCCAATGGCCTAAACCAAAAATCAATAAATGATTCTAAAGATTGTAAAGGTTGCGAATCATGGTTATCAACAAAAGTAACTGCTAAAAGTGGATTTCTGTGCACTAATGTATTTTCGAATATGGTACTTAGATCGTATTCTTGCCCAGCTTGAGAGGCCAAGTAAAAATTATGATGTAATAGCGAATCAAACAACTGCGTTTTACCGCCGGTAATTTCTATGTAATGTTCTAACTCTTCAACACTCTCAATATTCCAATTTTCTGCAACGATAAAGAAATCACGATCACATTCTTTTTTTACTTCATCAATCCACTCTACCATAAACTCTGGCGAAATGTGTTTCACGGCATCCAACCTAAAACCATCTATATTACAAGTTTCAAAATACCATTTCCCCCACTTTTTAAGTTCTTCTCTAACTGCTGGATTTCTAAAATCGATGTCGTTAAACATCAAGTAATCATAATTACCCATTTCGCCAGAAGGAACATTCTCCCAACCTTCTCCATATTCGTTCTGAATAGCATAAATTGCAGTTTCCTTAACATCTTCTGCATAGTCTACTCCACTAAAACACCTATGGTCCCATACAAAATCAGAATATGTGCCTCCCCTTCCCGGAAAAGTAAATTTAGTCCAAGCCTCAATTTCCATTTCTTCAGAAATAAACTCATTTCTGTTATCTGGATTAACTTTGCGAACCGTTATTTTCTCAATTTCGTCTCCGCCCGCTTTATGGTTAAAAATAGTATCTGCTAAAACTCCAATTTTATGATCCTGAAATGCTTTTATAGCTTTTAAATATTCTTCCTTGGTGCCATATTTAGTAGCTGTACTATTTTTTTGGTCAAATTCTCCCAAATCATAAAGATCATAGGTATCGTAGCCTATAGAATAGCCACCATTTGTACCTTTATAAGCTGGTGGAAGCCAAGCCATAGTAATGCCCATTGCTGCTAAGTTTGCAGCTTCTTTAACTGCTTTAGTCCATAAATTATCAGGTTCATTGTAATACCAATGAAAGTATTGGATGAGCGTTTGATTTTGCATATCGGAATATAAGTAATAGAAGTCTGTATAACCACCAATAGAGCTTAATGTTTTGTTAATTATAAATTTAAATTCAATTAGCTAAGTCTCAAAACTTAAGGAGTTTTATTAAGTTGAAATTATTTGAAAAGCAATAACAGTTTCACTTTGGTTATTTCCGTTCTTTTCTTCGGTTTACTAAATGTTTGCTCAAAACCATAAAGTTAAGCGTCGGCGGGGACGCCAAAGGTGGAGTATTTTCCTATCGGTTAGTGTCTCACCTACCGAAATATCCTTTCATCTGTGTTTGAATTATACAAAAATTAGAAAAGCTGCAGCCCTTATAGGTCATTTCAGTCCTGCTCTTCGCTTTAATCGTGGGCAACCGAAAGGGCTACCACTACATGTTCGCTGCGATACAGGTGTAGGGTACAAAGTCTAGTGCACAGAATTGAATTAATTAAACCTGACCGACATGTAAATCCTTTTTGCCAACCAAAGTTTTCTCTTTTTTCTAAAAAGGTAAATGGCAAAAAGATTGTAACAGAGGGCGGGACGAACATTATTTATAGCACTGCACCTGCTTTTCAAATTAAAAATATCCCGATCAAATGATTGTAAATGCAAATCTTGATTTTTAAGAAAGCTAAACCAGTGCATCTTAGGATTCAGCAGCCCTGCTCTCTGCTAAATACCATGAAGAATGGTATACCGCTGCCGATCAGGTTTAGAGAACAAAGTTCATAGTACAGAATTGGATTAATTAGACCTTACCGAAGGGTAAATCCTTTTTGCCAACAGAGTTTTTCTTCTTTTTACTGGTAAACGGCAAAAAGATTGCATGTCTACGGTCAATGTCATTAAGTTAAGGAAGAATCCGGAGGATTCTAATGTTTATAGCACTAAGAAAATTTTTATTATGCAACCCTAATGGGGTCGAACATCAAAAACCCTAATTTATCTATAAACGTTTGACCTCTCTGAGGTCTTTTAAATTTCTTAACTTAATCACATTGTACCTGTGGTAGGCAGGTAACGAAAAGCCGGGAAAACTTTAAAAAATGCACTGCATTTGCGCTTCAAAAATGAAAGAAATTTCGATTAAACTGTAAATCCCTTTCAATTTTCTGTATTTTCGCCATCTATGAGTATAATAGCCAAACATCCTAAAAATTCTTTCACCATTATGAACGAATTGGTATTGCCCAATGATACCAATACTTTAAACAATTTAATGGGTGGACGTTTGTTACATTGGATGGATATTGCAGCGGCTATTTCGGCTCAAAAACATTGCAATAGAATTGTGGTTACCGCATCTGTAGACAATGTTTCTTTTAAACAAGCTATAAAATTGGGCGATGTAATTACGATAGAAGCTAAAGTTACGCGTTCTTTTAATACCTCGGTAGAGGTAAGACTAGATGTTTGGGCAGAAAATATACCATCGGGAACCAGGGCTAAAAGTAATGAGGCTTACTATACTTTTGTAGCGTTAGACCAAGATGGAAAAACGATACCAGTACCAGAATTAAAGCCCGAAACTGAAGAAGAAATGGAGCTTTTTAATGGTGCTTTAAGACGTAGACAACTGCGTTTAATTTTAGCTGGCAAAATGGAGCCTAATGATGCCATTGAATTAAAAGCATTGTTTTTTAAAGATTAATTAGCGACCTTAATGGCTGCACAAGAATACTTAAATGACAACCTATACTACCTTAATTATACTAAGCAGCCTGGTTATATTCTCTTATTTATTTGACCTTGTTGCCAACAAAACCAAACTGCCCTCGGTATTGCTTTTATTGCTTTTGGGTATTGGTTTACGTCTATTAGTTGATAATTTAAATCTACAGACTTTTAACTTTTTACGGATTTTGCCAACCTTAGGTACAGTTGGTTTAATTTTAATTGTATTTGAAGGTTCCTTAGATTTGAAATACGATAGGGCTAAAAACAAAGTAATTAAGGGGGCTTTTTCATCTGCATTTGCCATTTTATTGCTCACGGTTGCTGTAATCACATTTATAGTGTACCAAATTACAGGTGCAGATTTGTACCGTTGCTTTATTAATGCAATACCTTTTAGTGTAATTAGTTCGGCAATTGCCATTCCATCTGTGGCATCGTTAAATAAAAGCACCAAAGAATTTATTATTTACGAGAGTTCTTTCTCAGACATTTTAGGTATTATCTTATTTAATTTTGTGGTTTCAAACCCACATATTTCGCCTGGTTCTTTTGCAAGCTTAGGTTTAGAAACTGTTTTAATTTTAATACTCTCAGTAATATCTTGCGTATTTTTGCTTTACATAATGGGCAAAATTTCTCATCATATTAAATTCTTTTTGATCATTTCTATCTTAATATTGGTGTATGCCATTGGACAATCTTATCACTTATCTTCTTTGGTATTAATTTTAGCTTTTGGCCTGTTCTTAAACAATGCCGATACCATTAAATATGCCTGGTTTAAAAGTATATTTATCTATAAAAATTTAGCAAATGATTTAACACAATTACACCAACTTTCTGCAGAAACCGCCTTTATTATACGCACATTTTTCTTTGTAATTTTTGGTTTTACCATGAACATTTATGAGTTGAATGATCAAAATGTATTGGTTAATGGTTTCTTAATTTTACTGAGCATCTACATGATAAGGTTTACTTATTTGCTTATTTTTAAACGTCAGCATGTATTACCAGAAGGTTTTGTAACACCAAGAGGATTGATTAGTATTCTGCTATACTATAATTTGCCAGAAAGCATCAAGCTACCAGAAATTGGCACCTCATTTTTATTCTTAGTGGTATTGGGATCGAGCTTGGTAATGAGTATTGGGTTGATGACCAGCAAAAGGGTAAAACCTAGTATATTAGATTAGCGTTTACGTGCTGGATATGAACTCGATTAATGTATCTCTCTAATTTTTTATAGCGTTTTTTGAATTTATTAGCATCACCATCTATATTTAGAGTTAGTTTGGTATTTGCAATTTCTGCCCCTACACCAGTTAAAGTTCCAATTACAGCTCCAGAAACTGTTAAAGCTCCTGTTAATTTGGCCATATCTTCAAAAGATTGACCTTCTTCATCTAAAGACCAAATGGCTGCACCAACAGCTAAACCCGCAACTGTACCGGCACTTGCGCCTTCACCAATGGTTAAACCACGTTTCCTTATTTTTACCTTAACTAAATCTTCGGTTCTAAAAATAAGGTAATTACCTTTGTAATCTTCTATAGCTAAGCCTTCTGGAGTTACTTTTTGCAATTTACCTTTTACACTTTGGTATTTTTTAGAGATCACCTTAATCTCGAAATCGCCATTTTGTGCTTTAACAATAAAACAGCTAAATATACCTAGTGTAATTAGCAATAAACGTTTCATTAACTTCCCATTTCTAATATTTTATCAAACTCAGTAGCCTTTAAGGGCATAACAGATAAACGTCCTTGTCTTACTAGTGAAATATCTTTTAGGCTTTCTTCTGCTTTAATCTGCTCTAGTGTTACAGGTTTATCTAAAGCTTGCACAGGCACTAAATCTACTACCACCCAATTGGCATCAGCTGTTGTGGGATCTTGATAGGCTTCTTTAACTACTTTAGCAATACCTACTACATTTTTGCCTTCGTTACTATGGTAAAAAAGTACCAAATCGCCCTCTTTCATCTCTCTGAGGTTGTTGCGAGCTTGGTAATTACGAACGCCATCCCAAAAAGTACGACCATCTTCATTAAATTTTTCCCAACTGTATTTAAAGGGTTCGCTCTTTACTAACCAGTATTGTGTTTTATTCATATCTAAAGGTGATTTTAGTAGTGCTGTTGACAAAAATACTAACAATCTCCTTTACAACCCTAGTGCATACAATTTATTTTTAAAAAATTTAGCCAGTATGAAAAATCTTGAATACAAACCATATTTTGATAATCATTTCAAGCAAACAAGTTAAGGGATAGTAAGGTATTTTTTATGAGTCCTTTAACCTATATTAAAGTTAATTGCCACTCGTTTGACATAATAAAATCCGATAGTGTAGCTCCTTAGTACAAAATTCTTTTCTACAGTTAAACCTCCTATCTAATAAATGGCAGCAGCTTATCCAAGGAGATTCCTAAATAATCACATACGTGAAAAACAGTAATGGGTTGATGTTTGTGCAGACCATTACAATCTCTAATCAGTTGCAGAATACGCTGACAAGTACGCTCGCTCTTGCCGGTCATCAACTTAAGATCGGCAGTATAAAAAAATATACGATGTAATGGCGCACTCATAACTCAATTTCTTCACTAGATAAAATAGGTAATCTTCATCTAACAAATTTAGCTCATATACAATTAGTTACAAAGCAACCCTTAACTTTTAGCAAATTGTTAAAGCTCAGTAAAACACCCTATGCCAAATTTGTAATACCTTCTGCAAGACCCATTTTCATTTTGGCAATAAAAAAACAAAAGCTTTGCAAATATGATAAGCCAAATTCTGATTGATTTAACAAAAATTAGTATGAAAGGTAAATTTTCTGCCTAAATAACATCAAATAATGTCATCCTAACGTATACCGATCCTATAGCTATCGCATTTATATCGGTAGCATAGTCGAAGCCTGCCTACCGCAAACAGTTAGGCGAAGAATCTCATATCGCAAAACATCTATCCACAAAACCGTAATGTTGAGGGTGGTATTTCACCGACCGTGAACATCTACTTTGTAAAAGCTTCATAGTTGGTCATCCTCTCCACTGGTTGTCATCCTGACGTGTACCGATCCGATAGCTATCGGATTTACATCGGTAGCCTGTCGAAGGATCTATTACTATAAAACCCTCAATAACTTGTCATCCTGAGCGTAGTCGAAGAGTCTCATGCTGTAAAAGCCCCCTCCCACATCCTTGCCACGGCTTGCCGCCGTAAGGCCTCCTTGTTTTTCACGGGTTTATATTTTTAGCGGCGTTCAAGATTGCTTCGCAATATTCCATTGATGAAAAGAAGCAATCCCGAGCTTGCGAGCGCATGAATGCCATTAAAAACATTATTAACTCATGAATAAATCTAGGCTTGCATAATCCCCTTGCATAAAGCTAACAACAGCTATTATTGCGTAACAAAAAGGCGTTATCCAACGCTCTACCGTCTACACACGCTGCTTTCTTACTTGGTAGTGCAAAAATTGAAGTGCATGCAAAGTTGTTTGTTGCTTTCTACCGCGGTGATATGCTAGGCCAGTCCTCGTCCTTAGCAACGGTAGTAGTAGAAGTAAATCTTATGCGGCTAGTTTCATGCTATGGGTATAACCCACTATCCCATCCTAACTAATCAGACTTTGCCTTACACTGCCATTGATAGCATGAACAAAGCTTGTCCAGTGGCGGGTAAAATTCAGCAAAGGTCTTTGGCATCATCTCAAGCCCTAGCAAAGCCTCTTCGTTCTACTAAAACCGGCCTTGTCCAGTGCGGAACGCAATCACTAGCCAACGTACAAACTTTAATAGCGCTGGGCGCAGCCGTGGCTTTTTTGTTTACTTTTTCAGCTATAGGAAACCTGCGAAGCAAGCTTGAATACCCATTAAAACATAAAAAATTATGAAAAAAGTAAAACTCGCGGTAGCGACAGAACCCCTAAATAGTAGTAGAGAATAATACTTTACCCAAAAACCTTTGATTTAAAGCAACCCATTATCTCCCCCCCCTCAATCACCAACGTACCACCGACGTACCACCGACGGTAGACCGACGGTAAATCAGCAGACCAAAACGCCAATTCCGACAAATACAGACAAATAGCGCATAATAGGTACAAATGCACCAAAACCCGTCAAACGCGACAAGCCCTATTTTTTTCCTCCCCACCTTTACACTACGCAATAATACCGGTAAACAAGAAGCGTAAATTTTAATTATTTAATCACATTTTAAAAACAGAAAGAAAATGGCAAAGTCAGAAAACAATGAAGTAATGTATGGTGCCCGCGGTAAAGTGGGCAACCTAGTGGTATTTAAAAATTTTGGAAGCAACCAAACGGTAATTGCCAAAAGACCAAAAAGGGCGGATAACCCCATGTATACCGAAAAACAACTTAATGCAAAGCTTAAATTTAGAGAAGCGGTAGTTTACGCCAAGGGCGTCATCAACAACCCAGCTTTGTTGGCCGTTTATCAGCTATTGGCTAAACCTGGCACATCGGCCTACAATTTAGCTTTGGCAGATTATTGCAAAGCGCCAGAAATCAGCGTAATTGACGCCGATAACTATCAAGGTCAGATCGGTGAGCAAATTAGGGTAAGAGCCATGGACAACTTTGGGCTTACCCAAGTAAAAGTGAGCATTTATGATGCCGAAGACCAATTAATTGAGAGCGGTTTGGCTAGCCAAAGTGCCAACAGTGTAGATTGGTTTTACGATACCACTACCCTAAACAGCAATTTGGCAGGTACCAGAATTACCGCCGAAGCTAAAGATACCCCTGGCAATACAACGCTAGAAACCCTCGTTATCATTTAGCTTAAAGCCCATCCCTGATAATTGGGGATGGACTTTTTTATAAGCTTCATATTAGGAAAAAACAAAGTATCAATTAGTTATAATCAAATAGCACTTAACGAGACGCTATAACTAGACGAGTGGGGCTGGGTTCGAACCCCAGCGGGCTCATAGAAATTTAAAAACCATCTCCATTTCATTTAAATATGGTTTTATGTTTTTATGTTAATTTGTAATGTTGCCCTAAATGCTTAGCACACAGTTTTTTCTTCGATGTGGGTATGTCCACTTTATGGGATCAATTAAAAACAATAGTGCTTCCTCTTTTGCTTTCGATTAACTTTTTGTTTACGAAATTGATAAGAGGCACTCTAGGTTTTCCTTTAGGTATTCGATGGTCACCATATCAATTACTACCTTCTGTGAACTAATAATCCCTAACTACTGGCTAAGTTTTTTTCTAACAGCAATACATTCTATTTCTATCGCTGCATTCTTTGGTAATGTTTGTACTTCAATTGTACTTCGGGCTGGAAAGTGATTATGAAAGTAACTTCCATATATTGTATTGATAACCTCGAATTGTTTCATGTCCCTAATGAAAATAGTCGTTTTGGTAATGTGATCCAAATCAGAGTTGTTGTCTTTAAGGATGACCTTTAAGTTCTCAAAAATCTGGAGCATCTGCCCTTGAATTCCTTCTCTCAAAATGTTTGATTTTGGATCTATTCCAATTTGACCTGAAATAAATATTAAATCACCATAACGAGTAGAATGACTGTATGGACCAATAGGCGTTGGTAAATTGGAATGCTTTATGGTTACTATCTCTTTTTTACTTCCACAAGAGATCAAAACTACTAATACTACAAAGAGTACAATTTTTCTCATAATTTATTATCATATTAAAAATGGGTTAATCATCGGTAGACTAACCCATTTTTAATATTGTTATCTTTTAATAAAATCTAGTAATTCTGAGTTGAATTTTTCTAATTCTTCAATGAATAATGCATGACCACTTTTTTCTAATGGTACTAATGTAGAGTTTGAAAGCAGGGTGTGCATTTGATCTGCCAATTCATAGGAACAGATTTTGTCTAATTTACCATGAAGGATAAGAGTGGGGATTTTTATTCTTTTTAAGTCATCACGCAAATCTGTATCTCTTAAAGTTTTTAATCCTTCTGCCATTGCATATGGAGATGCCTGTGCTTGAATTGTACCCAACCAAGCCCCATAACCAGGAGATACGCTAGTTGTATTTGCTGGAAATATTTGTCCAAAATTCTCTAAAAGTTGAGGTCTATTTGTGTTGTTCAATTGAATCAATCCATCGACATCAGCCTTAGTCCAATTTCCATAATTAAAATCAGCTCTTTTAGTCCACATTGGTGCGGCTGCTCCAAATAAAGCTAATTTAGAAATGTGAGCTGCATTATATTTCGCTGTATAGTGAATTACTGTTGCTCCACCCATTGAAAAACCCCCTAAAGTTGCATTTTCAATTTTAAGCTTATCTAAAACTACTTTGATATCATCTGCAAAAACATCGTAGGTATATTTGCCTCCAGGTTTGTCAGATTGGCCAAAACCCCTTAAACTGATACCAATCACCCGGTATCCTTTTTCAACAAAATAAGCATACTGGTATTCGTACATGGCATCGCTTAATGGCCATCCGTGAATTAGAACGATTGGTTGACCATCTCCAAGGTCAGTTACGTGAAGTTTTACATTTTTCTCCACTTCAATGTACTCTTCTCTTCCGTAAGAAGCTGGTGTTCTTTTTGTCTGTGCAATTGATTGCGTGTTGATCAATAGAGCAGTAGATAACCCTATTGATAAGATTAAATTCTTCATTTTGTAAATTTTAAAGAGGTTATTTATTCGTTGTAAATTATAGTATTAATGATATGGTAAATTGATTTAATTGCAGATGGATTACAACGACCGTTTTCCCTTTGCCTTGCACTTTTCCTCTCTTTTACATTTAAGATGTAATGAATTCTAACATGGCGACATTAATGAGGATCCGATTCAATATTTTATCAATACAGTGATGCATTGCAATTTTGTACAGCACCCCGTATTATGAAATTATTGCCATCAACGTTTTCTTAGTCTAAAGCAAATTAGTATGATGATAATAATGATTCCTACTACTATATGCCACCATGTGAACGTAGTACTAATTTCGAATCTAGATGTAGTTGAGCTTATAACGTGAAACATTAATAAATGATTATTCATTATCAGTCTTTTTTTGAAACATGCGCTTCATTTTGTAAAACTACGAGAGGTTTGCCTTTTTGTACGATATAAGTAGCCAGTTCAGATGCTGTTTTTTTACCAACATTTTTTGCAGAGTGGTTTTTACCAGCTGGAATGAAAAGCACATCTCCAGCTTTAAGCACAACAGGTTGCTCTCCCTCTATTACATATTCTAGCGAACCTTTTAAAACATTTATTATTTCCTCTCCCGGATGCAAATGCATTCCAAAAGCTTTTCCTGGCTCAAAATCAACGCGTACCTGTATTACTTCATATCCGGATACACTAAGATCATGTCGCTGAAGTTCCGTACGTTTAATTCCTGATTTTTGTGCAAAGGAATCGTTTGGAAGCAAACAGAGTACAGCAGCTGAAATTGCTAGTGCGTTTAATAAAAAAGTTTTAGATGTTTTCATAATTTATATTGTTAATGGTGAAAAGATTCAGAATTGATTAGACCTAGTCTTGCCACTTAATTGTAACTATTATTAGGCTGAGTGTATTTTTTTGTCCCAAGTTAGTCGAAGTAATTACTGATGAAATAATCAGTGAGGGTGTCAACAAAATTCTCATTCCTATTAATTTTTTAGGGTCTAAATGTTAATCAAGGCTACAGTGTTTTTTTAAAATGCTAAATCGCAGCATTTTTTCTATTACATATCCGTTTGCGCTTATCAATTACCAAATTTAGCTCACAATTTTTCTAAATGCTGTTAATGAAAACCTAACGAATTGTTAATGGGACGATAGAACTTCATTTTTTTATTACTTTAGCACAAAATGACCGAACTCAAAAAGTATCAAATCGCTGCCTTCTCTGGGTTTGTGATCCTTGCTGGGATCCTACTATACCTGATCTATAATACATTTGAGCTAAAGAACAAGCAATATCAGGTAGAGTTGAAACAAAATTTGAAACAGTTTTATTTAAAAAACGTAAGCAAGGAAAGTGTCTATACTGGGGGGCTTTCTCTCATTGACAGCTATCTGGTTGAAAACATCGAAACATTAGAAAGTGAATATCTAAAATCAGGTTCGATAAAAAACCCCTATACCGATTCACTTCTTGCAGTGATGTTTAAAGAGTTACAGACTAGCAACCCCACTGATTCCCTAATCAAAGAGATAAAAAAACAATATAAACTCAAGGATGAAGTTGAATATCTTATTGTTATTAACAGCATCAGCCTGCGGTTTAGAGAAAACAGGCCCATTCCCTTATATAACCACCTTAATAAATATCCGTTCTTAAAACCCAACTTACAATCTCCCGCGGGATATATCGTTAGCGGAATGCTGAAGTTGCCAAAACCACAAAACATAATCACTTCGATGTCTATGGGGCCTTCAACTCCGTATTCTTATGATATTACGGTAACTTTTTATGCTGATCACATTGACAGAAAATCGGAAATTTTCCAAAGTGCTGTTCCAGTCTTAATGTTTACACTGTCCGCGTTACTACTGGTCTTTTTTGTATATTACTTTACGTTTAAAAGTTGGTCTAAACAAAAAAAAATCTCAGATATGAAATCTGATTTCATCAACAGCATAACACACGAATTCAGTACACCAATCTCAACAATCATGGTGGCGAACAGCGCTCTACAAAATGAAAGAGTATTTAAAAGCAGAGAAAGTGTTACGGAATTTACTGAAATAATTGCAAGGCAAACCAAGCAATTACAAACCTTGTTTGATCAGGTCATGGACATGACTCGAGTAAATACGGATATTGAAAAACAAGAGGTTATCTTCTGTCAGCTTTTAACTGAGGTGATTCAAGACTACCGATTTAAAATGGATGGTGAAGACGTAGATTTTCATACCCAAGGCTTAAATAACGAAACCCGAGTTTCCTTGAATAGGTTTTGGGTTACCACAATGCTATCGAACATATTTGACAACGCTATAAAATATAGCGATTCAAAGCCTAAAGAAATCCATATCACGGTTAATGAGACAGCAAGTGGATTGAGGCTTAGTATAAGAGATAATGGAATAGGAATGGAAGATCACACTGTTAAGCACCTCTTTGATAAGTTTTATCGAGGCAAAAACTTGGGCAGGGAACATGTTAGCGGCTTAGGCCTAGGTATGTATTATGTACAACAGTGCATCGAGATCCATAACTGGAAGTTGCAAGTGCATAGTAATATTGGATTGGGGAGTGAAATTTTAATCACTATGTAATGCCAGTGAAAAGACAGTTACTTTATATAGAGGATGAACCAGATTTAGGAAATGTAACTAAGCAGTATCTTGAATTGATGGGTTTTTCGGTAGATTGGTGCTGTTCGGGTACAGCAGCCATAGGCTGCTATCAAAAAAATCATTCCGATTACAGTTTAGTCATCATAGACATTCAACTACCGGATATTGATGGGTTTGAGGTCGCCAAAAAAATCAGGGAATGGAACGCTGATGTATATTTTCTATTCCTTACGGCACGCAAAGAGAAACACGACAGGGTAAAAGGCCTAAGGCTTGGTGCTGTTGACTATATTTGCAAACCTTTTGATATTGATGAATTGGTACTGAAAATTCAGAACATTATCTTCCATCAAATCCCCTCAACACAACGAGAAAAAGAATTAGTGCATAATCTACTGCATATAGGTGATGTTTGTCTCAATATAGACTTGCTGGAACTTCGCATATCGGGCCAAACTCCAATAGCATTGACACAGCGAGAAGCCGAGTTGTTGAAGTATCTGAACAAAAACCGAAACTCAATCACTAAGCGGGAAGACATTCTGGTTCAGATATGGGGAGAAAACGACTATTTTTTAGGAAGAAGCCTTGACGTTTTTATCTCTAGGCTTCGAAAATTGCTTACTGTTTCATCAAATGTAAAAATCACTAATGTTTATGGTGTCGGATTTATATTTTCAGTGTCCGAAATGGAAAGGTAAATGCCATAGTAGTGAATCACAAAAAATACTGCTAGAGAACTTTCAAAATTTGTCATCTAATTCATCAGCCGAATTAATTATACGTTTTAAATCTGACACAAATCTGTTCGAGAAAATATCAGTGAGGTTTACAACAAAGTGGAGATTTCGGAGCAAATGATCAACCCCATTCCGTAGCGAATTGATCACTCAACAAATAACTTAAACCCAGTCATAACTTTTAGTTATTAATAATTTGGCCTGGTTAATTTTGATCAAAATAGGCTACCTTAAATTTCCCGAATGATATGATCACTCCTACTGAAATCTCCAAGAGTATCAAAGGTCGTGGGATTGGCAACCCCCACAGTCATTCACCACCGATTTCCCTTCGAGATAAATTCAATAAAAACTTCTTTTCAAAGACTTGTAAAGAGGCCGGCATCAGATATGTTTTGACAACAAGTATTGCATAAACCTGGCACCTCAGCCTACAATTTAGCTTTAGCAGATTATTGCAAAGCGCCAGAAATCTCCTTAATTGATGCCGATAACTATCAAGGTCAGATCGGTGAGCAAATAAGGGTAAGAGCTATAGACAACTTTGGGTTTACCGAAGTAAAGGTGAGTATTTACGATGCTGCAGACCTTTTAGTAGAGAGCGGTTTAGCTATCCAAAGTGCCAACAGTGTAGATTGGATTTACCATGCCACTACCCTAAACAGCAATTTGGCAGGCACCAAAATTACCGCCCAAGCTAAAGATACACCTGGCAATACAACGCTAAAAACAATCACTATTATTTAGCTTAAAGCCCATCCCTGATCTATCATTTGGGGATGGGCTTATTTTATAAGTTTAGCTTAGGTATTCTTAAAAACTTTTGTAATAGGTCTTAGCGAGACGCTAAGGCTAGTATGATTTTTGAATTAGATTAAAGATCTTATTTTGATTTTCATGCAGGAAAATTCCTTACCCAATAATATTCACTGAACATTTTAAAATTAAATCTAATCCATACAAATTAATCACTTAAAGTGAAAAATTATATCCCAATCTTAAAGCAAAAAACTTAATGTCATAGATATCATCTTTTACATGCGAACTATGGTATTTTACGCCAACCTCTACTTTTTTAATCAGGTAACCTACTCCTGCAGCCCATCCAAAACCCGTTTGGCTACTACTTGCATCGGTTCCGGTACTACTAGTCCCAGCAATTCTGTTTATTGTAAAGCCAGCTTGTGTATCAATAACTATCTTTCCAAACATATATCTATAACCAGTATACAATGGAATAGCAGAATAATTACCACTTGCACCAGCGGGTAGGTCTTTCAACTCAAATCTGTTGTAGCCTGCCTCTAAAGTAATTTGGTGCGGACTACTTGTATTACCTATACCATAAAAACCTTTTACACTTGCGCCAAAGCCAGTATTGGCTATTTTATTTAATTTTTCTGTAGGGACGGCTGCTCTGATACCTACCTGAATACCATTTGTACCTTTCTGCGCTTGCGCAACTGAAAAGGCAAAGATTGAAAATGAAAGAAGTAAAATTTTCTTGATCATATTGTTATAGTTTAATTTATAAATCTGACTATTATATTAAGTTTTATTTTGTTTTTTAATTGCATCATACAAATAGATATCTTGTTTTGGATAAGGAATAGCTATCTTATTTTCCAATAACATCTGGTTGATCAATATGATGAGGTCACTCTTGATTTCCAAAAGAGATTTGGATTGTTTGCTCCAATAATAGACATGTAGTTCAAGTGCATCAGCATTAATATCTTGAAAAAACACACTGGGTTCAGGACGTTTCAAAATTCTATCATCTTGAGACAGAACATTGATAATATTAGTCTTTACCAACGTAAGATCTGCACCGTGTGAAATATTAACCACTAGAGTTGAGCGGCGCTTGTTAGCTCCACTAGACCAATTTACTAGATGCGAATTAAGCAGGTCACCATTAGGCATTACGATCTCTGCTCCATCAAAGGTGGCAATAACACTACTCCTAAACCCAATAGATTTAACCGTACCACTTTTACCGCTTACCTCCACCTCATCATCCAAATTCAAAGGTTTTTCAAAAGCGATTACCAGCCCACTAACTAAATTATTTACCAAAGATTGCAGACCAAAACCAATACCTACTCCAAGTGCACCTAACACAATGGCTATTTTATCTATCGGAATACCAACGGAGGCAAAAGCCAAAAATAATCCCAAAAGTATAATAGTAATGCGCACCAATAGTATCCAACTTCCAATTCCTTTTCTCCCCTCAGACTGTGCCGGAAGGCTGCGTTTATCTACTGCGAAAAAAGATACAACTTTAGAAACCACCACTGAAGCAGACACAACGAAGAAAAATAAGATTAAACTACTAACACTGAAAGTATAACTTCCAATAGACCTTTGATCAAAGAAAAAATCCCTAACAGGTTCTACAATAAACGCATAAGCTGGAAAATTACGACCAAACAAGATTAACCATCCTAATACCAACAGTAGATACAATAGAACTGGCGTCTTCTGCCCAACACGATCAAAGTTCATAAAAAACAAGCTCTTATCCTGCTTTGCGTATAGATTAAATGCCAATTGTAAGCCTTGATCAATTAACCTCACTGTCCAAAGGAACATGATAGCGATGATAACGTTAACATAACCGCCCACCATTAACGCTTTGGCTAAATTATAATCACCTAAAATATTGAACAAAAACGATAATGTTTCCAATACGGTCATTAGCCCTATTGCGTAGATGATGAATTTTTCCTTTAACTCAGTCTTTTTCCCTTTTTTGAATATCGCCAAACCAAGCATTATTCCGGCTATTGACAATGCTACCATACACCATCTTTCGGTAGTAGAGGCCTGAAGGATAAGATTATCTATTGCCGCTAATAAGAACAGCAGCAGCATACCTAGCCAAGATCTCATCCAAAACTTAGAAATATAGCCATGCATTAAAAAGCTGAGCGAGATTGCTGATAAAACCCAAAAGAAAAGACTAAAAATAAATGGTGGAGCATTAAAAAGAAACTGGGATAAGTTGGCAACAATAAAGATGGCTGAAAGCAAAGGATATCTTAGAATCAGCTGATCCTCGTTGAGCTTGCCATTGTTGAACTGATTAATGTAGGTATTCCTCAGAGACAATATAAATGTATAACAAACCAACAATAATAGTAGTGATCCGAATAATATTCCAATATTGCTACTGGTAAAAAAAACTAAGATCAGTTTTCCTTTCTGTAATGAATACGTAACGATCTGAGACAATGAACTAGAGATTTTAGTCTCCCTCCAGATATAGGCAAATTCTTTGCTAAACAAATGATCTGCCATTTCACGCTGGTATAACTCTATCTCGTCCAAGTTACTTTCTAGGCCAAATGCCTGAAGGTTTGCTTGGTTTTGCAAAGCTTTTACTTGCAAAATGTAAAGATCTATTGTACTATCTATTGGCGCTACTTCTTTAGCCAATACAAATATCGATTGCATGTACTTTGAAAGCTTCACAGAATCTTGAGGAAAGCGAAAAAGCTCTTTAGTACTCGCAAGCGAATCCATTTGAAATTTTAGACCTGAAAGCTGTTTTTTATGTTTATCTAGTGCTTCTTTCTGCCTTACACACCTAATGGATAAAGCTTTTAACAGTTTTTCTGCAGTCACCAAGTTCCTATAAGTCTGGGCTGTACCTCTATGCGCAAATACACCATCGCCAGCAAGCTTGGCATGTTGGGCAATTAGTAAAAGTTCAGCCTTGGCTTTGGTGGTATCCATTGCCGAACGCAGATACAGTTTTGCCATTTGCAGGCTTTTTTTCATCTCTACCAAGGTGGCTTCCTGTACCTGCTCTGCCCTATCTGCGGCTAAGTCTGCTGCACTGCTAATAGCAGAGCGCTTTGCAAATTCCTGCATTCTGGCCACAAAACCCTTACTACCATTAACTGTATCTTTTTTAGAATTATCCTTTTGGGCCTTAACAACACTGCTTAAGCAGATGAGCAGAACAAACAAATTCGAGAAGCGAAATAACCAGGGTAACATGGCGTGGCTCTAAAGAATGAAAAACTAGTTAACCTAAAGTTAATGGCATGAAAATAAAAAATTATTCCCAGTAATATTAAACTACATAGAAAAAAAAGTAATTTTATTTAACTAAAACGAAATATTATGAAAAGAGCACTCCTATTATTATTCGCTACTTTAATTTCCATAAGTGGCTTTGCCCAGAACCCCATTAACGATAAACTCGACATTATTTTAAAAATTAACGGTGATGAGATGAAGGGGAAGATTACCAAGATCAGTGACACCGACCTTACCTTTATCTATGCAGGCGAAACCTTGGAATATACAGTTAAGAAAGCTGACATCCTAAAAATTACCCATGCTAGTGGCAGAACTGAAACAATCAATCAGCCGCCATTACCTTCAGACACTCGTAAAAATGATCAGGTTGTTATGAAAGGTTCACCAGCGGAGCACCATAATCGTATCGCATTACTCCCTTTCCATTTTCTAATGGAAAACCAGCCAGGGGCTGATGAAATAGGCTTGAGCGCACAACAAGACGCCTATAGTTTCCTGTCCAAACATTCTGCAGGATATACTCTTGTTGACCCCAGAACATCAAATGCGTTATTGGCAAAAGCTGGAGTAAATAAAGAAAACATAACTAGCTTTACGATGAACGAATTAGCGAACATATTAGCTGTTGAATATATTATAGACGGATCGGTAAAACAAAATAAGGCTGTACAGACCAGTTCTACTTCCGATTATGGTAATTCTACAATTAAAAGAGACAAGGATGATAAAATTACTGGTGCAAAATCATCTGGTTCCACCTTCTCTAGTGCTCAGCAACGCTATGATATCTCAGTTAGTTTAAGTATTTACACGGATACCAATGCCAGCATTTATAACGAAAGCCACAAAGCTTTTTTTACCAGTACCGATGGTGGCTTTGGCAGTCCGCTGCAATACCTTTTAAAACGTAGCCCCTTGTATCGCAAATAATCTTAATTAAAAAAGTAATCCCTAAATTCCATGAAAAAGCTGATCCTAGCCGTGCTAATCTTATCTGGACAGACCTTGTTCGCACAAAAAAGTGTGGTGATTGATGCCTTAAAAAAATACAATGTGAGTGAAGATGTGTTAAGTACAAATTTGAAAGACAATTTAGAAAAATATGCTTACCAGATGCAGCGAACTGTTACCCTAAATGAAAAAGATAAGGTTTACCTTTCTAGTTTCGACCCAACCAAACAAGAACAACCCCAATGGACACTAGTATCAGTGAATGGCAAAAATCCTTCATCTGGCGAGCAAAAAGCCTTTGATAAAGAACACAATACCAAAACCAATTTTAAAGTTGATGAAAGTTCTTATAAGATAGTAAAGGATGATGGTAATATCTTGCAGATTAGTTACCAGTACGACCCCACATCAGTAGATGCTGATCATGGCTTTTTTAAGGATTGCCTATTTACCCTTCATATTAATGCAAAGACTGGAAGGTTGGAAAAAATGACTGAAGTAAACTTAAAGGATATAAAGATAAAGATACTAAAAGTAACAAGTCTGACTACAGAAGTTAACTACCGCTACATTGAAAAAGATAAAATCTATGTACCTACTGATAGCCGTGTGAACTTAGTTATTAAAATGTTGGGTAATGAACTTCCAATGATAACTTCAGAGAAATATACCATTAAGTAATAGCAATTAGATGTTGACCATCACCAAAGTTGATAATTTATTACTTTAGAGTGCCCATTTTTTAACTTATACTAAATTTAATGCGTTGTATTCTTCTGTACCTAATGCTTATGACCTGCTCCTGCCATATTAAGTCATGCAAGACAGCAAACACCGGATACATTAGCTACAATCTTGAACAGTAGGGACAAAGAAACCAGCTTTATCAAAGAGAACGAATAATACTGGTAATGGCGGTAATTGCTGCAGTACTTGTAGTAATTGTTATCCTTGTATCTTACAGAAATATAAAGCAAAAAAGCCGGTTTCAAAGTCTTCTTCATCAAGCCCGATCAAAGGAATTGGCATTTATCAATTCTCATCAAATACGTAGACCATTGGCAAATATCTTGGGTTTATGTAGCCTAACAACTGATGAACAATTAACTTTAGCAGAAATACAGCAGTATTTTCAGCAGGTTTACCATCAAGCAAAAGAAATGGATGACAAGCTAAAAGAGGTAGAAAAAAAACTAAATACCCAAACTTAAAGCATTAAAATGCTGTTTGCATATCAGCTAGTTTTTACTTTACGCAATTCCCCTATTTAAAAAACTAATTAACCATGAAAAAAACGATACTTACATTTGTGCTAATCGGATTAAGTTTAAGACTTTATGCACAATCGGGAAAGAACTACCT
>Ga0247816_10000183_pt1 | contig 38209 bp, 32 predicted proteins | sample UWRJL209509C1_FD_179930 | JGI IMG/M metagenome (GOLD analysis project Ga0247816, IMG submission 179930) | Plant litter microbial communities from Arlington Agricultural Research Station in Wisconsin, United States - UWRJ-L209-509C-1 | ecosystem: Environmental > Terrestrial > Plant litter >...
CTTCATCCAGCACACAGCGCACTTCGGCGCCCAAAGACGCGAAACGCTCGCGGGACAGCAAGCTTTTCTCACTGCGCGCGCTGAGCACGGCGGTGAGCTTGATACCCAGCGCATGCGCGGCTTCGGCCAGGGGGGCAAGGGTCGCCAGACCAACACCACGGGCGACGATGATCATGTGTTTCCAGCTCGGGTCGAGGTCAAAACCGTTGCCGAGCGGGCCGAGGATTTCCAGGGTCTGTTGCGCGCCCAGCGTCTCCAGGCCGAAGGTGCCCTTGCCGGTGACTTTGTACAAAAACTCCACTTGGCCATTGTTGGTGTCGGCCTTGTACGTGCTCATCGGGCGGCGGAAGAACGGTTTGTGTTCGCCTTCGCTCGGGCACAGCAGGTTGAAAAACTGCCCGGGTTTCGAATGGCAAGCCGCACCATCGGCCTGCAGGATCAGGCGTTTGTACTCCTCGTTGACCCATTCGTTGGACAGCACCACGGCGAGCGTGTCGTTGGGTGGCGTAACCGGAGCGCCCTGGCAGCAACTGGAAATAACGGTCATTTGAAGGCCCTCTTCTTGTCTAATTTTTGATACAGCCAAATCAAAAGAAGGCGATGCAGCCGCTTTATGGGCCGCATCGCGATGTATCTGAGTATCTACTGCGCTGACTCTACGCCAGCAACAACCAATTGTCTAATTTTTGATACGGCGCATTCGAATAAATTTTGCACCGTTGTCGCGACCCGCCAGCACCTACTCTCGCTGGGCAGAAAGGTCCGATACGCTGACGCTTTGCCCTTCATCACCCTGGCTGCGCGGTAACAAAAACAAGGTGGCCGCCATCGCCAACAAGTAGATCGAAGCCAGCAGCATGATGGCCGCCGAGAACGAATACGCCAGGGCAATCGACCCCACCACCAGCGGACCAAAGCCCCCTACCCCGCGACCGACGTTGAACAACACGTTCTGCGCCGTGGCTCGCACTTGGGCCGGATAAAGATCCGAGATCAAAGCGCCGTAGCCGCCGATCATGCCGTTAACGAAAATCCCCATCACCACTCCGGCAAACAGCATCGATACCGGGTCGGTCAGGTTGGCATAGAGCAGCACCATCAACGCCGCACACGCCTGGTACATCAGGAAGATTTTCCAGCGCCCGAAGCGGTCAGCCAATTGCCCGAACAGCCAGATACCAAAGGCCATGCCGATCACCGTCGCCGCCGTCCAGGTGCCGGACGCGGTCAGCGAGAAGCCGAACTGTTTGGACAGGTAACTGGGCATCCAGATCATGATTCCGTAGTAACCAAAATTCTGCACCGAGGTCAGCACCATCACGCCGACACTCGCCTTGGCCGTGGGCCGGTCCTTGAACAGCTGGCTGAAACGCTGGGTAAAGGAAATCGGATTGGCTGCTGCCTTCACGAACTCTTCGGGCTCGCCCATGGTGTGGCGGATGACAAACGACAGCAACGCCGGTATCAGACCGACCAGAAACATCCCGCGCCAGCCGATATGCGGCAACAACAACGGCGTGAGCAAAGCGGCTGCCAGCACGCCGGCCTGCCAACCCATGCCGACATAGGAAGACGCACGGTTGCGCTTGTTGGCCGGCCAGGTTTCCGCAATCAGCGCCATGCCTATCCCAAACTCGCCGCCCAGGCCGAACCCGGCCAGGGTACGGTAGGTCAACAAATCCCAGTAACCCTGGGCGATGGCGCAAAGGCCGGTGAACAACGAAAACACCAGGATGCACACGCTGAGCATCTTGACCCGACCATACCGGTCGCTGAGTTGGCCAAAGATCAAGCCGCCGGCCACTGCGCCGAGTAATGTCCAAGTCACCAGCGAGCCCGCCTCGGAGGTGGTCAGCCCCAGGCCCAGGGTGATGGCCGGCAACATGAAGCCGAGGATCAACAGGTCGAAACCGTCCATGGCGTAACCGGTGACGCTGGCGATCAACGCCTTGCGCGGTGAGGCGTCGGGTTTTGCGGTACGTGATTCATCGTGAGTCGTCACAATCATTACCTCTTATTTTTATCGAGCGTTGTTAGACGATGTGGGTGCAAGGCCATCGCGGGGTACGGCAATGACTCTACCGAGAAATGAGACAGGCTGTCTAATTTTTGATACTCCCCAGGCGAAAGTTTCATCTTCGGTTTACAAATGCCATTCCAAATTGATCGACAGCGCATCGGTATTGATCCCCGGCTTGTTCAAGTTGCCAAACTTGTTACGCCAGTATTCATAACCCGGCCCCACCCATAACACGTTCTTTTGGCCCCAGCCCAACTGCCCCACGTCCAGCATCAACGAGGTGCGCATCAGCTGTTCGACGCCCGTAGGGTTGTTCTGGTAGTCGTCGCCCTTCTTGCCGTTGAGCGAGTAATAGCCCTGGAATTTCATTGACAGCGCCGCGACGCTGAACGGGATGCCCCAGTTGACGTTGAACTGGTAATACGGCTTGAACAGAATATCGCGCTGGTTCGCCGGCAAGGCACACACCGCCAGGCCACAGTGGTTCCACTCCCGTGCGTAGTACACGCTGGCATCGATAAACCCGGCCGGCAGGGCAAACTTGACTGTGGGGCCAAGCACCAGCATGCGCTTGTTGGGGCCGAACTCATTGTTCTTGGTATTGATGTCGACCCCGGCCGTCAAGGCCAGGTCCTTGACCGGCCCGAACGCCAGCGGCTGCCCGAAGACCTTGCCGTACTGGAACTGGTTGCGGTAAGTCAGGTAAACCTCGGTAGCTCCACTGCCACCGCCCTTGGCCGGGTCGTTGCGGTCGGACTTGAACACATCCAGATTGATGAAATTTTGGCCCAGGGCATACCCGCTGACGTGGGTGACCTGCAGGATATTTTTGGCCACATCCTTGGGGTTACCGGGCTCGGTATAGTGAGCGCTGTAGCGATAACCGATGAACGTGTCGCTAAAGGCTGGGGCGGCCAGCACGCAGGGCGCCAGGGCCGACAAGGAAATCGAGACGAGCGCAGGCATCGCGTAGGAATAACGCATGGTTTTCTCCAGTGGTTTCGGGGGTGAACGCGTGGGAAGGCACGCAAACGTCAAGCAACGTTTACGGTCCGGTTTTCAGGGGGGCGATTGCCCGGCAGCGGTGGAATGCGGTGGCCGGGTGTTTTTTGGACGCAGCTGGGGCGGGATATGCGTAGACATGGCCGTACCTTTTTTGTATTTTTTAGACGACTGACTTTGCCTTGTCTAAATATTGATACAGCCAAGCTCGATCAACGTCAAGAAAATTCCTCGTTCCCGTTTGACCTTTCAAAGCGACTGGTCGAGCCTGAGCGGCTGGAGCGACCGGCTACACCCCAATGGACATCCTGACTTTCGGAGCTTACTTGAGCCAAATCGACTACCAAGCCATCGGTGAACGCCTGCGGGCCTATCGCATCGGGATGCAACTGAACGCCGATCAGGTGGCAGAGCAACTGGATATCTCCCGAGCGGCGGTGTATCGGCTGGAGCTGGGCAAGATCGTCAAGCTGGAAACCCTGGAACGCCTCGCGGAATTGCTCAAGGTCTCGCTGACCAGCCTGCTGGGCTCGGACACCGAGTACTTCGATAACGCGCTGGGCTACTTCGAACGCATGCGTCAGCTCGAAGCACGCTCGGTGAGTATCCAGTCGTATTTCGACCCCTTCTCGTACCTGCTGACTTCCCCGCAGTATTCCGAGCTGTTCAAGACCATGCTCGACGAAGCCCGCCCCAACGAATTCGATGCGCGCCAGGATGCGATGCAGGTACAGGTCCTGGAAATCCTCAATGAACGAAAGGCGATATTCTCCAAGCAGAAGTTCGAGGTGCAGTCGATCATCAGCCTGCGGCAAATCGAGCGCTACCTGCACATCGGGCTGGTGGGTCGGCTGGACCTGCCGCCCAGCGTGAGGATGGAACGCGCGCTGCTCGCCCGGCGCGAAGTGGAACACCTGATCGATAAAATCGGCACCGCCGGCTCGCGCTCCAGCGTCTTTTTGATCGATGAAATCCTGCCCAGCGCGACCTTCCAGATCTTCCAGCAGCCCCACGCCAGCTATGTGGCTGTAAGCCCCTATCGACTTGGCGAGTTGCCCAACATCCACACCGGGATCGCCAGCGTCACCTCCTCGCCTGAAGTTGTGCAGATGTACCGGAACATGACCCGAGGCTTGCTCGAACGCGCGCACACCGGCGCGGCGGCCAAGCGTGAACTGGTGCGCCTGTTGGCGAAACTCTAACCCGGAGCCTTCCTGCATGCTGCGCACCAACCTCAATGAAATGCTGATCTTCATGGCCGTGGTCGACGGCGCCAGCTTCGTCGCGGGTGGCCAGGCCATGGGGCTGACCCGTTCCGCTGCGGGCAAGGCGGTGGCGCGCCTGGAAGACAACCTCGGCGTACGCCTGCTGAACCGCACCACCCGCACCTTGAGCCTGACCGATGAAGGCCGCGCACTCTACGACCAGGGTTTGCAGATACTCGCCGCCGTTGATAACGCGCAAAGCAGCATTGGCCAGCCCAGCGGTACACCGCGGGGTTTGTTGCGGCTAACGGTGCCGGACGCGTTTGGACGCCGGGTGCTGATGCCACTGGTGAAAAAATACCTGGAGGCCTGGCCCGACGTGCAGGTTGAGGTCAGTTTTGCTGATCGCATGGCAGACATCGTCGAAGACGGTTTCGATTTGGCGATCCGCATTGGCGGCGAACATGCCGACCGGCAACTGGTTTCCCGCGTGGTCGCCCGCTACAACGCCGTGTTGTGCGCAGCGCCCGGTTACCTGGCCGAACACCCGGCGCCGCGCGACCTCGACGCCCTGGTCAAGCACGATTGCCTGTATTTCAGCAGCCGCACACGCAAGCAAAGCTGGCGCTTTCGCGACGGGCAAGGTGGCTGGGTCAAGGCCTCCGGGCGCAGCCGCTTGCGCCTCGACAGCGGCGAAGCCCTGCGCGATGCTGCCGTGTCGGGTCTGGGAATTGCCTTTCTGCCGGATTTTCTGGTGGCCGAAGATCTGGCGGCGGGACGCCTGGTACAGGTACTACCAGAACTGGACGCCGGTGACGTCGAGATCATGGCGATGTACCCGAGCAAGCGTTACCTGGAGCCTCGGGTACGGCGCTTTATTGACCTGATGGTGGATGAACTGGCGGGCTGATCAATCCGTGTGAGCCACGGCCTTGATCTCGACGATCTGCGCGTCGGAGGCCAGGTAACTCACGCCAATCAGGGTGGCGGCCGGGCGATGGTCACCGATATAGCGCTTCCACTCGGCGACCACGGCGTCGAAATCACGCTTGGCATGCACCAGGAAAATATCCACCGCGGCAATGTTCGAGCGGCCAACGCCAAAACCTTTCAGCACGTGGTCGAGATTCTCCAGGGTCTGGCGGGTTTGGGCGGCGGCATCACCGTCAACGAAGTCACCTTCCAGGGTGTGGGAAAACTGCCCGGCAATGAAAATCGTGCCATTCACGCTGTAGCCCTGGCTGACGCTGTTGCCCTCTTCCCATGAAACACCGTGGCTGTAGATCGAAGGTTTGCTGTTCATGTGGGTTTCCTTTTTCCGTGGCTGTTCAATGGGGAAACTCTAACAACTGCATTGGCGAATGGACGTCCCCACTGAGGCGACAGGAGGCGGCAAAAAATCCCCTTTTGCGGCGGTGGGCTGGTATTGTGCCGCGCTTTAGAAACCTGCCGGCTACTGCGAGGAAATGGACGTTGAACACTGACGAAAAAATGACCGGGGACCTGTTCGAAGTGGATAAGCGCCTGTCGCTCAAACCCGTGGTGGACTTCAACAACTACCTGCGCGCAGCCTTCGGCGACGGCCCCTGCACCTGTGTGCGCTGCGTGGCCAGCGGCGGCGTTGAGGCGGGTTATGACTACCAGCACACCTTCGACTTCGACGGCAAAAAAGCGCACCGCCGCTTTGCCTCCACCGCTGGCAGCGATGTGTTGTTGATGCTGAAAAAGGCTTGGTTGTCCTACACCAAGGCCGAGTTACCGCTGAGTGGCGCGTTGGTACTGGGAACGGTGAAAGAGTTTGTCGAGCCGCAATTGCATAAACGCCTGGCGCCGCTGCTGTTGGCCAGTGGGCTGGTCAAGGACGTAGACGGTGAGTGGCAGATCCAGCCCCAGGCAATTGCTTAGCAGACTAACGATAAATCGGCTGAACCCCTTTAAACGGCGCGTTAATTGCTTCCAATTTGGCACAACGAGAGTGCGCCCCACGAGTCGCACTCCTTTCGCCTGATGTGTACGTTTAAAGGTCGCGACTGTATGGATGTGTCCAAAGTCACCCCTGCCCTGGAGTTCCAGGATCAGCGGTTGAAATACCTGTTTCTCAGCCACCAACTCGGTTCGATGCGCGCGGCAGCCGACCAGTTGGGTATTGCGCCCTCTTCCGTCAGCCGGCAGATCAACCTGCTGCAATCCGAACTCAACATCGACCTGATCGAGGCCGGCACCCACCGTATCCGCCTGACCGAGGCGGGCCAGGCGACCGTCGACTACTACCGCGCCCGCGCCGGGCAGCATGAGGCGCTGCTTAATCGGTTGAACGAATTACGCGGACAACACATGGGCAAGACCGTGGTTGCGGTGGGCGAAGGCTTGTTTGGTGCGCGCTTGATTGGCGAGTTGCAGAGTTTCTTCAGGTCATATCCGGGGTTGCGTACCGAGATTCGTATCGCGCCGACCCTTGAGGTGCAGCACATGGTCATGGACGACCAGGCGCAGATCGGGGTGTTGTTTGCGCCTCACCAAAACCCGGCGTTGCGTCGCCAGTTCGGGATTGAGCAGCCGTTGCGGGCGATTGTTCACCCTGATCACCCACTGGCGGGCCAGGGCTCCATCAGCCTTGAACAGTTGTCTGAAATTCCATTGGTGTTGCCCAACCATGGGTATCGCGTGCGGGAGTTGGCGACCTTGTCATGCAAGGGCAAGCCGTTTGTGATTGAGCCGGCGATTACGGCTAACTCGTTGCAGGTGATTCTCGATTTTGTGAAGGCCAACATGGCAAGCACATTGTTGGCCGAGGTGATGATTCAGCCAGAGTTGAAGGCGGGAACGTTAGTGGCGCTGGCCATTGAATGCCCGGAGATGAACAGCACCGAGTTGCAGATCATTCGGCGCCAGTCGCGCAAGTTACCGCCGGTGACGCAGGAGTTGATTCGGCACCTGGCCAGGGCTATTGGGCGATTGAGCAAGGTGGATTGAGCTGGGGGGCATATCCGTTGCTGCGGTGAGTGGTAGAAGCAAAAGCCGATCAGAAGCGAAAGCCGATTTTTCTGTGAGCACTGGCTCCTCTGAACTGACCCCAAAATGTTGGACAGTTTATTGCCATTTTGATCGTTCCCACGCGCAGCAAAGGAATGCATTCCGTGACGCTCTGCGTCACCATTGCGCAGGACTCAAGTCTTGCACTCGCAGCGGGACGCGGAGCGTCCCAGGCGGCATTCCCACGCGGAGCGTGGGAACGATCCAGCCTGAAAAAATGCAGTCCAAATGTGGGAGCGAGCAAGCCCGCTCCCACATTTTTGATCCGGTTTTTTCAGGTAGACCGAGTCGAGGTCATCGCAGGCAAGCCAGCTCCCACAGAAGAGCCAGTGTCCCGCCGAATACTAAACAACGTCCCCGTCGTGATCAGCCCAAACACAATCAACATCACCGACACCGGCCAAGCCGAATGAAACGCCCCAAACAACGCAGTAGCCGCCAACGGTGCCAGCCCCACGGAGAAGATCGACGCAATCTCATGCCCCAACGCCATCCCCGAATACCGCACATGCGCCGGAAACAACTCGCCCATCAACGCCGGCTGCGTCCCAATCATCGCCCCGTGGCAAAACGCCAAACCCACCAACAACGCCAGATACACAAACCCAGTGACATGGGTGTCGATCAACCAAAAGAACGGAAACGCAAACAACACCAGCCCAATGGAGCCAATGGCATACACCGTGCGCCGGCCGATAATGTCCGACAACCACCCCCAAAACAGAATGGTAAACGCCTCGACGATCATCGCCACCATCACCCCGCCCAGCACCACCTGCGTGCTCAAGCCAGTGAGCTTGGCGTAAGCCATCACAAACGCCAGGAAGATATACGCACAGCTGTTCTCAGCCATCCGCAGGCCCATCGCCTGGAACACTTCCTTGGGATGCTTGCGCAGCACTTCCATCGCTGGCGGATGCTTGACCTTCGCCCGTTGCGCCGCAGCGTCTTCAAAATCACGGCTCTCCGGCAGGTTGCGGCGAATGTAGATGCCTACGCCAAACACCAGCACGCTGGCCAGGAACGGCAGGCGCCAGCCCCAGCTCATGAAGTCTTCCTGAGGCAGCATCTGCACCAGGTAGAACGCCGCCGCCGACAGCACAAAGCCACCGGAAACCCCCAACTGACTCCAGGCCGCATAAAACCCGACGCGGTTGGCCGGCGCGTTTTCGCTGATCATCAGCACGCCACCGCCCCACTCCCCGCCCGAGGCCACGCCCTGGGCGATACGCAACACCACCAGCGAGATTGGCGCCAGGTAACCCGCCTGTTCAAAGGTCGGCAACAACCCCATCAGAAACGTCGAGACGCCCATGATGCTCAGGGTCATTACCAAGGCTTTTTTGCGCCCATCCCGGTCGCCGATATGGCCGAAAATGATCCCCCCCAGCGGCCGTGCAAAGAAGCCCACGGCGAAGCCTGCGAAAGCGCCCATGGTGCCCAGCACCGGGTCGGTACCCGCCGGGAAAAACAGCGGGCCAAAGATCAGCGCCGCCGCCGTGCCGTACAAAAAGAAGTCGTACCATTCCAGTGCATTGCCGAAGACCGAGGCAATCACGATCCGGCGCATGGTGGCGGAGTTGTGTGTTTTGGTAACGCTTGCTGTGTAGTGACCCATTTAAAACTCCAGACCGAACCGACGGCTTACCAAATCTTCCACGTGTATGAAGTGACGAGGCGATATTCGTCGTAGTTGTTGCCGTACTTCTGCTTCGTATTGAAATTCTTCAAATCGAAACTCAGGCCCTTGAATGCCCCGCCCTGAATCACATAGGAGAGAAAAATATCGCGCTCGCTTTCCTGGTCCTGACTCAAGCCTTCACCGCGCTCGATGGCGGTGCCTTTTATGTAGCGCGTGAACAATTTCAGCCCCGGCACGCCCACGGCTGCAAAGTCGTAGCCATAACGCACCGACCAGGAACGCTCACCCGGACGAATGAACGGCAGCCCCGCCCAGTTCGGCAAGTAAGGCTGCGGCACGTAGCCATTGAGGGTCGGGAAAATCGTGTCACCGAGCATGCGCTGGTAGCTGGTGCCGAACAGATGCCCGCCCTTTTGCAGCGTCACCAGACCACTGTAGGAACGGTTGTCGACGTTGCCTGCAAGGGCACTGCCATCTTCGCTGTTGTTGAAATAACCCAGGTCGGTCTTCAGGGTGTAGCCATCGCCCAGGTCCAGGGAGTGCTTGAGTCCGCCGTAGTGCTGCTGATAGATATCGTGCAGCACGCCGTAGAAATACGTGGCCTGCAGCGAAGGTGTGAACGAGTAGGTGCCGCCGCCAAAATCCAGGCCTTTGCTGTCCAGGTCGTCGGTGGAGCCGTACTTGTAAAGGTTCTCGTGGTTCGACGATTGGCGGGTGACGCTGGACCAGAAGCGCCCACCCGTCAGCTCCAGGTTGTCGATCTCACGGGAGTTGAGCACCGCGCCCTGGTAGATCGTGTCGAGCTGGCGACTGGGGTCGTTGGAGGCGACCGGCAAGTTGGGTTTCTGATCGCCGATCTTCAACTCGGTTTTCGAATACCGCATCTTCAGGGTCGCGCCGGCACGGCTGTAGTCGTCCGCCGCTTTTTGGTCATGGACACTGAACGGCAGCGAGCCATCGTTGCCGGTGGAGTCCAGGCGCAACGCATACTGCGCGTTGGCGTCCAGGCCGATCGCCAACGGCGTGTCGGTGTAGCCGGACTGGAACTGCAAGTCGAACCCCTGGGACCAGTTCCCTACCTTCGAGGTCGGCGCCTCGCTGTTGGTGAAGTTACGGTTCAAATACAGGTTCCTGAAGTTCAGCGAAAGCTGGCTGTCATCCAGCGGATCGGCGTTCGCCGTCCACGGAAAAGCGACCCCCAAAAGTCCTAAACAGTAGATTGCATGCACACGCAAAACTGGCTTTGACATAGATACACCCGGACGTGATTACGCCCATACGGAATTGCCACGGTGAGAGCAGAAATTTCAAACATGGCAGTGAATGAGCAGCGCGGATCTGAACGTCCGCTACCGCGTTTTTTGTTGTTGTTTTTTATTCAAATATCCAGGACCAGACGCCCGGAGCGTGATCGGGAGCAGCACAGCAACATCTGATCATTGGCGGCGCGTTCATCGTCGGTCAGGTAGACGTCACGATGGTCCGGCTCGCCCTCCAGCACATCGCACAAACAGGTGCCACACACCCCCTGTTCACACGACACTTCTACCGCTATGCCGACCTCGGCCAAGGCGTGCACGATGCTTTGGCCGGCCTGCACCTGCAGGGTCTTGCCGGTGCGGGCGGTGTGCACCTCAAAGGCACCGCCCGAGTTGTCGACCTCGACCTGGAAATATTCGCGATGCACCTGTTCGTCGCGATAACCCGCCGCCCTCGCGCCATCGATCACCCACGCCATGAAACCCGAAGGGCCGCAGGTGTAGACGTGGCCGTCGCCGGCCGGGTTGCCGAGTACCCGTTGCAAATCAAGCTTGCTCGCCGGCTCATCATCGAAGTGGGTGATGACGCGATCGGCAAACGGCGCCTGCGCCAGCTCGTCGATAAAGGCCGCGTGGCTGCGTGATCGACCGCAGTAATGCAACTCGAAATCCGCACCGCTGGCGTGCAACGCATAGGCCATGGCGATCATCGGCGTGATGCCGATACCACCGCCCAGCAACAGCGAGCGCCCCGCATTACCCGCCAGCGGGAACAGATTGCGCGGCGCGCTGATGGTCACCACCGTGCCCTCACGCAACGTGCCATGCAGCGCTTTGGAACCGCCTCGGGACGTCGGGTCCTTGAGCACCCCCAGGCGATAGCGGCTGCGGTCGGCCGGGTCGCCACACAGGGAATACTGGCGCACCAGCCCGCCAGGCAAATGCACATCCACGTGGGCGCCGGCCTCGAATACCGGCAAGCCCGCATCACTGGCCGAATACAGGTCCAGCACCAGCACACCGGCGCCCTGCTGCTCAGCCTTGTGCACGACCACCTGCAGAACGGCGTCTTTCATCGAATCATTCCCGTTCATGGTCAGAGGATGTAGCCGATACCGGCGAGGGTATCGGTGGAGTTGATCAACTGAATCAGCTTGCGCTGAATCTTGAAGCTGTCGCCGCTGCGCACCAGTTCAAAGGTGACATCGGCGGTGTACTGCTTGAGCACATCCTTGCGAAATTCCCGCAGGTTCTGCGCGCAGCGCACGGTGATCACCCCATCAACATCCGACAACAGCCGAAAGCGCGACTGGCTGCGCACGGTGCGGGCCCGTGGCGTGGTCGAAATCGACTCGCCGCTGGTCAGCCGGGTTACGCGCAACTGACGCATGTGGTGATCGTCGTAGGCGTAGTTCAGGGTGTTCTCGAAATCGGTTTCCTGCGGGTCGATCGGGATGATGTACGTCGCGGTCTCGGTCCACAGGTCGAGCCAATCGACGAAATCGCCGTGGTCGAGCATGTCGCCTTCCTGCCAGATGAAGGCGGTGACTTCGTTGAGTAATTTCAGGTTCATCAGGGGTCTCCGCCGGTCACGCCGACATCATTTTTTTCCACTGTTGGTAGGCCGCACGCATGCCGGTCTCGGCGCTCACGTCGCTGACCAGGCCATCCGGCGTCGGTTTCTCTCCTGGTAACCCGCGGTTGAGCATGATCCACAGGTCCTTGCCGGCGCTGGCGCCCTTCTGCACCCGCTCCCAGGCCTCGGAGTCGTCCGGGGTGCCAAAGCCCATCGGGCCCTGGAAGTGTTCGTGCAGGCGCAGCCGGTAGCGGTTGGCCACGGCCGGGCCACCGCCCATGGTGATCACCGAGTGATGAATCTCGGTCTCAGTCACTGAGATCGGCTGCAACACGCGAAAGAACGCCATGGAACACGCCACGTTGGGAAACAGGTTGAGGTTGAAGCCCGAGCCGCCGACCGCACGCACGATGCGTCGCACCTGTTGCTCCTCGATGCCCTCGTCCCGCAGTTGCGCGGCAAGGCCTTCGAAACGCTCCGGGATCGGCCGGTCAAGGTCGGCTTCGAGGTCCACCAGGTCCGGGATCATCACCATCACACTGTGGCCATTGCCCAGGTCTTCGACGTAACCCGGCCCTTCGACGAAGTCGAACAACTTCAGGGTTTCTTCGTCCACCGAGGACAAAAACGATTTGTGCACCAGCGGGAAGTGGTACGCATCCGTGGTGTTTTCCAGCTGGATCTTCCAGTTGCCCGGAAAGCGGAAGCGATGCTCGCCCGGCACGTTGATCGGGTACCCGGCGCCCTGCTTCATGAACAGGTCCATCCACTTTTTCGCAGGCCCCAGGAAGTCCACCAACGGCTCGATGTCATCCTTGAAGGTGGCGAACAGCATGCCGGCGTACTCTTCAACCCGCAGGCTGACCAGGGGCAACTCGCCCTTGTCCAGGCAATCGGCGTAGCTTTCCGGGTGCGGCACGCCGCGCAGGCTTCCGTCCAGTGCGTAGCTCCAGCCGTGGTAAGGGCAGACGAAGCTGTTGGTCTTGCCCTTCTTGTGTTCGCACACCGTGGCGCCGCGGTGACGGCAACGGTTGAGGTGTACATGCACCTGCTTCTTGCGGTCGCGCACCACAATCACTGGCTGCTTGCCGATGTAGGTGCTCTTGTAGCTGCCGGCGTCGGGGATCTCGCTGGTGTGGGCGACCCAGACCCACGTGCTGTAGAAAATCTTCTCAAGCTCGACGTCGAACAGCGCGGGGTCGGTGTACAGCGAGGTGTGCACACGGTCCGGCTTGACCCGCTCGGCGGGGCTGACGTCCAGGTTCACGGTGTCAATAAGATGGGTCACGGTCAGGTCCTATTGTTGAGGTTGGGCGTTGGCCGGGCGCGCAGCCGCCACCGCACAGAGCTGCGCGTCGTGGCCCTTGCGCCCGATCAATTGCAGGCTGGTCTTCAGGGTGGAATCGGGGTGGGCAATCGGCACACTCAGGGCCGGATGGCCACTGAGGTTGAAGGGCCGCAGAAAACGGGTCAGGTCGATCACCGGGGCGCCGGCTTGCACCTCGGCCAGCAGCGGTGGCAAACGGGGCAGGCTCGGCAGCACCAGGGCATCAAAACGTTCGAGCAACCTGTCGACCTGTTGTGTGAATGCAACGCGAACCGCCTCGGCGCCCAGCAAGGCCTCGGCATCCGTGGCAGCGGCACGCAGCAAACGCGCTTCGACATCGGCGCCGAGCAATCCCTGGCCGGTGTAGTGACCGAAGGCGGCCCAGGTCTCGGCGTTGATCACCGTCAACCCGGCTTCGAATGCAGGGTCCAGTAACGGCAGGCTGACCCGCTCCCAGGTCCAGCCCCAGGCGCTCATCGCCTCCTGCAAGGCCATGGTGATCGCCGGTTCACAGGCCACGTCGAGCAAACCGACATGCACCTGTGCGGGCGGTGTGCGGACAACAAAGGTTGAGTCCATGGCGGCCATCAAGGCGGTCAGGGTGACGAGGTCCCGCGCTATCGGGCCAACACAATCGAGTGAGCTGCTGGCGGGATAAACGCCCTCCCGGCTCAGCCGGGCAAATGTCGGCTTGAAGCCGAACACACCGCAGCAGGCGGCAGGCATGCGCACCGAACCACCGGTGTCGGTGCCCAGCGCAGCATCGGCCACGCCTTGGCCGACAATCACCGCTGAGCCGCTGGAAGAACCACCGGGTATACGGTCAGGCGCCTGGGGGTTGACCGGGGTGCCGGACCACTCATTGATGCCGGTGACGCCAAAGGCCAGCTCATGCAGAACGGCCTTGCCCGCCACTTGCCATCCACCGTCCAGCAAGGCCTGCACCACAGTGGCATGGCGCAACGCAGGTGCGGCGGTTTGCAGGGCGCGGCTGCCGCACTGGGTGGGCCAGCCGGCAACGTCCAGGCTGTCCTTGATGGCGACCGTGCGCCCTGGTTCTCCGATTAATCCTTCAATCACCCACGGGCTCATGATTGCACCCCAGGGTTGCGTGCCAGCGGGCAGGCATCCAGGCGTTCGGTGGTAAACGAGCTGATCAGCCACGTACCGTCGACCTGCCGAAACTCCAGATTGAGGGCCGCTACGATGGCCTCGCCGCGCTCGGCGTCGTATCGGCTGAGTTGCTGCATCAGCCACTGGCCCCTGGCCTTGGCGCCATCGATGCGGATGTGCTCACCGCCGAGAAAATGGGCGTTGAACTGAAAGTGCGGGCTGGGCGGCAAATACCCCATCAGCATGTCCACAATCGCCTCACGCCCTTCGAGCCGGCCAAACTTGCGCGCATACCGTGAACCGATGCCCTGCCAGGATGCGTCCTCGCAAAACAACCGCCCCAGGGCCTGCGCGCGCTCGGTCGGCCCCGGTACGTCACACAGTGCCATATACCGATTAACCAGCAGGCGCAGTGCCGATTCGGCTTCCAGCACGGCAACGCGCTCGGCCAATAAGGCGAAATCAGAAGTGGAAAAACTCATGGAGGGTTCCTGTCAGCGGTGCAAAGCGATGACAGGAAATTAGCGAGCGAGGGGTGGCGTCACAATCACCGGGGGTGGAGAACATGTTGCGTTTTACGCAACATGTTCAGGGTAAAAGGGTTACGCCATGTGTGCGCCCTGCACACGAAACTCCGGCGTCAGTTCCTCCAGCGGTTCGGTCAGGGGCTTGTTGTCGGCGCCCGGCAACAGGATCACCTTGCGGCAATCCTCTTCGCACTTGTCGAACATTTCATAGCCCCGCGCCGCCTGCTCCAGGGAAAGCCGGTGGGTGACAATCGCCTCGGGGTTCAAGCGCCCCAACTCGATATGCCCCAGCAGCTCGGGCAAAAAGCGCTGTACGTGGGTCTGGCCCATCTTGAACGTCAGGCCCTTGTCAAAGGCGTCGCCGAACATGAAGCCGTGGATAAACCCCGAATACACCCCGGCCACACTGACCACCCCGCCCCGGCGCACGGCGGCGATGCATTGGCGCAACACCTTGCCGCTGCTGCCTTCAAGCTTCAGGGTGGTCATGATGGTTTCGGTGGTGCTGCCCTTGGCTTCGAACCCGACTGCATCCACCACGCCATCAACGCCGCGCATGCCTTGGGTCTGGCGAATGATGGTGTCGGCAGGGTCATCGTCCTGTTCGAAGTTGATGGGAATCACGTCGTACATTTGCTGGGCATAGGCCAACCGATACGGATGCTGGTCGACCATAAAAATCTGCTCGGCGCCGAGCATGCGCGCGCAAGCTGCACTGAGCAGGCCTACCGGCCCGGCGCCATAGATCGCCACGCTTGAGCCTGGGCCGATACCGGCATTGGTCACGGCCTGCCACGCGGTGGGCAGGATGTCGGAAAGAAACAACACCTTCTCGTCCGCCAGGGTGCCCGGCACTTTGAACGGCCCGGTATTGGCTTTGGGCACCCTGACCAACTCGGCCTGACCACCCGCAATACCGCCATACAGGCGGCTGTAGCCAAACAACGCGGCGCCCGGTGGAATTGCCTTTTTATTGAGGATTGCACCGCGCCCATCGTTGGTGGTTTCGCAGGCGGCAAACTGTTGCAACTGGCAGAAAAAACAATCGCCACAAGCAATCACGAACGGAATAACCACACGGTCGCCACGCTGGACTGCAGTCACCGCCGGGCCGGTTTCCTCGACGATGCCCATGAACTCATGGCCGAAAATATCGCCGTGCTCGACGGTCGGAATCTTGCCGCGATACAAGTGCAGGTCGGAGCCGCAGATGGCGGTGGCGGTGACCCGCAGAATCAGGTCGTCGGGTTGCTCAATGATCGGATCGGGAACCGTATCGACCTGCACTTTGTGGGCGCCCTGGTAAGTCATCGCTCGCATACGCTGCACTCCTGCCGTTGGGTAATTACTGATTAAGGGCAGCCGATCAATGGCAAAGCCCTGCAATACGGGTTTTCGGGTTCCTGTCTCCACACCACCGTAGCAGCTGTCGAGCCCCAGCGAGGCTGCGTCAGGCGCGACTCGATCTTGTGCCTGGCTCGAGAGCGGCAGCGCGGCCGACGCAGCCTCGCTGGGGCTCGACAGCTGCTACGGGGGTGGTGGTGGCGCAAAATCAGGGCGCACTTGTGCCTTCAGCGCAGGCGAGTGACGGTGAGTGCGACCACGGCGATACGCTCGACGCCCTCATAACCTGGCTTCAACAATTCTTCACCGAACACATCCGGGTCCAGTTCGCGATAGGTCCAGCCATGGGCCTCGCTGCCCAGCAACGGGCGCACCGCTTCCAGGAAGCGGTCTTCACCGGCCACCATCGCCACGCCGGTGTAGAGCACCAGACTGCCACCGAGGGCCAGGCGGGCGAGGGACTCTGCAACGATGCGCACCGACAATTGCTCGCCCAGGGCGCCGCCACCATGGCGGTACGCGCGCTGGCGGTCGTCGTTCATGTAGGGCGGGTTAGCGACAATCAGGTCGAACTCGCCCTCTACGCTGCCCAGTACATCGCTGTGATAGACGCTGACGTTGCCCAGCCCGGCCAACTCGGCATTGACGGCGCTCATGCGCAAGGCACGGGGGTTGATGTCCACCGCCAGCACCTGGGCCTCATGCTGCGCGCGGGCGATGATCAGCGCGCCGACGCCAGCGCCGCAGCCAATGTCCACCGCGCGGCGCACGGGCTCGAAACGCTGCTGCAAATGCGCTTCGATCACCTGGGCGAAGCGGTAGCTGTCGGGGCCAAAAAACACTGCATCGGATTGGGTCGTGGGGTATGGCGAATGGGCAAACAACAGGCCGTCGAGGCTCGACCAGCGCACGGTACTGCGCCACAGGGCCTGGTGTTTTTCGATCACGTCGGCATGCTCCAATTCGACACGCAAGGCTTGCGGCAACAGCCCGTTGTCAAACGGCATCGACCAGCCGAACACGTCGCGCAAGGTCATCGCCAGCGGCGTGGCCAGGCGCTGGTACACCCGCTCGTGAGTCAACGGCGTGGGGGTGATGAAGCGGTAGCCGCTCTCCTGTAAACCTCGGCCCAGATTGAGTAAGGCACGGTCGGCGAGTTGTTGTGCAGACATGAGCAGCTCCTCAGCGCAAGCGGGCGCGCAACTGGATAAAGCGGCGGGTGGCGTATAAACCGGCCGGGCAACTGTGGCGGCGGGCCGACATCCACGGGATCAGCGCGTGAAGTTGCTGCTCATCCGGCAAGTCCCGCAGTGAATTCACCAGGTATTGAGTGTCCGGGTCATCGGGCGCCTGCTGGTCCCTGGCAACCCGACTGCTGCGGCCCGTACGTACTGGGACTACACGCTGCGAATTGCTCCAGTCGCCGGCGATCCAATCATGCAGCAAGCGCTTTTCATAGCCGCTGAACACCCCGAACATCGCCGCGCCAGTGCCTTCGATCAATTGCCAGAAACGGCTGTCGGCAGGGTCCTGGTTGCGCTTGATCCAGCCCTTGTCTTCCAGGGCCGTGATAAATCCCTGCATCTGCCCCGGCTGCGCCAGCCACTGGTTCACGGTCTTGCCTTCGAGGCGGCAATAGTCCGAATGCATGTGCTGGCCGAAGGTGCGCTTGCGCTCGAGCATCGCGACCACTTCGTCGTGCAAGTTGAAGCTGTGGATCACAGCGGTTGAGCCAGGGCCAAGGTCATTGAGGCGATAACCTCGCGCCACACGGCGGTAAAATTCATCCCTTCCCGGCCCCAGCGGCAACAGATTCAACACCGACTGCGCCGCCTTGCAGGCATGGCCGCTGCTGGCGTTGTCGATGGTCACGTGCAGGGTGAAGTAATACGGGTCGATACCCAATTCACTGAGCTCATAGGCGCAGATCAACAGGTGCAACGGCAGCTGTTCGTAGCCCAGGTTATAGCCGATGACTTCCGGCAAATACTCATCGGCGCACAAGCCCAGCGCCAACTGCACGGCGCCTTGTTGATAGTGCTCATCGTCCAGCCCCGCCTGGCTGTCACTGTCGTGTTCGCCCAGCAACTGGCGGTAGATCACCACATGATTCTGGCCGGCGTCACCGTCGCCCAATTCTTCCAGGTAGGTGGTCAGCAGGCCGTCGAAACGCGGGTCTTGCCAGTAACGCAGCAGGCCGTACAGCCATGCGCCGTCGACCTGTTTGGTCGGCGCCACGCGTTGCAGGAAATACAGCGCATGGGCTTTGTTCTGGAAGTAGCGGCGCGGCCGACCTTGCTGGCGGTGCTTTAAGTAAGCTGCGTACTCGTCCGCCACATCAATGCAGCGCTGCTCGATCCAAGCCGGCAAGTGACGGGGGTCAGCGGGCAATTCTGCGGGGCTGTTTTGCACCTGTGCCAGTTGCCCTTCCAAAAATCGGCGAGCCAAACCCTCAGCGCCCTCGGCTTCGCGATACAGCGTTTGATAGATACGTTGAAACTGGCCCTTGGCCGAATCAATCAACGAGGCCGGCTGGCCTGACAGCGCTGTTAAAAGCGTCATGATGGCAGTTTCCGCAAAGTCCGATGCATCCTGGCCTCCCCTCAGGAGGCCGCCGAAAGAGCGCTGAGTACCACACGCTTCTAAAGGTGCAGAGCATCGCGAGTTGCGGAAAATTCCATTGGGATTCAGAAGCGGCGGATCGACGGTATTTGTCACCCACGCCAGCCTACGGGGCTGCCAGGGCGACCAAAACTCGCACAATCCCTCAAGCCAACTAAGCTCAGGCCCCACTAAAACAACCACCGAGGCCACTGCACTCAAAACCGCTTCACCGCTAATGGACTATCTGTCCGGCACCCCGCACCGGGAACCCGGACCTCAACGACAACCAGGAATCGTCATGAGTACCCGCCCAAGGAAATTTCGTCATCTACTCTTCGTGCTTCTACTGGCCATCGTCGCCTTTGTGCTGTTGATGCCCACCAAGGTGCAGCCGGTCAACTGGTCACCACCCAAGGCCCCCTCGATGAAAGACGGGCCCTTCGCCGAAAACCAGCGCCTCAAGGACGTGCAACGCATTGGCGCCCCAGGCATCGACGGCCCCGAAGCTTTATTGCTGGACGCCCAGGGTTTTCTCATCAGCGGCCTGCATGACGGGCGGATCATTCGCACCTCGCCCGATAGCCAAACCCTGGAAGAACTGACCAACACCCAAGGCCGCCCTCTCGGCCTGGCCTTGCACCCAGACGGCCGCTTGATCATTGCCGATGGGATCAAGGGCCTGCTCGCCCTGGATCCCCAACGCAACCTCACCACCTTGAGTACCAGCGCGGCCGGGCTGCCCTTTGGCTTTACCGATGACGTGACCGTGGACGCAGCCGGCCGCTATGCCTATTTCAGCGACGCGTCGAGCCGCTGGGGTTATGGCCAGGACGGCGAAGCGGTGATCGAACACGGCGGCGATGGCCGACTGTTGCGCTATGACTTCACGAACGGCCACACCGAGGTGCTGCTGGACCAGTTGCAGTTCGCCAACGGCGTGGCGTTGGGGCCGAACGAAGACTATGTACTGGTCAACGAAACCGGCGCCTATCGCATCAGTCGCTACTGGCTCAAGGGTGAGAACGCCGGCGTTCACGACCTGTTTGTCGACAACTTGCCGGGGCTGCCGGACAACCTCAGCTTCAACGGCCGGGACCGCTTCTGGGTGGCATTGTATTCACCGCGCAACCCGCTGCTCGACGGCTTTGCCGGCTACCCGTTGATGCGCAAGATCATGGTGCGGGCATTGATGGTGTTGCCCAAGCCCATCGAACGCAAAGCCTTCGTGATCGGGCTGGATGTGAACGGCCAGGTCATCGCCAACTTGCAGGACGGCAGTGCCGGCAACTATTCGCCAATCACCACCGCCCGCGAGTACGGCGACTGGCTGTACCTGGGATCGTTGAAGAATACGAGCATGGCGCGGTTGCCGTTGGAGCTGGCGTTGGCGCAATAACGAATAAAGGGGCGGCCCTTGCGGACTGCCGCCTTTTTGCCTCAATACCCGGTCATTTCCAAATACCCCACCCCGCCCTGAAACTTCACCGGCCCTTCCCAGTAGGGAATGCTCAGGTCCATCCAGGCGTTCGGGTTGACGGCTGAGGGGGTGATGTCCAACTGCTTGCCGGGGATTCTCAACGACCAGCGCACCGGGACTTTTCGGCCGGCAACCTCGGTGGTGACCAGCGGCGTGAGCTGGATGTCCTGGTTGTGCAGGGTCTGGGTCTGCCCCGCCTTGTCGATCCAGGTGCCGGTCAGGTAAGGCGCGCCCTCTTTCTGGCGTACGCGAAACAGCATCAACTGCTCGCCGCTGTCCAGGTGCAGGGAGAACCAGTCCCAGCCGGTCTGGTTGGCGGTCAGTGGCTGGCTGCTCCACTCGCGGTCGAGCCAGGCCGGACCGCTGACCTGGTAGGTTTTGCCGTCGAGGGTCACGCTGCCGTTGGCCTGGAAAAACGGCTGGCTGTAGTAGTACGACGCCTGGCCCTCGTCGGATTTGCGGCTGTAGCCGTTATCGCCCTGGAGCACCAGCGGCCGACTCGACGTCAATCGCAGGTCGTAGTTGAAGTGCGTACCGGCGGCCTTGAGTTGCATGTCTGCCAGGGGGCTTGCCGCGCCAGGGCGGGTGGCGAAACTCCAGTCGTCGAGCCAGGCATTAAACGGCACTGCCTGCGCGCCGGCCTGGCCGACGCCGCCACGGGCGTAGCGTTCGGCGGCGTAGTGCCGGGTGGCCGAGGTGACGGCGGCGTGGCCGAGCCAAATGCTCGAGTCGTGCCAACCCGGCTGGGTCGGCCCGGCTTTGAGGGCGTTGCGAAACAACGTCCATTGAACGCCGAAGGCATTGCCCTGGGCGTCCTTCAGGTTGGCGGTGACGTACCACCATTCGATACGAAAACCATCGTGCGGGCCGTGGTCCTCGGGAAAACTGAAGACCTTGCCAGGCACTACCTGGGCAAAATCGGCGGCCTCGCTGCCAAGCCCGGCAAAGCTTTCTTCGGGCGCAGCGGGTTTGTCACAGCCCATCAATAACAGCAGCAGGCCCCACGCCAGGTACTTAGTCTTCATGGGCAAAGGTCCTCAGCAAATCAGCCGGACGGCTGCGATACAGCTGCCACAGTGGCCAAGCCGAAGCCAGCAAGGTCGCCAACATCGCCAGGCCCAGCAGTTGCGCCAGTTGCCACGGGAACACCTGCAACGGCAGGCGCCAGCCGAAGGCCTGTACGTTGATCACCGCATCCAGGCACCATGCCAGCAGCAGGCCCAACGGCAAGGCCAATATCAACGTCAGTACCGCCAGCAGCCAGGTTTGCCCCAGGTTCAGCAGCATCAGTTGCCGTCGCGTCACCCCCAGCGCCCACAGCGGCGCGAGCTGGCCGAGGCGGCTTTGGCTCTGGGTCAGCAGGCTGATAAACAACGCCACGCCGGCCACGCCCAGGGTCAAGCTGTTGAGGGCGGCAGTGGCGGCGAAAGTGCGCTCAAAGACCTGGCTCGACCAGCCCTTGAGTTGCTGCTGATCAACAATACGGCTGTCTTCCAGGGCGAAACGGTTCTGCACGTCCTGCACCAGCGACGGCACATTGTGCGGCAACACCCGCAGGTTGAAACGCGCCGGCGACAATCCGGGCCAGTGCTGCAACAGGTGCCTGGCATTCACCAACACATGGCCCTTGGGATTGCCATAGTCGGCGTAAATGCCCACCACGCTGGGCGACCACACCCCTTGCGGCGTGGGGATCGCCACGGGGTCACCGGTTTGCACGTTCAAGCGGCGGGCAAGCTGTTCACTGAGCATTAACGTGTCGTCTTGCAGCAAGCGATCCCAAGGCTTGGCCTCGGCTTCAAGCAACGGCCAATGCTGGCGATAGGTTGGGTCGTCGACCACGCCGAACACATCCGCCGGCCAGCCCTTCAATTGCACCGCGACCTGCCAGGTGGGCAGCACGGCCTGCACCAACGGCTGCTGCTCCAGCCAGGTTTGCATCTGGTCTGCCTGGGCCGGGTTTTGCGGGTTGAGGTACAGCTCGGCGGTGAGGCGTTGCTCCAGCCAATTATTGAAGGTCTGGCGAAAGCCCGAAGTCATGGAGCCGGCGCCAATGTTGGCGGCCAATGCCAGCAGCAACGCCATCAGCGCCAGGCTCAGCGCCGGCAACTGCTGGCGGCAATCGGCAAGAAACCATTGGCCGAGCACCGAATGGCTGCGCCCCAACACCGCCTTGAGTACACCGTTGAGCACCACCGGCAACCCCAACGCCGCGCCGAGCAATAGCGCCGCCATCAGCACGAAGCCAGAGGTCAGGCTATCGCCCAGCAGCAGCGCAATCAGTGCGATCAGCAGCGCAGCCGTTGCCACCCAGCCCTGGCGTCGCAGCCAGCGTCCGTGGGCCTGGTGCCAGGCTTGGGCATTGGCCAGCGCCAACAGCGGTAAACGCGCCGCGCGCCACAGGCTGCTGGCACCGGCAAGCAAGGCACCGAGTAGGCTCAGGCCCAGGCCACTGGCCCACCACAGCGGGCTCAGGCTCAGTTGGCCAGGCACTTCGGCGCCATACAAACCCCGCAGGCTGGCGGCCACATCCGGCAGCAGCACGCTGGCCAGCAGGTATCCGCTGGCCACACCGAACAGGCCGCCGAGCAAGGCCAGGCCGCCCAGTTCAACCGTCAGGCTGAGAATCAACAACCGCGCACTGACGCCGCACGCACGCAAGGTCCGCAGCAGGCCGCGTCGCTGCTCCAGGGCCAGGCCGATGGCCGCATGCACAATAAACAGCCCCACCACGAAGGACAAAAAGCCCAGCGCGTCGAGGTTCAGGTGGAAGCTTTCAGTCAGGCGCGCGAGGTTATTTTCCTCGGCCTGCTTGAGTTGCAATTGCCCATTCAAATCGGCGGGCAATGCCGGATGGGACGCCGCAAAGGTTTTGTCCAGCAACAGCCGCGATAGGCGTTCGGGCATGTCCAGCAGCGGTTGGGCAAAGCCGATATCGGTCAGTAACACGCCGGGGGCCATGTCCGGCTGAGCGTGCAGCGGTGGCAGGGATTGGCCGCTGGCCGCCAACGGTTGCGCGCCCTCTTGCAAGCCTAACGCTTGCAAGGTCTGCGGCGCGATCCAGGTGCGCCCCGGCGGATTGAAGAAAGCTACCATTTGCGCGCGGTCCAGGGTCTGCCCGGCGACAGCACCGCCACCGGGCAATGACACTGGGTCGATGCCCATCAGTTGCAGGCGTTGGTCTTCATGGCCTTTTAGGGTCAACCGGCCTTGCACCACCGGCGACACCGGCCACCCGGCGCGGCGCAGGCTGGCAAATAATGATTGGGGGAAGTTGGCACCGTCCGGCGCACTCAGGCTGGCCTGGGGTTCACCGCCGATCAGTTGACTGGCGCGGGCATAGCTGTCCCGCGCCTGGCTGTTGAGGGCTTGCACGCCGGTCAACAGGGCGGTGGCCAGCCAGAGGCCGGTGAGCACGCTGAAAAACTGCACCGGGTGTCGGCGCCAATGGCTGAGCAGCGCGCGCAGTGTCCAATAAAATACCCGCACCTCAGCGCGCGTCCGCAGCAAGCACTTGGCCGCGATGCAACACCACTTGCTGATCCAGGCGCGCCGCAATGCGTGGGCTGTGAGTGACCATCAACAGGCTGGTAGGGCTGTCGCGCAACAGGTCGAGCATCAGTTGCAGCACTTCATCGCTGGTGGCTTCATCAAGGTTGCCGGTGGGTTCATCCGCCAACAGCAAACCGGGCCGTGACGCCAGGGCGCGCCCCACCGCCACCCGTTGCTGCTGGCCGCCGGAGAGTTGTTCGGGATAACGCTTGAGCAGGTCTCCCAAGCCCAGGCGTTCTACCAGTTGTGCCTGCCATTGCGGGTCAAACCGTCCGGCGAGGCGCGCCTGGAAGGCCAGGTTGTCGTCGACCCGCAGGCTGCCGATCAAATTGAATTGCTGGAACACCAGGCCGATGTCGGTGCGGCGCCAGTGGGCCAGTTGGCCCTCATTCATTTGATCCAGACGCTGTGCACCCACCCGGATGCTGCCGCGATCAACCTGGTCGAGCCCGGCCACCAGGTGCAACAGGGTACTTTTGCCGCTGCCTGACTCCCCCATCAGCGCCAGGCTGCTGCGCTCGGCCAAGTGCAAGTCGACGCCGGCCAGCACCGCCAGCGGGCCCTGGGGAGTGCCGTAGCTTTTGAATACGCCTTGCACTTCAAGCATGGAAACGCTCACTGGCCTTGGGAATGCAAACGAGGATAACGGCTGACCGTCGAGCCCACGCAAATTTTTCACATTGATTTCACCGGTTTGCCACCTGACGCCGATTAAATTAGCCACCAGAGGCAGATAACAGTGCTGTTATCTGTAACTTATTAGTTGCAACCATGAACAGTTTTTTACACCAACATGTTCAGCAAAAAGACAGCAGCCCTGTGACAAGCTTTTATCTCACTGCGGCCACCCGTCAGTTAGTTGCACCTGTTTAATACAACACTGCCAATAGTGAACGATGGTGAATAGCGTGGCCGACCTTACCCTGACCAAAACCCGCTCGCGCTGGGCAGTTATAAAACGCCTGAAGAAGCTGTGGTGGAGTATGGCGGCAATGCTCGTGGCAGCGTTGGTGGTCACCGCCATGGTTATGCGGCCCGTTTCGCCAACGGACCTGGGTGTCGGCAATCGCTTGCTTACCTCCAAGGTACTTTCCAGCTGGCGCGACGGCGACCTGATCGTACTGGTGCGCCATGAAGAACGTTGCGACCGCTCACCTCACCCTTGCCTGGGCCCCGCAGACGGCCTGACGGTGCTTGGCAGTGAGACGGCTACGGCCACTGGCAAAGCCTTTAAAAACCTGGGTATGGAAGGCAGTGATGTATTGAGCAGCCCCACCACCCGCACCGCCCAGACCTCATTGTTCATGTTCGGCAAAACCGACCTGTCCCCTGGCCCACTGGCCATCTGCGGGGACGCCATGGGTGAGGAAATTCTCGGCCACAAGATCCCCGGACGTAACCTGCTGCTGATTACCCACAGCGCCTGCATCAGCGATTTCGAGCAGGCACATGGGTTCCGCCATGCCGCAGGCGCCGAATATGGCAGCTCACTGTTCGTGAAGGTAAACCCCGATCACACGTTCAAAATCCTCGGCATCATGAACGCTCAGGATTGGGCCGCCGCACTCAAGCAACTGTAGTGCTATCGTTGAGACCGTTCGTATGTTCAGCAAAAAGACAGCCACTGCGTGGCATCTTTAGTTGAGCCTATTGTTGGGCATCTCGAACGCTTAGTTAACCTGCCAATTCTTATTAGTTAATAATGAAGTGATAACGCACACTAAATGAGTGCCTGTCCTGGCCATCCTATTAACAGATCGTTCAAGGAATAACTGTCTGTGTTGCACCTATCTTATATGAACCGACTTAAACCGTTGCCCGTGCTGCTGCTGGCATTCGTGATGTTTTACCTGCTGCCACTGGGCCTGCATGGCCTGTGGATCCCGGACGAAACCCGCTACGCGCAAATCAGCCAGGAAATGCTCCTGAGCGGTAACTGGGTGTCGCCACACTTCATGGGCGTGCGTTACTTCGAAAAGCCCGTGGCCGGCTACTGGCTGATCGCACTCGGCCAGGCGGTGTTTGGTGAAAACCTGTTTGGCGTACGTATCGCCTCGGCCTTGACCACCGGCCTGAGCGTGTTGCTGGCCTACCTGATTGCGCGCCGGCTGTGGAATGACCCACGCAAAAGTTTTGCCTGCGCCCTGCTCTACATGAGCTTCGGGCTGATCGCCGGGCAAGCCGGGTATTCCAACCTTGATCCGCAATTCACCTTCTGGGTGAACCTGAGCCTGGTGGCGCTGTGGTTTGCCCTCGACAGCCAAACCCCACGCGCCCGCCTCGGTAGCTGGGCGCTGCTGGGCGTGGCCTGTGGCATGGGTTTTATGACCAAGGGTTTCCTGGCGTGGTTGTTGCCGGTGTTGATCGCCGTGCCCTATATGCTCTGGCAGCGGCGCCTGGCGGAACTTTTGCGGTATGGCCCGCTGGCAATCCTGGTGGCCGCGCTGGTGTGCCTGCCGTGGGTGCTGGCCGTGCACGTGCAGGAACCAGACTACTGGCGCTTCTTTTTCTGGCATGAACACATCCGCCGCTTTGCTGCCGACAACGCGCAACACGCACGGCCCTGGTGGTTCTACCTGCCGTTGATGGTGGTGTCCTGCCTGCCATGGGCGGCGCTGCTGCCGGCAACGCTGATCAAGACCTGGAAAGACAAGGGCCAGCCCGCCATGGTCTTTCTGGCACTGTGGATGCTGCTGCCGCTGGTGTTCTTCAGCATGAGCAACGGCAAGTTGCCGACCTACATCATGCCCTGCCTGCTGCCCCTGGCACTGCTGATGGGCCACGCCTTGATCGACCTGCTGAACCAGGCCAAGCCCCGGACTATTTGCATCAACGGGCTGCTTAACTTCGCGATCGGCCTGGCGGCCATGGTCACCCTGATTTACCTGCAAGTTGCCAAGCCGCTGTACAGCAATAGCCACGGTGAAATGTTCAGCCTGTCGCTGTCGTTCATCGTGCTGATGGGCTGGATGCTGGTGAATTTGCTGCAAGCATTTCGTCCGCTGACGCTGTGGGCGATGCCAGCCCTGGGCATTGGTTTACTGGTGCTGTTGTTGCCGGCGGGCATGCCGGCGCAAATTTCGGATAACGAAATGCCTGACCAGTTCGTCCAGGAACACCAGGAAGAACTGCAACAGACCCATGCGCTGCTGAGCAATGAACTGGGTTCCGCGTCAGCACTCTCCTGGCGCCTGCGCCGGCCCGAGGTGGCGTTTTATGACATGTCTGGCGAGCTGCGCTACGGCTTGCAATACGCAGGGTCGATGCATCGCAGGGTCGACCTGGATCACGTCCAGGCTTGGCTGAAAGAGGCGCGCCAGCACGGTTCCGTGGGGGTAATGATGCGGGTCAAGAGCACCAGCGAAATGCGCGAGGCCGGGCAACTGCCGCCGGGTGGCCAGCGTTATCACAAGGGCAACCTGGTGATCATCATCTACCCGCAATTGCTGTAATACAGCGCGATTAATCTGATGTGGGAGCTGGCTTGCCTGCTCCCACATTTGAGCGGTTTACCTATCTAACATCACCCCGGAATTGCCCATGACCTTCTGGAAAACCGAACGCGGCGCCCTGCTCCTGCTCTTGGGCGTATCCGCCGTGATTCTGCTGCTGGGCCTGGGCAGCCGTGACCTCTGGGGGCCGGAAACCCGCTGGGCCAACATCACCTTGCAGATGCTGCAAAGCGGCGACTACTTCGACCCTTACCTCAAGGGCACTCCCTATTACGACAAACCCCTGCCCTCCTATTGGCTGATCACCGGCTTCGCCAACCTGATGGGCGGCCTCGGCCCATGGTCGCTGCGCCTGTCTTCGGTGATCGCCGCATGGTTGAGTATCTGGCTGGTGTACCTGATCGGCGAGCGCCTGTACCGCAAGGGTACCGGCCTGATCGCCGGCTGGATGCTGGCGACCACCTTCTACTTCATCTTCTGGGCGCGGGTAGCCACCGCCGATGTGCTGACGGTGTGCGGCGTATTGGCGGCGGTCTGGTGGTATTGGCGCGGGCCGGACGACACGCGGCTTGGGCGCTATACCGTGTTCTTCCTGTTGCTGGCGGCGACGTCGCTGTTCAAGGGCCTGATCGGCTTTGTGCTGCCGGGCCTGGTGCTCCTGCCGCACCTGCTCAGCGAGCAACGCTACAAGCGTCACCTCAACTTGCGCCTGCTGGTGGCGCTGGTGATTGCCGGGGCGTTCTATGCCATTCCGTTTTTGCTGTCCCACCGTTATGGCGCACCGACCTACGGCGCGAGCGGGCTGGAGTTGGTGTTCCGCGAAAACGTGGTGCGCTTTTTTGACCCGTTCGACCATATGGGCCCGATCTATACCTACCTGATCTACCTGCCGGCCTACACCCTGCCGTGGGCGCCGTGCTGGGTGCTCGGCCTGTGGATGGCGTTGCGGCACTGGCGTGAAACCCCGGTCAACGTACGCTGGCTGGTTTGGGGTCTGGGCCTGCTGTTTGTATTTTTCACCGCCAGCGGCAGCCGACGCAGCTACTACGTACTGCCACTGGTGCCGTTCGCGCAGTTGCTGGCGGCGTGGTGGGTCAGTGAACGTATCGCGCGCAAAGGCACTGTCGGCCGGGGTTGGTACCGCGGATTTGGGATTGCCACCGGCGTGATGCTGCTGGTGCTCGGGGTGTTGTATCCGTGGACCAACGGCAACGGCGGCGTGACCCGTTTCGCCGCCGACGTCCAAGCCCAGGCTGAGAAAAGCGCGCCATGGAATCAATGGCAGATGGTCTTGGTGGAGGTCGACAACAAAGTGCCGATGTATCTGCAAAACCAAGGCACGCCGTTCCATTACGTCGCCCAGACCGAGGATTATCCGCGCCAGGGCGACAGCGCGACCTTTATGGCTTGGCTGGAAAAAACCAGCGGCCGCACGTTCGACCCGCAACGCACGATCATCGTCGCCCAGTACTCCAAAGACGACCCGACGCCGCTGGCCTATCTGGGCAACGACCATCACGTGATCAGCACCCAGCCGGATAACGGCGAGCGCCTGTTTCACCAACGTGCTGGCGGCAGTGTGGCGTTCATGCCGGTCAGCCAGCCTTAGCCATCGCTGGCGGGCTGGGCCGGGCATTGATAGTGTTGCCGCTTCCAGCCACCTCCGCACAGGTCACCCATGCCCTACCCTTGCACCGCCCTTGCCGTCGCCCTGTCGATCATCGCGCTCGCCGCCCCGGCAGCGGCGGATACCGCGATGCCCGCGAACATGGTGTATCTGCGTAACCTCGACCCAAGCATCCAGCAGGACATCCGCTACGCCGGCGCCCACAACTTCACCGGCAGCCCGCTGGACGGCTATAACGCGGCGCAGTGCGTGCTGTCAGCCGACGCGGCAAAAGCGTTGGTGCGGGTCCAGGCGAACCTTGTCAAACAGGGTTACGCGCTCAAGGTGTTCGACTGCTATCGCCCCAGCCGCGCCGTTGCGCATATGGGCCGGTTCGCCAACTCGCCGGGGGATCCTGCCAAGGCCGAGTTCTACCCACGGGTAAACAAGCAGGACTTCTGGCGCCTGGGCTATGTGGCCAAGGTCTCCAACCACTCCCGGGGCGCGGCAGTGGACGTGACCCTCATCGGCCCGCAGGCCCTGCCGGCTCAAACCTGGAACGCCAGCACCCCGGCAGTCGACTGCGCCGCCGGTTATGGCAAGCGCCTGCCCGATGGCGGCCTCGACATGGGCACCGGTTTCGACTGTTTCGACGAACTGTCCCACACCGACAGCCCTCGCATCAGTGAGGTCGCCCGGCAAAACCGCCAACGACTGACAACCGCGATGCACAAGGAAGGTTTTTCCGGTTACGCCGGCGAGTGGTGGCACTTCACTTACAGCCGCAACCCGGTGAAGGCCAAGCCCATGGATTTCCCTATCGAGCCGCTCCCGTAACAGCAACATACAGGTTCAATTTGCTAAAGCTGCGGACGAAAACTACCGTTCGCGGTTTACCTTATCCGTCGAGGAATCACGGCTTTGAACCCTTTCCTGAAGATCTGCACCTTGTTGCTGCTGCTATTTTCAAACCTGGCGGTCGCACAAATTCCCGAAGACAGCACTCAATTGATCGTCGTCACCACCTCCGATTGGGACGCCGTCAAGGGCACGGCACAACGCTACGAACGAAAGGACCAGGGCTTCCAGAAAGTCGGCGAGCCGTTTGCCATTGTCGTGGGTAAACACGGCATGGCCTGGGGCAGCGGCCTCCTCCCGATCGACCCCGACCAGCAACCGGTCAAACGCGAAGGCGACGGCAAGGCCCCAGCGGGCATTTTCAAATTCGGCACCGCCTTCGGCTACGCCCCCACCGCTAATACCCGAATGCCCTACGCCCGCAGCACCGCCGACCGCAAATGCGTGGACGACAGTCAGTCCAGTCACTACAACACCCTGGTCGACAGCTCGGCCGTGAGCAAAGACTGGACCAGCTCCGAACAAATGCGCCGCAAGGATCACATGTACCGCCAGGGGGTTTTCGTCGAACACAACACCCCGGCTAAAGCCGATGGCGGCTCGTGTATTTTCCTGCACATCTGGCGCACCGTCGGCTCCCCAACCGAAGGCTGTACCGCCATGGCCTCGTCGAGTATCCAGCACCTGTTTGTCTGGCTCGATCCACGGAAAAACCCGCTGCTGGTGCAAATGCCGGAGGCGCAATACGCGCTTTATCGTGAGCGCTGGGAACTGCCGGCGCGTTGACTGTCAGGTTTTTGCCAGCAGCGTGTAGAAAGCCGCCAACACCGCATGCGGCTTCTCCAGCATCAACTGATGACCACATTCACCCAGTACCTGAAAATCCGCATTCGGCAACTGCCGCGCCAGGGCTTCACCGCCGCTGGCCGGGGTGAGGCCGTCGCTGTCACCGGCCAGCACACTGACGGGTAGCACCAACGTCGGCACCTGATCGGCGTCTGGCCACCGGGGGTTTTTCATCAGGGCCTTGAACATGTACAGGCGGTTGCGCTCGGTGAGTTTTTCTTCGTAGGCCACCAGTGCCGGGTCAGCCGTTGCATGCCAGGCTCGCTCGCGAAAGCCCTTTGCCAACAGCGGGCGCAACCACTCAAGAATCCACGCCGGCAAGCTCATCAAGCCACCCCCGGTGACCGGGCGATGCAGTTGTGTGCCGAGCAGCAAGGCTGCCTCAATCGGTACGGCTGGTCTGGCGAGTAATGCGCTGAGGCTCAGGCCCGTGCCGAAGGAGTGGGCAACGATCAGGTTGCGTCCGCCCGCGTAGCGCTTGAGGATTTCCAGGTAATCAGCCACCAGTTCAGCCCAGGCGTAAGCAGCCGCGCGCCGTGGTTTGGCGCTGTCACCATGGCCCAGCAGGTCCCAGGCCACCAGGCTGTAGCCTTCGGCCTTGAGGGCCTGCCATTGATGGCGCCATTGGTCTTTGTTGCCACCGGCACCGTGGCAGAAAAACACCACGGTATCGGGCTGGGTGCTGCCGATGTGATGGGTGATGCTCAGGTGACGGTTGGGGCGGATTTCCAACAACTGGCCACGAATTATCGGCAGATCAGAAAACGGGGCACTCATAAACAACCTATTCCTCAGAAAATAAATGCGCTTCAAGTGTGGGAGCTGGTTTGCCTGCAATAACCGGTGTCGATCATTCCCACATCAGGTCACCTCAGCCTCAAGTGTTTGCCCCGTCAGGGCGCGGGTGTAGGGATGGCGGGCATCAGCAAACAACTGCGCCGTCTCGCCCTGCTCCACGACCTTGCCGCCCTGCATCACCGCGATCCGGTCGCACAAACGCGCGGCCACCCGCAGGTCGTGGGTGATGAACACGATGCTCAGTTTCAGGCGCCGTTGCAGGGATTCCAGCAGTTCCAGAATCTGTACCTGGATCAACGCGTCGAGGGCCGACACACATTCGTCGGCAATCAGGATTTTAGGGTCCACCGCCAACGCCCGTGCAATACCTATGCGCTGACGCTGGCCTCCGGAAAATTCGTGGGGGTAGCGCTCGAAGGCCGTCGCCGGCAGCCCCACCAGTTCCAGTAATTCACGCGCCCGCGCCTCGGCCAGTACCTTGGTCAGTCCTTGCACCAGCGGCCCGGTCATGATGATGTGGCCCACGGTCTGCCGGGGGTTGAGGGAGGCGAACGGGTCCTGGAAGATCATCTGCACATCGCTGCGCAACGGGCGCAAACGACGTTCGGACAGCGTTGCCACCTCGCGCCCCAGCCACTCGATGCGCCCGCTGTCGGCGCTCAGCAAGCGCACCAGGCAGCGGCCCAGAGTCGACTTGCCAGAGCCCGACTCGCCAACAATTCCCAGGGTTTCGCCTTCACGCAATTGCAGCTGAACGGCGTCCAGCGCGTGCGTGATGCGCCGTCCCCACCAACCGCTGCGGCTGCTGAAGACCTTGCCCAACTGCTCGGCCTTGAGCACCACAGCGCCATGCACCGTTCCCCGGGGCGAGAGGGGTTGCGCCGACACCGCCGCCAATAATTGCCGGGTGTAAGGCTCACGGGGAGCCCGCAACACCTCGCGGGCCGTGCCCTGCTCCACCACGTGGCCCTTTTGCAACACCAGTACACGGTCAGCAATGGCCTCGACCACGGCAAAGTCATGGGTGATAAACAACAGCGCCATGCCTTTGTCCTGCTGGATTTTGCGCAGCAGGTCGAGGATCTGCGCCTGGGTGGTGACGTCCAGGGCAGAGGTCGGCTCATCGGCAATCAACAGCGCCGGATCAAACGCCAGGGCCATCGCGATCACCACCCGCTGGCGCTGGCCACCCGACAGTTCGAACGGATAGGCCAGGCGCAGGCGCTCAGGGTCGGGCAAGCCGACATACCCGAGCAAGTCCACTACCCGCCGACGCCGCTCGTGGCTCGACTTCACGCCATGGGCACGCAGGGTTTCATCGATCTGTTCACCCACCCGCAGCAGCGGATTGAGCGCGCTCATGGGTTCCTGGAAGACCATGCTGATGTCGCGGCCGCGCAGTTGGCGCATGGCCGCCTCGCTAAGGGCCGCCAGACTCTGCTGACGAAACAGCAACCGCCCTCTTTCCACCTCCAACGGCGGCGGCAACTGGCGCAACAAAGCCTTGGCCAGCATCGACTTGCCGGAACCGGACTCACCCACCACGCACACACATTCGCCGCTGTTCAACTGCAGCGACAGGTCATACAGCGCATGGCTGCGATCCGCACCGGGCGGCAAGGCGATGCGCAGGTGCTCAACACTCAATAACGTCATAGCGACCTCCCCGGTTCAAACGCCACACGCAAGCCTTCGCCCACCCGGTTGACCGCCAGCACACACAGCACAATCGCCAGGCCCGGCAGAAAGCTCATCCACCAGGCATTGCGCAGCAGACCCAGCGAGGCATTGATCATGTAGCCCCAACTCATCGCCTCTGGGTCGCTCAAGCCGAGAAACGCCAGCGCGGCGTCGGTGAGAATCGCAGTGGCCATCACAAAGGTCATGGTCACCAGCAGCGGCCCCAGGGCATTCGGCAGGATCTGCCGGGCGATGATTGCCCATGGCGACTGCCCCAGCACCCGCGCGGCCTGCACGAATTCGCGCTGGCGCAGGGTAAGGAACTCACTGCGTACCAGCCGCGCCACCGCCGGCCAAGCCACCAGCGCGATCGCCAGAATGGTCGAGAGCATCGACGGCTCAAGCACCGAGACCAGGATCACCGCCAGCACCAGTTGCGGAATGATCTGGAAGAACTCGGCAACGCGCATCAGCACGCCGTCGAGCCAGCCACCGAAGTAGCCGGCGACCGCCCCCACCAGCAGGCCGACAACCAGAGTCGCCAGGCTGGCCAACACACTGATCGCCAGAGAAACCCGCGCGCCGTAGAGCAGGCCGCTGGCCAGGTCGCGACCGAGCAAATCACTGCCCAGCCAATGGGCAGAATCATGGAATGGCGCCAGCATCGGCTGGCTGTTCATCTCCCACGGCGAACCGCTGGTGAGCCACGGTGCGGCGCTGGCCAACAACGTCAGCAACAGCAAAAACAGCGCGCCAATCAGTGCCGATGGCTGGCGTACAAAACGTCGAAAAACCAGCATCAGCCGTGCACTCCTGCACCGATACGCGGGTCAAGAAAGCGGCAGATCACATCGGTCAACACGTTAAAGCCCACCACCAGAATCGAGATCACCAGAAAACCACCCATCAACACGCCGTAGTCCCTTTGGGCCAACGACTCGTACATCAACCGGCCAATGCCCGGCCAGGAATAGACCACCTCCACCAGCAGCGCGCCGCTGGCCAACTGGCCCAATTGCAAACCGGCGAACGTCACTACCGGCAACAGCGCGTTGCGCAGCACATGCACGTACAGAATTCGCCGGGGGTGCAGGCCCTTGGCATGGGCGGTGCGCACGTACTCCTGGCCGAGGGCGTCTAGCACCGCGGCGCGGGTCAGGTGGATGTACAGGGCCAGGAACAGCATGCTCAGCGACAGGCACGGCAGCAGCAAATGCCGGAGCCGGTCCACCAGGGAAAAGTCCTGCGCCACCGTTTCCATACCGAACGCGGGCAGCCAATCCAGGCTGACGGAGAACAGCAGGATCAGCAGGATCGCCAGCCAGAACGACGGTATGGCGTACAGCAGCAACGCACCGTGGGAGATTAGCCCGTCCAGCCAGGGGCGTTTTTGCCGGGCGCGGGCTGCCAGCGTGCCGAGGGTGACGCCGAGCACCGATGACAGCAAAAACGCCGAGCCCATCAGTGCCAATGTCGCGGGCAAACGCTCGGCAATCAGCGACCACACCGAGGTCTGGTTGCGGTAGGAATAGCCCAGGTCCAGATGGGCGATGTTGCCCAGGTAAATCAGCAGTTGCTGGACCAGAGGCTTATCCAGGCCCATGGTCTGGCGCAGTTGTTCGATGAACTGCACATCGTCCACGCCCGCCTCGCCGGCCAGCAACAGCGCCGGGTCACCCGGCGCCAGGCGGAGCAGCAAAAAGCCCAGCACCAGCACTGCCACAATCATCAACAGCGCCTTGAACAGGCGACCGCTGACATACAGCAGGCCGTTCATGGCGCTGGGGCGTCGAGGTAGACGCTTTCATAGTCTTCGTTAAGGCTGGTGGCCGTTTGCAGCAGGTTCTTCACTTGTTTGTGGAACAGCGTGGGGTAGCGCATCTCGAAGATCGGCGCGATGGGAAGGTCGGTGTTCAACACGTTTTCAAGCTGGCTGTAGAGCTTGGTGCGTTCCGGGCCTTCCGGGGTGTCTGCGACCTTGCTCCACAAAGCATCGGCCTCAGGGCTGCTGTAGCCGCTGACGTTGGAGAACGGTGAAGTCTTGAGGATGTAGTCGGAGCGGTACAGGTAGCTGGTGGTCAGGTACGGGTCGCCAATCTGGAAGATGAAGTTATAGGTCAGGTCGAAGTCCCAGTCGCTGACACGCTGGAACCAGGTTGCCGCGTCGGACGTTACCACTTGCACCTTGAAGCCCAGAGGTTGCAGCGCTTGCTTGGTGTATTCAGCGGCGCGCTCCCAGGCGCCGCCCTTCTCCCCATTGAGCAGGCGAATACGCACCGCACCGACGTCCACGCCGGATTCAGCGATCAGCGCCTTGGCTTTTTTCAGGTCATAGGTGTACTGCGGCAATTGCGCATCGTGGTAGGGCGTGGTCGAGACGAACGGGCCCTGGGCAACCTTGCCCGAGCCGAAGAAGATGTTGTCAACGATGAACTGGCGGTTCAGTGCATAGAGAATTGCCTGGCGCACTTTGGGGTTGTTCATCGGTGGCTTGCGCGTGTTGATTTGCAGGAAGGCCAGGCCGGAATACAGCTCCCAGCCTTTCTCCGAAGACTGCACATCGGGCAAGGCGCTCAGGCGCTTGAGGTCGGAGTAATCGGCATCGCCGCTGCGCAACACTTGCACGTCGTCGCGCTCGAACGCGGCGGCGCGGGAAGAGCCGTCGGGGATCACGTGGAAGACGATGCCGTCCAGGTGCGGCAGGCCTTTTTTCCAGTAGTCAGGGTTTTTCGCCAGCTTGATGTAGGCGCCGCGTTTCCATTCCACAAACACAAACGGGCCGGTACCGACCGGCTTGAGGTTGTAGGGGTTGTTGCGAAAGTCGGTGTTCTCGTACAGGTGCTTTGGCACCACCGGGCGCAGGCCGCTGCCCAGGGCCGAGAGCAACGGCGCGAAAGGTTTCTTCAAATGGAAGACCACTTGCAGCGGGCCGTTGGGGGTAATGCTGTCGACGTACTCGGTGATGATCCCGCCCAGGCGCTTGTCCACCTCGGGGTAGAAGGTCAGGAAGCTGAACACCACGTCATCGGCAGTGAAGGCCTGGCCGTCGTGCCAGCGCACGCCGTCTTGCAGGTCGAAGGTGTACGTCAGGCCATCCGGGGAAATGGTCCAGGCCTTGGCCAACACTGGCTTGGGCTTGAGGTCGGTGTCATAGGTCAGCAGGCCCTGCAGGATCTTGCCGCTGACGTACTGGGTGGACACGTGGCTGACCACGCCGTGCATCAACGACGGCGGCTCGGGTTGAGCCACCAGGTTCAGCACACCGCCGTCATGGGGTTGCGCCTGGACATTGCCGGTGAGCAACGCGGCACCAAGCCCCAGGTACGCGAGGGCACGGCGAAAAAAGAAAGGGCGCATGGAGACTCCTTGACTGGGTTTAGTCAGGGATTTAGCAAGGGCTGTGCCATGGACCGATGCGTTGGGGATTGCGGGATTTGTGCGCCGCAGCGCTGATGAAAAAACCACACTGACCATCGCGAGTGTGCAAAAAACAACAGCTGCGCGGTTCCACTGTCACTGATCGTTCCCACGCTCCGCGTGGGAATGCCGCCCTGGACGCTCCGCGTCCGCTTTTAGAGTCGTGACGCGGAGCGTCACAAGATGCATTCCCACGCGGAGCGTGGGAACGATCGGCCGCAGATGGCACAAGGTTTGCCCCTGTAACCGTCATCTGAACCAACGAGCCTGAACACCATGCCCCTGGATTACCTCGGCAACCCCATCGACACCCAAGACCCCGCCACACGTCAGGGCCTGGATGATTTCATCGGTGGTTTCCTCAGCTACCAGCCCCGCGCCGAAGGCATTCTGGCCGCCGCCGACGCCAACCCCGATTCAGCCTTGGCCAATGCTTTCGCCGGGTTGCTGCTGATGTTCATCGAGTCCCCGGAAGGCCCGGCGCTGGCCGAGCAATACCGCCAGCGTGCGCTGGCGGTGAACTCGGATCACCCTCGCGCGCTGTTGTACCTGGAGGTGCTGCAGGCCTGGATCAACGATGACCTGGAGCGGGTGCTGCACCTGAGTGAACATCTGCTGGACCTTTACCCACGGGAGCTGTTCGCCGCCAAGCTCAACCAGTACCTGGAATTCAACCGGGGCAACTGGCCGGCGCTGCTGCGTATCGGCCTCAAGGCCACGGCGGGCGCGCCGGATGTGGCCCACAGTCACGGGCTGCTCGCATTTGCCTATGAGCAGTGTCATTTGCTGGAAGAAGCCGAAGCCAGCGCGCTTGAAGCACTGAGGTTGCAAGCGTCCGAGCCCTGGGCGCACCACGCGTTGGCGCATGTGATGCTGACCCAGGGGCGTATCGAGGAAGGCATCGCGTTCCTGGAAAGTGTGAAGCACCACTGGGATGGGTTGAACTCGTTTATGTACACCCACAACTGGTGGCACCTGGGCTTGTTTTACCTCGCTCGAGGTGAAGATCAGCGGGTGCTGGAGATTTATGACCGGCATGTCTGGGGCATTTTTCCGGAGTACTCCCAGGACCAGGTAGGTGCCGTGTCGCTTTTGGCTCGGCTGGAGTTGGCCGGGGTTGATGTGGGCGCGCGTTGGCAGGCGCTGGTGCCGTATTTGCAACGGCGGATCGGCGACACGGTGCAGCCGTTTCTGAGCGTGCAGTATGTGTATGGGCTCGCGCGGGCTGGCAGGCCTGAGGCAGATCAGTTGTTGGCGGCGTTGCAACGGCATAGCGTGGATGCGCGGCCGGTGTGGGGTGAAGTGACCTTGCCTCTGGCGCAGGGTTTGCTGGCACATGCTCGGGGGGATGCGCAGCGGGCGCTGGAGCAGCTGGGTATTGCGCTGCCTCGGTTGAATGAGATTGGGGGCAGTCACGCGCAGCGGGATTTATTTGCGCAGGTGGAGCTGGATGCGCGGCTGCGCAGTGGGGATTGGTTCGGGGCTCAGCAGGCGCTGGAGTTGCGTCGGCGCTATGACAAATGGGATGTGCCGACTAATCGGGGGTTGGTGATTGTGTATGAGGCGTTGGGGTTACCGGAACAGGCGCAGAGGGCTCGGGAGCGGGTTTTGCGGGGCTGATTTTTCGTACATATCCGTTGTTTTGGTTATGGCTGGTATTGGTTCCGCCCTTACGGCGGCTCACTTTTGATAGAGCGCAAAAGTAAGCAAAACGCTCTTGCCCCACCACTCGGTGCCTCGCCTGGGCTCGGCATGCCCGAACGAAGGCATTGCTCCGCGGGCCGCCGCGACGGCCCGTCCCTGGCCCGTCGCGGCTAAACCGGCGTCCTGCCGGTTTACCCGCTCCTCAATACCTGCGTGCGGCCATCGTG
>Ga0247816_10000185_pt1 | contig 38070 bp, 33 predicted proteins | sample UWRJL209509C1_FD_179930 | JGI IMG/M metagenome (GOLD analysis project Ga0247816, IMG submission 179930) | Plant litter microbial communities from Arlington Agricultural Research Station in Wisconsin, United States - UWRJ-L209-509C-1 | ecosystem: Environmental > Terrestrial > Plant litter >...
CATCCTGGTATGTGCCACAATCAACACAGGCACAGTTGCGCTCGCGGCATTGGTGCCTATTCATAAATCAAATTATAAGGCTGATATTATCGTGAAAGGCCGGGTACTAGATGAAAAAAAACAACCTGTACCAGGTGCAAGCATCAGTATCACCGGCACGAAAATCGGGACCGTTACCGATACAAATGGTAATTATGCATTGACCGTTCCGGATGCCTCTGCAAACAGCAGCCTCACATTTTCCTTCATTGGCTATACGCCACAAGTAGTTCCAATTGCCGGCAAAACTGAAATCACCGTTACTCTTGTGCCGGATAGCAAAGACCTTACCGAGGTCGTGGTGGTCGGGTACGGAACGCAATCGCGTGTCAGCCTGACGGGTGCAGTGAGCCAGGTGAGTGCGAAAAATATAGAGAACAAACCTGTGCTAAATACCTTGCAGGCTTTACAGGGCGAAGCCCCCAATTTGATTATTCAACAGAGTCAGCTAAATCCGGGCAGCAATGTCAGTATTAACATTCGTGGTGTAGGCACACTTGGCAATAATGATCCGCTTGTGGTTATTGATGGTATCATAGGTGGAAATATAAACACCCTCAACCCCAATGATATCGCTAGCGTTTCCGTATTAAAAGATGCAGGTTCTGCTGCTATTTACGGTTCCCGTGCAGCAAACGGTGTATTACTTGTTACCACTAAAAGCGGAAAGCTGAACCAGAAACCATCCTTAAGCTATAACTCCAGCTTTGGGTTTCAGGATCCGCGTGTACTTGTACACAAAGTTGATGCTGGACAGAATGCAGAATACAAAAACCAGTCGCTTGTGAATGCCGGGCTACCCGTAGCTTACACAGCGCAACAGATCCAGGAACTTAAAAACCAGGGCAACGGCACATGGGATATTGAACACCTGCTGCAAAATGCTCCTCAGCAGTCGCACAACATCAGTATCAGCGGCGGTGGTGCAACCAATTCATATTATATATCAGCAGGTTATCAAGACCAAAAAAGCAATCTCATAGGCAATGGCGGCTCGGGTGCCGACTTCGGTTATACCAAATACAACCTGCGTCTAAATCAAACGTCTCAGATCGGAATCCTACGTGTGAATATGATCCTAAATTATACCAAAACACGCAACAAAACCAATAGTGTAGGTGATAACAATATCTTTGCCGACGCCAACCGCGTGCCCTACAATTACAACTGGCAGGATGCCGATGGTAATTACCTTACCAATCCCGTTGCCTCCCAATACAACGAATATGGAATTCTCGAAAGGGGAGGGTTTGACCAATCTGACAACGATGAGATTTTCGGTAATTTTAACGGACAGGTCAATATCACCAAAGACCTTAAATTAACCGGTATTTTTGGTGGTACAATCGCCAATAATGGCAACTTCTTCAGGCGAACTAAAGTAAACTATTTGCCTTCAGGTGTTTACGGCGATGATTTGACCGTGCTGGACAAAAACAATAAGTCCCTTTTACTGAACACGCAATTATTACTGGAATATACTAAAACGATTAAGGAGCATAGCTACAAGATATTATTTGGTGCATCCAATGAGAATTTCAGCGGCAGGGGCTTCCAGTTACAAAAGACTCTCACAGATCCTACACTAGGTACTGCGACATCAGGTACACTGATTGATGCCATCAACTCAACAAACAGCATCGCGAACGACCAGAATAGTCTAAATTCCCTGTTCTCCAGAATAAATTATTCATACAAAGGCAGGTATTTATTTGAAGCTACAGTGCGTAATGATATCTCTTCAAGGTTTGCCAAAGGTAACAGGGCAAGTGTTTTCCCTTCTGTTAACCTGGGTTGGCTTATTAGCGATGAATCTTTTATGCAGCCGTTAAAAAGTAGTATCAGCAACCTGAAATTTCGGGCTACCTATGGTATTTTGGGAAATCAAAACGTTGGTGCCTATCAATACCAGACTACCTATTTTAATTACCCAAGTGCTTATGGTTTCAACAACCAGGCTGTCGGCGGTGCACGTTTCAGACTAAGTAACAGCGACCTAACCTGGGAAAAAGCGGCCACGCTTAACTTTGGTCTTGATCTTGGCTTCTTCGATAATAAGCTGACCGGATCATTTGATTACTTTAACAAAACAACCAAAGACATTCTTCAGCCAAGGTATGATGTGCCTGCTCTATTTGGTGCAGCCTTGCCAGATTATAATGTAGCAAAAGTTCGCAACAATGGTTGGGAAGCACAGATAACCTATAACCTCAGCACCGGCGCCGCATCTCATAGCTTTAGTTTCAATGTTGCGGACAGCAAAAATAAACTACTGACATTGACCGGCGGTACATCCGAGCAAATACTTAATCAGGATGTTTTCCAGCTCATTAGAAGGGTAGGAGAGCCCATCACACAATATTATGGATACCAAACCAACGGCTATTTCCAAAACGATGCCGACGTGACCAATTCGCCCAAGCCGGCAGGTGCAAACGTAGGGCCAGGTGATATTAAATTTAAAGACCGCAATAATGACGGAATTATCGACGATAAGGATAAAACTGTGTTAGGCAACCCATTTCCACGTTATACATTTGGCTTCACCTACAGGTTGAACTACAAAAACTTCGATTTCCAAGTGTTCGTACAGGGCGTTGGCAAAAGGGACGCCTTCCTGCGTGGAGAACTTGTTGAACCGTTCCATTTCAATTACGGTGCTACAGTATACGACCATATGACTGATTTTTGGACGGCAGAAAATCCCAATGCAAGGTATCCTCGCCTGGCGGCGGTTGGGTCCGGATCAAATACAAACAATTGGCGTACAGGATCTGACATGTATAAGTACAACGCGGCCTACGTCCGGTTGAAAAACCTTAACATAGGATATACCTTCCCGCAAAGCATCACCAGAAAGGCAGGAATGGAGCGATTGCGCATCTCCCTGATCGGGCAAAACCTGTTTACAGTGAGCAAACTTAAGTTTATAGACCCCGAAACCACAGAGTTTGGTAACAATGTGGCCGTTAATGCCAGCTCCAATAGCGCACGCAGCTATCCACTGCCTGTATTTTACGGTGCTGGTTTAGATATCACTTTCTAAGGACATAATATTAAAGCATAACAAGATGAAATTATTACATATCATATTGATCGCAGGGCTGATGGTTGTTAGCACAGCAGGGTGTAAAAAGCTTGACCTTGAGCCAACCGACAGGTTTTCCGAAAGTAATTTTTGGACAGTAGATGGAAACGTATATAGTGCCCTGAACAACAACTACAATGAAATTGACACCAGCAGTACGTTTTTTTATAATGAGGCAACTTCTGATAATGCATACAGTACATCAGGCGATTATTCCCTTGTTGCAAGTGGTAACGCGACCTCCTCACAGGGCAAGTTTTTGAACGACTGGACAGCGTATTACACAAATATTAAGTCCTGCAACGTGTTTCTCGCAAAAGTTGACCAAAATACAACCCTACCTGCCGCTACCCTCAACCGCTTGAAAGCAGAAACGCGTGTTATCCGCGCTTTGGCCCATTTTAACCTGGCAAAGTGGTTTGGAGATGTACCTCTTATTGATAGGGATATTACTCCAGACGAAGCCAAGGGCATCGCGCGTAGCCCGAAATCTGCCGTCATCAAATTTGTACTGGACGAACTGGAAGCAGCTGCGGCAATCCTGCCTGCTAAAGAAGCCATTCCTGCGAGTGAAAACGGTCGGATTACCAAAGGTGCCGCGCTCGCTTTAGAAGCCCGCGTTTTGTTGTACGAAGGAAATCGCATGGCTGAAGTTATAGCCGTTTGCGAAAGGCTCATGAACCAGGGCAGCGTCAACGGCCAATACAGCCTGGTGTCAAATTACAGCGACTTGTTCAGCAATCCCTCTGTAAATAAGACTAACAATGAGGCCATCCTTTCCTTGCAATATGTTCCATCTGTACGTACCTGGAACGAATTCTTTGATTTTGCACCGCGCTCAGTTGGGGGCCGCGTAAGTGGGATGTCGCCCACGCAAGAACTTGTCGATGATTATATTACACTCAACGGCAGGGGCATCAGAGAAACGGGATCTGGTTATGATGAAAATAATCCTTATGTCAACCGTGATCCGCGGTTAACCGCTACCGTAGTGTACGACAAATTTAACTGGGTAAAGCCTGATGGAACTACCAAGGTTATCTATATCAAACCAGGCAGCGATCCAGATGCTTCCCGACTGGACGAATACAGCCCCTCCTCGCAGGCTTCGTCGCCTACGGGATATTATTGGCGTAAATATTTTGACCCGATTGCCTTATCTTCTTTCACCGCAGGCTCCAACCTTCATTTGATCAGGTATGCAGAAATCTTACTTACGTATGCCGAAGCCAAACAAGCCCTGGGGCAGATGGATGAAAGCGTTTGGAACAGGACTATCAGATTATTGCGCCAGCGCGCAGGTTTTACCGATGCTGCAGCTTTAAATTATCCTGGTCCCGTTACTGACATGACCAACATTGTCCGTCGTGAACGCAGGGCCGAACTTGCAATGGAAGGTTTAAGGACCGATGATATCCGACGTTGGAGGATCGCTGAAACCACTTTAAATGGTTATGCCCATGGTGCAAAATTTGGCGACCCGGCTGTAGATAACGGTTATATACGGGCCCAAAGAAGAACATTTACCGCTAAGGATTATCTTTGGCCTATTCCATCGTCAGAAATAGGGCTCAATGGTAATCTTACCCAGAACCCCGGCTACTAATGGTATTACCAGATATGAACATGAAGCTAAAAATCGGATTTTTACTCGCGGCAGTTGCAGTCGCGTCCTGCAAAGTCAAACAGGAAAATTTGCTGCATTATGTAGATCCAAATATTGGTACTGCACACAGCAGGTGGTTTTTTTATACCCCTGCTGCTGTGCCATATGGTATGGCCAAACTTGCGCCTTCTACCAATGGGCACTATGGAAATGCATCTGGATGGGAAGCCGTGGGGTATGATACCCGCCAGAATTCCATAGAGGGTTTTGTCCACTTCCATGAGTGGCAGGTCGGCGGTCTAAGTTATATGCCCACCGTAGGTGATTTGAGAGTAAGGCCCGGCGACCTTGAAGGGCCAAACCATGGTTACCGGTCAAAGTTTGACCGTAAAACTGAAGTGGCAGAACCCGGATACTACAAAGTAGTATTGTCAGATTACGGCATTACCGCCGAACTTACAGCTACCAAGAGGGTTGGTTTCCAGCGTTACGGTTTCCCTAAGAATGACCAGTCGCACATCATATTAGATATTGGGAATAAACAGGGCGAAAGCGGTGAGGTGACCGATGCCAGTATCAGAATGATCGACGATACCCATTTCGAAGGTTACGTATTCACTTATCCAAAATACGTTAAAATTTATGATCCTCAAGGGAAAGTTGCGATGTTTTTTTACGGTGAGCTCAACAAAAAGCCACTTAACATCACAGCATTCACAGCTGGCACTGTCCAGCCCAATACAAATTCGTCCAAGGGCGTGGGGGCCGGATTAGTGCTCAATTATCAAACAACCGATAAAGAAATTATTGAAGTGAAAACTGGCCTGTCCTACACTTCAATCGAAAATGCTAAAGTGAATTTTGCGGCAGAGGCCGAAGGTTTGTCTTTTGAACAAGCAAGGAAAAACGCTCAGCAAACCTGGCAGCAGGAACTTGGCAAAATCAATGTTGAAGGAAAAAGCGATCAGGACAAAACTAAATTTTATACCGGGCTTTTCCATGCACTATTGGGCAGGGGCATTGCAAGTGATGTTAATGGTGCCTATCCAAAACACGGTGGTAGCATCGGGCAGCTTCCGGTACAGAAAGATAAAACTTTGAAGGCCGAGTTTATCAATACCGATGCCATTTGGGGCGGATATTGGAATATTACCCAGCTTTGGGCATTGAGTTATCCAGAATGGTACGGCAGTTTTGTAAACACCCAATTGCAACTTTACAAAGACAGGGGCTGGTTTGGCGACGGTATCGCGAACAGCGAATACATCTCTGGAGTGGGAACTAACTTTGTGGGACTTGCCATCGCTGCGGCTTACAATTCAGGCATCCGAAATTATGATACAGCGCTGGCGTATCAAGCAGTTAAAGCCAACGACATGAATTACAAAAACCGGATACTTGGTGCCGGCAAGCTTGACACGAAGGCCTTTCTGGAATATGGTTATGTACCCCATCTGGAACAAACTGGTCGCGATTTTGTAACCGATTCTACCGGCTCGAACTTTTCAGGATCACATACCCTTGAGTATAGTTTTAGCGCCTATGCTACTGCACAGATGGCCAAATCAATGGGTAAAACTGCAGATTATCAGCTGATGATTAAATATTCAAACGGCTGGCGGGCCTTGCTGAATCCCCAGCACAAAGTCATGCAACCAAAACGTGCAGATGGAACATTTGTTGATAAATTTGATCCTTACCAACCATGGCGCGGATTTCAGGAGGGTAATGCGGTGCAGTACACTTTCTATGTACCGCAAAATCCGGCTGGACTTGTAGAAGCTATTGGGCAGGATAATTTCAACAAACGGCTGGATAGCATTTTTACAGTCTCAGAGAAATCTGCCTTTGGCGGAGGCAAAACTATCGATGCCTTTGCGGGCATCAACGCCATTTATAACCACGGTAACCAGCCTAATCTGCATATTAGCTGGTTGTTTAACTTTTCGCGCCAGCCCTGGTTAACACAAAAATGGACCAGATTAATTGGGCGCGATTTTTATGGTACCGAACCCATTCATGGTTATGGTTACGGACAGGACGAAGACCAGGGGCAATTGGGATCATGGTATGTGATGAATGCCCTTGGCCTTTTTGATGTCAAAGGTCTCACCGATGCCCGGCCGATTATCCAGTTGGGAAGTCCCTTGTTTGATAAAGCCACCATCAATTTAGGTAATCAAAAGATATTATCAATAGTTACCAAAAATAATTCAAAAGATAACCTATATGTGCAATCCGCAACCTTCAACGGATCGCCCCTTGATAACTGTTGGTTATATCGCGACGAATTGATGAAAGGTGGCGAGCTGATCTTCACTATGGATAATAAACCTAATAAGGACTGGGGCAGTAATGTTCCACCGCCTTCGGCTCAATAAAAAATAACGCATTTATTATATTTACGATACCAAATATCAAAATCTGATCAATGAATAATATACTCAAAACCTCTTTACTAGCAATAAGCTTAATAGTTAGCGCGTCCTCTATCAATGCGCAGCAAAGCATTACTTACGGAAAATACGTCAACACTTTTATTGGAAGTTATCCGCTTACTGATCCAAAAATCCTGGGATATCAATTGCCCAAAGACTGGCGTTCCTGGGCGGGGCTTACCTTTCCCGGTAGTTCAATGCCCAATGCTATGGTACAGCTGAGCCCGATGACAGAATATGGTTCAGGAGCAGGATATGAATATGAAGATAATATCATTTATGGTTTTACCCACACCAATAAAGGGCATTGGAATCTTTGCAATATCCCACTGATGCCTGTTTGGGAAGGTGGCATAACCAGTTCCAAAGCTGCCATTGCAGTTTCCAAAAACACCATAGAAGGAAAGGGCCGTAATCCTGTGGATTTCGGGTCAGTATTCTCCCATTCGAAAGAGAAGTCTGCACCCGGATTTTACCAGGTATATCTTGATAACTACAAAGTCACAGTCAGCCTGACCTCTACTTTGCGCTGCGGTTTTCACCGGTATGATTTTGCCAATACGACAGGCAGGCAAATTATATTTGACCTGGGCAGGGCCAACAATAAGATTTCCACATGGGAAATAAAACAGGTAGGCAAAAATGTTTTGCAGGGAAGTCAGCAAACAGGCGAGCGCATTTATTTTTATGCGTTGTTGAATACTGAGATCGCCTCCGTTGACAAAACCGACGATGCCAGAGCCGGAGGATATGCCCGTGTTAAATTGGCTAATGGCAAAAATGTCCCGGTAGAAGTTAAGATAGGCTTATCCTTTGTGAGCACTGCTAATGCCAAAGAAAATCTGGAGAAAGAGGTTGGTGCTAAAAGCTTTGAGGAGATTCGTAATGAAGCGTCACACACCTGGGAACAGGTACTATCAAAAATTCAGGTAAAAGGTGGCGATGAGAAGCAAAAGCAAATGTTATATTCCTGCTTGTACAGGTCATTACTTTGGCCAGCCTTGCGTAGTGATGTAAATGGCGAGTATACCGATGTAAAAATGCAACGAGTTCAATCAGATGATTTTAATTATTATACTGAGCCCTCGCTATGGGATACCTATCGGAACAAAGATGTTTTGTTAGGGTTGATCTCCCCAAAAGTAGCCCTTGATGTGATTAAGTCTATGAAAGACGTAGGTGACAAAACTGGTTTTATCCCTACATTTTTTCATGGTGACCATGGCGCATCGTCCATTGCTGGTGCTTATCTGCGCGGTATAGATAATTTTGATGTAAAGGGTACCTATGCGATTCTACTCAGAAATGCCAATATTTCGCCAGGGGCACGACCACACCTGGCAGAATATATTGAAAAAGGTTATATCTCAGATCCCGACATTGCACATCCCGAAGTGGAGACCAAAGCGAATGCCGGTGTCTCCAAAACTTTGGAGTATTCATATGATGATTATTCTCTTGCCCAAATGGCAAAGAAATTGGGTGATACCACAAATTACAGGATTTTGATGGCACGGTCTCAGAATTACAAAAACATGTTTGATCCTTCCACCAGATTTATGCGTGGAAGGTTAACAAATGGCGATTGGATTAAACCTTTTGATCCTACTTTTCCATACTATGAATATATGTATAGGGAGGCTAATGCCTGGCAGGTGTCCTTTTTTGCGCCGCATGATATGAAAGGATTGATTAAACTATATGGCGGGCCTGCAGGGTTTGAATCTAAACTGGATTCGTTGTTTACTTTACCTTGGAACCCAAAACACATTGCCAGAAATGTTGAGACCTTTATTGGTCAGTACTGCCATGGTAACCAGCCAGATCACGAAGCTCCATTTGCGTACACGTTTATCGGAAAGCCTGAGAAGACGCAAAAGGTACTGGATAATATATTGAATAATCTTTATGGGATCGGGGATAAGGGATTAGCACTAGCAGGAATGGATGACGCTGGTGAGATGTCTGCCTGGTATGTGTTAAGCTCAACCGGCTTGTACACTTTCTCTGCAACTGATCCTGAATATTTAGTTACCGCACCGCTTTTTGATGAGGTGAAATGGAATACCAATGCTGGTAAAACTTTGACAGTAAGTAAACCTGGAAAAGGAAGGGGAATTACTGGGATAAAAGTGAATGGGAAGTTAAACCAGGGATACTTTGTGTCGCACGATTTATTCCGCAATGGCGGGCAGGTAGTGATAGAAACGAGGTGAGCGCCTGGCTTATTTATTTACCACCAGGGGCTTTCCTTTTTCAACAATATAGGTGCCTAGTTCTACAGCTTTTGTTTCTCCTATATTATATGCGGCATGGGCAACACCGGCCGGAATAAAAAGTGTACCACCTTCTTTAACGACTACCTTTCCCTGTCCCGCTATTTCATAAATAAATTTGCCTTTGAGTACATAAATAACCTCTTCACCTGGGTGGGTGTGCATACCAAAAGATGATCCTTTCTCAAAGTCTATTCTTACTTGTATGGCTTCCCAACCAGGTGTACTGATATCGTGTCGTTGTAATTCAGTGCGGGTGACGTTTTGTTTTTGTGCAAAAGCAGCCTGTGGTATGGCAAATGTAGAAAGGCTTATGATCAAGGCAATCGCAATTAGTAGCCAGTAGACTACTTTCCTGACATCTTCACGGCCACTTGTAGTTGTTGTTTTTCCTGTGTACACCACCTTGGATGAACCGTTGTTTGGATTTTCCATCATTGTTATCTTAAATTGTTTGATATTCTGTTATAAAACGTTATCGTTTATACAGCAAAGATACCTTTATGATGTTCCAAGGCCTATGACCGAGTGGTTGAAGCGGACAAAGTAGGGGCTGGAATAGACAGGATCTATTTCATAGCACTAAATTATGAAAAAAGTATAAAGGTTATACTGGAATTATATGTGGTTGTACCCGATAATTATCTCGGGTTGCTCTTAATTCGACTAAAGTTTTGGAAAATTAACGTTTGCTTTTACTTCTTCAATCTGTTGCGTATGACGGTTACTGTGCGCTGAGATGAGCAAAATGATCTGATAGGCGTCATAAGTCCCAAAAGGGAGAACAGACACATGGTTGCGCAAATCGTCAGGAGTGCTGTTTACATATGCGATCAACTTGTCGCGGTTTTCCTGGAATGAGGCAAGCGCATCGGAAACAGATTTATAGCCAGCATTTGATGGTTCAAACGTTTCGCCTGTTTTAGATTTATGCGAACGGTCTTTAACAGCATTAATCAGCTGTTCATCCGTAGATTTGATTTCGCTTCTTTTGTCCGGGTTTGCAGGTTGTTTTAACGACTGGTTCACCATCTCCCAAATATTTTTTTCAGATACAGCAATGTGTTTAACGCATTCATCAATACTCCATTTGTCAACAGCAGGTTTCCATGTTAATTGTGCCTGGTTCAAGCCTTTTATTGCGGAAGAAACTCCTGCCTCAGTCTCCTTTAAAAATCCGGTGGCAAAGTCCCTTTCCTTAGGGGTTAGCGACTCATGTTTAGTTGCGGTATCCAGTGCTGTTGCAGTCCTTTTTTGCGGGGGCGTATATTTTTGTTGTGAATGGGACTGATAAAAACTCAAACTGATTGAGGCACATAACAATAGCGTAATTGTGCTCCTCCTAAATTGATCTGATACATGTTTTCTTATATTCATGACGATAAGTTTTATGTAACAAATATATTCTCACAAGCTTGAAAAGTGAGGGTGTGATTCAGACATTCTGATGGGTTGATCTGGACATCCTGCAAATTTTCATTTATTAAAAGATATTGGTACCATGAACTTAAATAATCCAATTTTTCATCCATTCGTTAACAAGGCTGATCTCCTCATATTTACCTGCAACACCTATATAAGAGTCGGGCCTAACCAATACAAATGCTGGTGAAGTATCGAACAATTTAACAAATGATTCGACGTTACTGGCAACATGCCATGTTTTGACCAATGGACTATATTCTTCGGATCTCAAACTAACCTCCCCACAATTCAACAGGAAAAGTGTGAATGACGAGGGGTCTAAAAGTTGATAGAGCGTAACATCTTTCCTTTCCATCCCTTGCGCTGATATGGAATCAACAGTGAAATCCCAGTTTGGAAGTCGGTCGCCGGCTTTCAAATGCTTCAGCTTTGCATCCTTATCTGCCAAAGCTGAACCGCTATAAGAATGAGACAATTCACCTACAACCGCAGCACCCTTTTTTTGAACCATTCCCATGCTTAAAATAGGAGGCAAGAGGGTATTTATCAAACCGTGGATAATTGGGTTTGTTGAATTCAGCAAATCTGTTGCCCTTTCGGTTGTTGACAGTAGAGATGATATTATCGGCAAGCGCTCTTCCTGATAGGAATCCAGAATCTCTTCCCTCGCAATGCCCTTTAGATAATAGGCAAGTTTCCAGCAAAGATTAATCATGTCCTGTATACCTGTATTCATACCTTGTCCACCTGCGGGGCTATGGATGTGGGCGGTGTCGCCTCCTAAAAAAACGTTGCCGACTTTTAATGTATCTACCATTCTGCTATTTATGCCAAAGCGTGAGGTCCATTGTACATCATATAATCTTCCGGGGATATGTACCACAGCATCATAAAGTTTTTGCAAATACTCCAGCGACGGGGCCTGGTCTGTTTTATTACCGGCAGGATCTGTCGCCATCATGCGGAAGCGCTGACCTGTTAACGGAAATACGGCAATAAAACCCTTTCTTGTCAGGAAAACAGACAATTCATCATCGGGGATATCCCCATCGATATGTAAATCACCTAATGCATAATTCTGACGCATTGTTATCCCATGAAAATCAACACCAAGTTTTGCCCTGGTTGGGCTATGCGCGCCCTCAGCGGCAATCAGATAGGATGCTTCGAAAGTTTCTGTTTGGCCATCAGCGTTCCTGATTGTGACTGTCACTCCCTTGTTTGAAGGCAGCTGAATAAAATCGGTCATTTCCGTCTGCCATTCTATAGTTACATTTTGTTTTTCAAGCTGTTTTCTTAAAATATCCTCGGTATCTAATTGAGGTATCAGTAAGCAGAAATTATACCGGCTAGAAATTAACGTTAAATCCACTTTTGCCAGTGTTTTTTTGTCGCTATATATTGTAGTCGCCAGCGCGCGATTACCTTTATCCAGCATTTCCTTTGCAATACCTCGCTGCTCCAATAATTCAATGGTTCTGGCCTGAACCGCCAGCGCCCTTGATGTTGCAGAAGGGCCCAACGCTTTATCTATGATCCTAACGTTTATACCCATTCTGCTAAGTTCCATCGCAGCAGTCATACCTGTTGGACCTGCGCCACTTATTAAAACAGAGTTGATTTGATCTTTGTACATATGGTAAGTTTTAATAAACAAAATACTTTTAATCGTGCTAAATTTGAGAGTGTAAGCATAGTACCAATAAGTTATTTTAGTAAATTTATCAGAATACAGATAGTTCAATAATTATCATCATAACTAATTCAAATAGAAGATTGTTTATATTTCATCTTTAGAATGTTAATAGAGTTCGTAACAACGCCACAATTTAATTTTCTGCAGACCTTCGCTGAGGTGTTGAAGGTACCAGTAGTTGACAATCAACTACATATACCAGATAATATTGGCGAAGGATTTGTCCGTCGGGTAGATATCTACCACGATTTCCGTTTACTTATACATCGTTATAAGCTTAACCAGGAATTGATATTGAAACGTACAGGTTCAAAAGATCCGGCCAGTATTATCAGTGTAATGTTTTACAACAATGAAGAGCCGGTAACACTAGTTGCGAACGATCAGGAACAGCTTAATTTTAGTCGCTTTAACGACAAGGCAATACAGATTGCATCAAACAATCTTGATTCTGTCATTACATTTCCGGCCCATTCAGAAATCTACTATACAGTAGTCGGTATTTCCACAACCCGCCTTCAGTCAATTCTGGGAATCACTGAGCCGAATCCTCTCATTGATGCCATCATCAACCCAAAAGAGTCTTTTCTCTTTTATGAAAGCATGGGGACAGACACTCAAAGTGCACTTAAACAAATCACTGCACCCCAGACCAACAATGCACTGGCAGTATTTTATTATCGGCTGAAGGCTGAAGCGATGTTATACGATGTTTTTAGCAAACTAAATAACAGGCAGACTGAAAAACACAACACCGTTAATAAGGCCGATGTAGAAAAACTATTTTTAATCAGAAAATCAATACTTGACGATCTTGCACAGCCTCCAAATCTGCCGAACCTTGCCAGATCAAGCGGTTTGAGCGAAACAAAAATGAAAGTTCTTTTCCGCCAGGTATTTGGCGACAGCGTATATAACTATTACCAAACTGCGCGCATGGAAGAGGCCGCTTACCTGCTCAGATTTAAACAGTTCTCAGTAAGCGAAGCAGGGTATCAATTAGGATTTAGTAACTTAAGTCATTTTACCCGCCTGTTTGAGCGTCATCATCAGCAAAAACCAAAGAAATTCGCATCTGGCGGATAGGACTATTTTTCTGACTGAATACGCTATTATCGGAATCACATCTTGCGGACATTTGATATAATCACTTAAATAGAAAACGAAATGAATTCAGTGAAAAAACAACCTGTTATAACAGGCCCAACAAATGGAAAGAATATATCTGTGGCTGGCAATAATTACCGTATACTGATTTCTGGCGAGGAAACTAACGGAGCCTTTGCTACCATTGATATGATCGTCCCACCGGGAGGTGGTCCCGGTCCGCATGCCCATTCCGATATTAACGAATCCTTTTATGTAATGGACGGTGAGATAGAAGTAAAATCGGAGTTTGGAACTACTATTGCAACAAAGGGTACATTCGTAACCATCCCTAAGGGTGGTGTAGTCCACGCTTTCAAAAATATAAGCGAAAACAATGCCCACTTGTTGTGCATTGTAGTGCCTGCAGGGCTTGACAGCTTTTTTATGGAAATCGGAACACCTGTCGATTTTGGTCAGGTTATTCCGCCAGCACAGTTGACTCCGGAAGCCGTAAGTAAACTGCAAAAGATCGCCGAAAAGTACGGGCAGGAAATTTACCCGCCAGACTTCCTGGACAATGTTTAAAACATATTTGATCAATTTAAGGACTTGACCCACTTATCACCTGTACCATCTTTATAAAATTCAGATGGTATAGGTCTTTTGAAATGACAACACCTTGTGTCATTTCGCGGCCATCGCTATGCATTACTTCTGTTGTAGAATGTCATTTATTTCGTCGAAAATCTGAATTGTACGATCGGTGTTGATTAAAATATAAGTTTATATCCTGCACCCCTGATACTCATCAATTGTATCGCTGGGTCATCCTTTAGCATTTTTCGTAAGTGAGACATAAAAACATCCATACTACGTGCATTATAAAAACTATCATCGCCCCATATCTTAACTAGAGGAACCTGGCGTGGAAGTAAGATATTCCGGTTTTCCAGCAGGAGTTCCAATAACGCAGTTTCCTTAAAAGACAAAGTGTAGGTGCCTAGAGGCGTAGTCAGTCGCTGGCTCACCGTATCAAGCTCACAATTACCAAATTTCTTCCGGTTAGACGATGCTGCTGCTTTTGCCTCAGTTTTGCCAAATCGTGTAAGCAAGGCCTCCATACGGATCAGCAGTTCGCCCATGTTAAATGGCTTTCTCAGGTAATCGTTGCCGCCACTTTTGAACCCCTTAATCACATCTTCGGGGAGCGATTTGGCACTTAGAAAGATGATCGGTATGCCGCTATCGTGCTTGCGGATATCCTCGGCCAGTGAATAGCCATCTTTTAGCGGCATCATAATATCGAGCACGCAAATATCAGGAGGGGAATTCTCATAAAGCTGCAATGCTTCCTCACCATTGGCGGCTATTTCCACTTCGTAGCCACTGCTTTTGAGTCCGTCACTAATAATTTGGGAGAGGGTAGGCTCGTCCTCAGCATACAATACTTTATATTTCATTGTAAGAGGGTAAATAAATGATAAAGTTGCTTCCATTGCCTGGTTCGCTTTGAACTTCCACCCGGCCCCCATGCTGACCAATAATCTGTTTCACATAATGCAGGCCCAGGCCCGAGCCTTTTACATTGTGTTGGTCAGTATGCCCGGGAATTCGAAAAAAGCGTTCAAAAATTCGGTCATGGTAAATTTTCGGAATACCGGGGCCATTATCTTTTATGGATACGCGTACCATATTTTTTTCAACCTGGCAATCAATTATGATAGCGGCCTTAGCACCACTGTATTTTAACGCATTATCAACAAGGTTATAAAACACATTGGTAAGATGTACCGGATCACCATCCACAAAACAGGGTTCCTCAGCAGGAAAGTATTTAATAGAGGCACCTTTATGGTCGTTACGCAATCGCATAGAGGATACCACACTTTCCATTCCTTGCTGCACATCATACAATTCCGTACGCAGCCTGATCTCGCCGCTATCCAGCTGATCAAGGTTAAGTACTTTATCTATGATCAGGTTTAGCCGCTGTACTTCAGTTTTACTAATGTCAAGGTAATTTTCAAGTTTAATTGGGTCGCGCTTTAGTTCAAAACGTGTAATCGCATCCAGTGCTGCCTCAATTACGGCCACCGGCGTTTTCAGTTCATGGGTCATATTACCAGTAAAAGCGATCCGTGCTTGGGTATATAGTCGCTGGCTGCGCATCATTCTAAACAGAAAGACAAAAGCAAGACCGGTGAGGACGAGCATCAGAACAGATGAAACAAGGTAATACAGCATCCTATAAACTACCACTTCATTAATCGATGGCACCACCAACTGATATGTATGAAGAAAAAAATGGAGATTATAGCCAAACTGCTGACTGCGATAAGCTGCAATCTTAGCTTTTTTCGCTACAGTTAGCGATGCAGGTTTGCCTGTCTCGTAATTATACAGAATATAAAAGCTCTTCGCATTAATGCCATTTTGTTTAAGCTCGAGTCTAACCAGGCTGTCCATCCGTCGTAGATCTATTCTGTCGTCAGCCATGATTGACATCAAAGTTTCGCCATCGTCATATGTTCTGAGGATCTTTCTTTTCCCCGGTATATACTTGTCATTGGGTATTCGCAAACTAATATCTACAATGGTGCTGTCATCTTTGATCTGCGAATTGTAGCGGCTTGCAATATGCCTGTAGCGCATACGCGTGTAGGCTTGTTTAAATTGCAGCCACTCGGCCGAAAGAAAAAAATTGCGAAAGTTTTCACTTTTTTCGTGCCCTTTTCTAACGCTTAGATAGTCACTTTTACGCGCAGCGTTACTAACAGCCTGATCAAGATCCCGTTTAACCTGTATCTGTTGGGCGCGGAATAATTGGATGAGCCAGGCAGCCTGCAACCCAACAATGGCCAGGATGGCAAGCGCTACCAGAGGATATGCATATCGGTTAGAAAGCCATTTCATGGTACTAAGATGCTAATAAATTAGCAGGCCTGAATATGGAATGTTTACGATTTAACCTTAATTAACCTTGCTTAACTAGCCTTAACCGGCGCATAGGGTAGGTTTGTTGAATGAAAACGATCATTATATTTCTCCTGTTAATCATCCCTGGCCTGGCGTATTCACAATTGCATTTAAAAGGCGAAGTAAAAGATGCTGATGGTCACCTGCTTGATGGGGCAACATTAACACTTATACGCAACCAGAAGCAGACCTCCCTGGCGTTTGCCGACCTGGGTAAATTTAGCCTGAGCTTTCCAGGTCCGGGTAGCTACACAATATATGCAACCCTGGTGGGCTATAAACAGGTTAAAATGGATGTAGAACTGCCAAAGGATAGTATTTTGATGGTCATGCAGGCGGATAGCAAACAGTTAAATGAAGTCACTGTATCTTTTAAACGGCCATTGATTGAGCGAAAGGTAGACCGCATTAGTTTCAACGTGGAGAACAGCATTCTTGCCACCGGGGGTAGCACCTGGGAAGCACTTACCAAAGCGCCCGGAGTTCAGGTAAATGCAAATAACAACGTTACCGCCAACCGGAAAAATGTACAGGTTTACCTTGACGGTAAGCCACTGCAGCTGTCTGGTGATGATTTATCCGCCTACCTGCAGGGAATGCCGTCAGACCAGGTCGCACAAATTGAGGTTTTTTCAAACCCTCCGTCCCAGTTTGAGGCGGCAGGGGCTTCGGTGATTAATATTGTTACCAAAAAGCCCAGCAAACAAGGCTTCAACCTTACCCTGAATAGTGGTTTTACACAGGGCGTTTATAGTGGTTACACCGGAAATTCAACATTTAATTACCGTAAAAATAAACTGAACATTTATGGAAGTTATGGATTTACACACAGGCACACCTATCAGGACCACAACCTTTTTATAGACTATGGAGATTCCCACTGGAGTAGTCCCAACCGCAATAGCTTTCAGTCAACCAACCACAATTACCGTTTGGGCCTGGATTACCAGCTTACAGCCGATCAGGTATTGGGCTTCCTGGTAACTGGCAGCAGCCGTTCCGGTGGTTCTGAAGGACATACCATAACCAATGTGACCAGCCAGCAAATGAAATTGGATTCCACACTCATGACAGACAATTATTCGTCGTCGTCGGGAAATCAATATGCATATAATATAAATTATAATATCAAACTCGATTCTGGCAAAAGCAGCCTGAACATTGATGCAGATTATTCTCCTTATCAAAGCAATGTAAATGCCCTAGCCGATAATGTTTCGTACCTGTCCGATGGTAGCCAGACTTCAAACAGCTTTCATATCTATACCCCAAGTTCACAGCAAATAGATATTTATTCGGGAAAGATAGACTATAACTACAAAATTGGGAAGCGATGGGACCTTGGTTCAGGTCTTAAATACAGCAACACAAAAAGTATCAGTAAATTCGACTATTATAACCGTACTGTCCCCTCATTCACAGAGGTACCTGCTAACAACAACCATTTCAATTATCGCGAAAATACGTCGGCAGTCTATACCAGCATATCCGGTGCCCTTGGTAAATGGACCTTGCAGGGCGGAATGCGTGGCGAACTGACGCATACAAATGGATATTCGGTTACCATTGATTCGCTAAACAAACGCAGGTATTTCAAATTGTTCCCAACAGTTTTCGCCCAGTATAAGATCAATGATGATCACGCTTTACAGCTAAATTATGCCTACCGGATCCAGCGACCAGAATATAACCGGTTAAACCCAGCAAAGCGGTTTACTTCGCCATATAATGTTTATGTTGGTAACCCAGGTTTGCAGCCGGCATTTGTTCATAACGTTGAGTTAAGTTATACCTACAAACAACATTTTAGTATTACCGCGTATTATACATCAACGCATGATGTGTTCACAAACGTGGACGTTCAGGATAACCAAACAAAGGTCTACTATGGTACTCAGGCCAACCTGGGTTTAAGTGTAAATACTGGAATAAGGCTTTCAGCACCTTTCCATCCGGCATCCTGGTGGGATCTTAACTCTGGTGCCGAGGCTTTCAGGCAGCAGGAAAAATCGGATTATTTAACCGGGAGTTTCAACTATCATATTTTCTCATACTCCGCATCATTAAATCAATCGTTCACTTTGAATAGCAAAACAGGGTTAAAAGCCGAGATCAATGGCCTTGTTGACGGACCGGGGATCCAGGGAGTTTATCGTGCTACTCATGATTCAAGACTTGATGCGGGTGTTAAGACGAATATTATGGGCGGTAGGGGAACACTGCGTCTGGCGGTGAACGATATTTTTAATACCTACAGCAACATTATCCGAGTAGACTATCAGGACCAGCACAGCTATTTCTTCCATCAGGTAGAGAGCCGCACCTTAACGCTCGGGTTATCCTATCGCTTAGGTAAAAATGTTGCGGCTTCCCGTAGTCGTAGTACTTCAAGTGAGGAGGAGCGCAAACGCGCGCAATAAAGACCGGTGCTGAAAAATAGGGTAAAGATAAATCAAAGCCATTGTCAGAATTTGTTTGAATTGTATAAATTTGTATATGGCAATAACAGCTGTTAAAAAGAATGCGGGACAGTTTAAGGTAGCAGAAATTAATGAAGGTAAATGCACGCTGGAATCTTACAGCAGGCGTGATTTTTATAAAATCACTTTGGTTACCAAGGGATCGCCATGCAGCTTGCGCTATGGTGCATTGCCAGATATTAAAATTGATAGACCAGCATTGGTATTCCTCAATCCAATTGTACCTTATACCTGGTCAGTGCCAGAAATGATAGTTCCAAGCGCAGGCTATTTTTGCGTTTTTAACGATGAATTCATACGTACCAGTGCACAGTTATCGGGCATTGCAGACCGCATGTTCTCCACTCAGGAATCTCCAGTATATTTCCCTGACAACGTTACAGAGAAATTTCTGGCAGAGTTGTACTCCCGCATGCGAGCTGATGCAGACAAGGATTATGCGGATAAAGGCGAATTATTCCGAAGTTATTTGAGCCTGGTATTTCATCAGGCTATACAGACCCGTACTGTGGGAAGCACTGTAGATAGTCCTGTTCCGCGTGTCGCCGCGGAATTTATCCGGCTGCTTAACCTTCAGTTTCCGGTCGATCTGCCATTACAAACTATAGTACTCAGGAAACCAGTAGATTATGCCAACCGAATTGCAGTACATATTAACCATTTAAATACTGCCGTTCAAAAAGCTACCGGAAAATCCACCACCACACATATCAGTGAACGCTTGTTCGCAGAAGCTAAATCACTGCTGAAATACACAGACTACAATGTCGCTGAGATTGCATCTGGTCTGGGCTTCGAGTACCAAAGCTACTTCAACAGGTTCTTCAAGAAGTATGCAGGCGTTTCGCCAACCGAATACCGTAAGAACTTTGAAAAGTATAAATAACCCTTTGAAAAGTCTTCGTTTCTAAGCTGTCGCGTTGCTAGTTTTGCTTTCATAAATATGCTAATATGGAAACAACATCAAATTTTAAAAAGACTTTTTTACTAGGTGGTGATCTCGAGGTGAACCGTATGGGTTACGGCGCTATGCGGATCACTGGTCCGCAAATATGGGGCATGCCAGAAAACCCGCAGAACTCGGTAGACGTGTTGCAAAGGGCGGTTGAGTTGGGTGTGAATTTTATTGATACCGCAGATCAATATGGGCCTTTTACATCCGAACAATTGATTGGTGAAGCCTTGCATCCTTACAAGGATGATGTGGTTATCGGTACCAAAGGCGGCCTGGTGCGTTTTGGCCCATGGGCTGATATCAATAATGACGCCAGTCCACAACACTTGCAAGATGCCCTCGATGGTAGTTTGCGCAGGCTCAAATTGGATAGGATAGAACTGTACCAGCTACACCGAATAGATCCGCAAGTTCCTGCTGAGATCAGTTTCAACTTTCTAGCGAAAGCTCAGGAACAAGGCAAGATCAGACATCTCGGATTATCTGAGGTATCAGTTGATGACATCAAACTCGCCCAGAAACATTTTAAGGTGACTTCGGTGCAAAACCGCTACAGCGTGCTCGACCGCCAGTGGGAACCTGTTTTGGAGTATTGTATATCTCAAAACATTGCCTTTATCCCCTGGTTCCCGATAGGAGGAGGAATGGTCCAGCTGGAAGAACAGCTTAAAAGTATAGCAGACCGTAAACAGGTGACGATGCATCAGTTGGCTTTGTCCTGGCTGTTACACCATTCAGATAACATTCTTTTAATTCCAGGAACCTCCAGTATTGCGCACCTTGAAGAGAATGTTTCAGCTTTGTCTATTCAATTAGATGCTGAAGATATGAGAGAGCTAAACGGTTTGGTTTCAGTGCAGTAATAAAGATATAAGCATACCTGCATTTTCATTCCCCTAAATTGGCATCGGTTAGCTCGCCAATTTAGGGGAATTTTGTGGATATTACGGCGAATCCTTAAAGCAATGAATGACAGAATAAAATCCATATCCATCATTTTGACGCTAGGAATTCTGACGGCTATCGGCTCCATATCAATTGATATGTATTTACCTGCTTTTGATGTCATGGCCGGCTTTTTTAAAGTACCACTCGCGCGGATCGAAACCACGGTTTCGTTATTTCTATTCGGAATGGCCTTTGGCCAGATATTTATTGGTCCTATATCAGATGTGTGGGGTAGAAAACTGCCCCTTCGAATTGGGTTGGCAATTTATATCCTCAGTAGTATTTGCTGTATATTGACTAATTCGTTCGCGATATTTCTGATCCTGAGGTTTGTTCAGGGATTGGCCGGAAGCTCATGCCAGGTAATATCGAGGGCACTGGTAAATGACCTCTATCATGATAAGAATAGCACACATGTATTTACGCTGCTCCAAATAATCATGGGTGTATCGCCGATTCTTTCACCGATGGTGGGCGGTACGCTAGCCAACGTAGATACCTGGAAATACCTTTTCCTGATTATGGCGATTGTTTCGGGAATAGGAATGTTAGGCTGTTTAACAGTTTTGCCCGCTGGTAAATCTCCTTTAAAAATCAGAACCTTAAATTTTAGGACATTAATGGCCAGCTACGCCTATTGCGTTCGCCACCCGGCATTTGTAAATTATGCTTTGGTGAGATCTATAAGTAACAGTGCCGCATTTTCTATGATTACAGCCTCTCCGTTTGTTTTTACAAAACTATATGGATTAAGTAGCAAGCAATTTGGTTTTGTTTTCTCAGGGATGGCTATCGGGATTATTTTTACCGGAATGATCAATACCCAACTGATCAAGCGTTTTGACACCCATAAGATCATCAAATTTGCAATCATTTTTCAAATGGTTACAGGCTCATTGATGGTGACTTCGCTTTATTTTAGAACTTCTTTTATGGTGCTGGCGGGCTTGATATTTATTTTTATAGCGATGCTTGGTTTAATTTTGCCAATTGCTACTTCGTTGTACATCAGAGCTGTTCCTTCTCATGGGGGTGCAGGTTCTGCACTGCTGGGAACTCTTAGTTACCTCTCAGCATTTTTAATTACGCTACTGCTGAATATGTTATTTAACCAGACGGCATATCCGATGGTTATCACCATGTGGAGTTGCGCTGTTGTGGCTTATTTTTGTTTACAGTATAGTAAGGCGCTTACTGCGGCGCCTTACTGCTGATTGTCACACTTGTTTATAAAGTTATGTTTTTACCATTCCCAGGTACGTTGTTTCAGAAACCCGTTTTCCATCTGCAGACACAAAAAACATATAACAAAAAAGGTCTTGTCCTGTGATGAACTCAGTTCGGGGTATTATGCCGCCTAAATCACTTCTTAAAGCACCATTATGCAATAAATAATTCCGTCTGTTAGAACAATACACTATAAGCCACGCTTTGTCATCCAATTGAGTAGATTTTGCAGGAAGAGGATTGAGCTCCCATTTGAATTCCAGCATGCTGTCTTCACGGTAAATAAGTTGCGTATGATATCCCTCTTCCGTTGACTGCAACGGCCTGCTAAATTTTACCTTACTGAGCTCAACCTGAATATCTGTTTCACTGCCTTTCACCGCATTTACAAGGTGATAGGAAGTTGCAGCATTCAGGGCGGTCATTTTCTCATTTTTCCGGAGTTGGTAGCCATTTTTAATCGCTGCCGCCGCCCCCTTCAAAAATTGTTGTACTGCTTTAAATCTTCCGCGTTGCTTCACTTGTCCTTTGGACTTTTTAGCATCTTTGTTAATCACTGGACGTGACTTTACCACAGGAATGCCCTTCCATGAAGAGCAAACCACAGGACCTACCGGGCCCCTCAGATCACTAAAAATTGATTTTCTCTTTTCAACTGCCATATTCTACCAGATGAATTGTCCTAAATAAACACTGTTTGATATAGCGCGTCGGTCGTTTGAAATAAAGGAAATGTACACCTCGGCAGTTATTCCCTGCGCAATTCCTGACAGTACCAACTGATCCTTACCCCGGTTTCTTTGTGCGCCGGCGGTAGAGAAACGTGCCTCGTTCAGTTCCGGCAAATAGGCCAGTAACATTACCTGATCAGTATAGTGCGTATTTTTCTCTTCCGTACCTGGGTTCCAGTGGAACTCGAAACCAGATTCGATAACAGTCACTCCAACATCCTTCGGTAATGGCATGCTACCTCTTGTGACCAACCAGTTGCCAAAATTTACCTTACGTTCAGGATATTTGCCTGTAACTACTTCTTTCCTGAAGTGCGAAACCATTGCGTTATATTGGTTCTGTCCCTTTTTTTTAGCCCATAGTTCGTAGCCAACTACTATAAAGCTTTTTAAAGGCTTTAAGATCGCATTCGTGAATGTAGTGTCGGACTGGGTGTTCAACTGATTCTCACTGGTAGGTTTGTAACTTACTGATCTTACTTGACTAACAGTAGTTATGCCATTTTTTTGCTGGCTGTACACGTTATTTCCGACTTTGCCGGACCAACCCATTGAGGGCCCATTTTTCACTATTGCCATACTATTTAGATTTAGGTTTTTAATTATTAATTTTTACTTTCAAATTGATAACACCTAATCCAAACGGATGTACTATCGCATGTACGGTAGAATAATCTTATGTTTCAGTGTGTAATGTTGCCTCTTTTGCTTCGCCATAATTTTAGTGGGTACAAATATAATATCAGAATCTGCGTTTGTCAAGCATTTTTTTATATTCTAATTAGAGAATAATTAATGGGGTATACGTTTGGGATATTTGTTATTTAAAGCTTAATATTCTGTGTTTTTTGTAAGCTGAAATGCATACAACATGAATTTAATATTCTTTGTGTTCTGGCTGCCCTTCGACGGTTATTACTGATGAATAAATGAATTGAAAGCTATTGATATCAGTTCAATCGGCGCTTATAGATAAGCGTCCTTTTTAGTCCCTTTGTACTTTATTTTTGGCATATACATTTTTATCGCGGTTTTACGTCAAATATAGACCGTGTTTACCCTGTGTTTACCCCCGGGGGTAAACACAGGGTAAACACGGTCTATATTTGTGCTATGTTTCAGCTAACGTTGGTCAGACTATCCAGTGGGCACCTCGTGTTTTTAATCGAAAGTTATATATAAGTTGCATCCTCAAGTGAGAAATCTGAAATTGCCCGTTTCAATTCTTCGAGTTTACCATGTATACAACATCCTATAAAACTTAAGTTGACTATACGGGTTTATAAATTATGTAAGGCATTCAAATGTATGGAGGCAAGAAAAAATATGAATTGATGGACATTTTGGTTTCTGGTGGCAGTATTGCGGGCCCCACTTTGGCTTATTGGTTAAATCGCTACGGTTTTAAAGTTACACTGGTCGAGCGTGCGAGTGAGCTACGTTTAGGCGGGCAAAATATTGATGTTAAAGGGCCTGCGCTGGAAGTAGTGAGAAAGATGGGGCTGGAAGACAAAATACGGGCCGCGAATACGACTGAAGTAGGACTCAGGTTTGTAAATCATGTGGCACTGCGAAAAAAGCGGACGAATGGTAAACGAATATCTATAGATTTACAGGAAAGAATTACACCAATTTAAATAGGATTTAAATGATCAACCTCTCTGACTTCATCAAGTCAAAAATTGCTATCGATCAAACTGATCTGGCAAACATTCTATCCCATTTTAAAGTAAGAAAGGTAAAAAAAGGCCAGTTAATCTTGAAACGTGGTCAAATCGCCTACCAGTATTATTATATCAATTCTGGCGTGTTCCGTTTCTTTTTCGGTGATTTCGAAGAGCAGTTAACTGCCTGGATAGTTTTTCAGGATGAGTTCTTTACTGAAATATCGAGCCTTAGTCCGCAAAAACCCACAAGGTTTAATATCGAAGCCATAGAGGACTCGGAATTGTATTATATAGACATGGCTGACATGGAAAAGCTGTATAAACAATTTCCGGCCTGGCAGGAATTTGGAAGAATTACCTGGGAGGCGATGGCCGTAAGGATGATTGATCAAATCATAACATTTCAAACCTTATCAGCAGAGGAGAGGTACCTGGCATTGATAGCTAACTCCAAAATAATACAGACTGTTCCTATTAAACATATAGCTTCTTATCTGGGAATAACCCCAAACGCCCTTAGCAGGATCAGAAAAAATATCAAATAGATTTATTAACTACCAAATGGTAGTTTACTCAGTTTATCTTGCCCGTAGATTTGCTTCATACCTAATGGAGAATAAATGAAAAAGCTAATACTGGTAGCTGGAGCTACAGGAAACCTGGGACAGAGGATATGCCGGGAATTAATTAAAAGAAAAATACCTGTAAGGGCAATTGTGCGTAACGGAAGTGCTCAGCAAAAGATAGATGCGCTGGCGGAAATGGGCGTAGATGTCTTTAATGTTGACCTTGCTAATGAGCAGGAGCTGATTGGGGCGTGTAACCAAGTATCTTGCGTGGTTTCTGCTTTGGCAGGTTTGCGTGAGGCAATCCTCGAAACTCAAACTAAGTTATTGAATGCAGCAGTTGCCGCAGGTGTCCCTCATTTTATACCATCGGACTTTTCATCCGATTTTACTCTTATGCCTGCTGGCGAAAACAGGAATTTTGACCTGCGTAAAGAATTTCATCAGATACTTGATAACAGTCAGATGCGCGCGACATCGATTTTTAATGGTGCTTTCTCAGATATCCTGAGATATAACACACCGCTTTTCAATGTAAAGGAACATACCGTCGCCTATTATGATGATAAGGCCGAGTGGAAAATTGATTTCACTACCATGGATGATACTGCTGCCTTTACCGCGATGGCAGCACTGGATGAAACTGCGCCGAGATATCTGCGGATCGCCAGTTTTAGTGTGAGTCCAAACGATTTGGTTGCTTTGAGCGAAAAGCATAAAGAATTTAAATTTCAATTGATCAACATGGGTTCAATGGAGGGTTTTTCGGCATACAATAAAATACAACGTGCAGCAAATCCAGAAGGAGAGAATGAACTGTATCCAAAATGGCAGCAGTCGCAATACCTGTATAGTATGTTTTTAGTGCAGCATCCTGAAATAAACAATGACCGATATGAGGGACTGAGCTGGTCGCCGGTTGAAGCGAACATTTAATAAACAATCATGAACAACAAACAAAAAAATATAGCCGATCAGTATTCAGATGAAGAACTGATCAAAAGCTGGCCGGGATTTGAAAATAGATACGCAACGGTTAACGGAGTTGAGTTACATTATGTGGACGGCGGGAGTGGTGTACCTATAATATGTCTGCCCGGATGGCCTCAAACCTGGTACTCTTATAGTAACATAGCGCCCGTACTTGCGCAAAACTACCGGGTGTTGGTGGTTGACATTCGTGGAATGGGTAGCTCCGGCAAACCTGAATCGGGTTACGATAAAAAAACAATGGCCAAAGATATTTATGAACTTATCAAGCAGCTTGGATTAGGGAAAGTGCATTTGCTTGGACATGATATTGGCGGCATGGTAGCCATGAGCATGGCTTTTAATTATCCTGAAAGTGTAGAAAAGCTGGTGTTGATGGATGGTGCACATCCCAGTGAAGGAATGTTACAAATGCCTTTAATACCCGCATCAGGTGCTTTCAAAAAGAAAATGACCGGTGAGGCGCAGTATGTTTGGTGGATGGGTTTTAATCAGGTAAAGGAGCTGCCAGAAAAATTATTGGAAGGAAGGTTTCAGTATTTACTGGATTGGCTGTTTGCTTACGTAATGATAGATGAAACGAAAATGACCGCGTTTGAAAGGGATGTTTATGCCTCGGCATATAATCAGTCGGAGAGCATTCGTGCCTCGAATGCCTGGTATCAAACTTTTACTCAAGACATTGAAGATGGTAAAAACTACCAGCAGCTCGATATGCCCGTTCTTGGTATTGGTAGTAATGTAAGTTATAATTATATTAAAATGGGTTTGCCCTACGTGGCAAAAGACTGTAAAGTTATAGGCTTGCTTGACAGCGGACATTATATGAACGAAGAGCAACCAGAGAAAGTCTTGGAAGCAATTTTACCATTTTTGAATAGTGATAGTGAGTCATTAACGATAGAAGATTCTATAGCTGTTGGTTAGATAGGCAAATATTTCAATCAATGAAAAGCCGTTTTTTGATTAGAGAAGCGGCTTTTCATTGCATAATAATTGAACTTGCCTGGTTGATACCAGACACATCTGAACAGGATGGATTTAAATCACTGGGTTTTCAGTGGATATCAAAAAACCGCAACCATGCAAATCAAGGAACTTTTCCTCATCCGGTCTGATTAATTCCAGATAACGTTGCGAACTGAAAACTTTCCAAATGGAATCCACATCATCAAACCATAGTTCGGTAATGCCATCATATTCTGGAGCTGGCAACCCAGGTATAACCACCTGGAGGGAATGACATTGTATATAGGCACGGACATTTTCTTTAACCTCGGGTAGGGAAGCAAACAGTGGTGCATGTTTGGTTTTGTGGTACGAAACGAAATCTTCATGAGAAGTTCCTGGACGCCTGCGTAAAAGAATGCTGAATTTGATCATATTTTATAAATTAGTTGATCAAAGGTGACTTATCCTGTAATTCTTAACCGTTGACTTGGGTTAAGAAATTTATTTCCTCAATAATCTTTTGCGAAGCCTGCTCAATGATTCAGGCTTGATACCTAAATATGAGGCCATTTGGAATTGCGAAATCTGGTTAAACAATTGGGGGCGGGTTGCTAACAAATGTTGGTAGCGCTCCTCTGGCGACATAAACTGAAGCATCTCCACGCGTTCATTCAATTGCAGGTACACTCGTTCAGCAATAATACGGCCTACCTTTTGCCATGTTGATGAAGATGCATATAGTTGCTGTACGTCTTTGAAAGCGAATGTAATAACTTCTGAATCCTGCATCGCCTGCCAGTAATAGCGGGACGGTGTTTGAGTAAGGAAACTTTGATAGTCTACCATAAAATTATCTTCCTCAGTAAACCTGGTATTGATCTCGTTGCCAGCCAAATCAACGTAAAACATGCGAAAGAATCCCTTGGTAACAAAATATAAATTGTTACAAACATTGCCCTGTTCCAACAAATCGGTCTTTTTCTTTACCGCTAAACTGGTACCACTTCGTAGCAGATCAAAATCTTGCGCTGATACGGTAGTGATCTTATTGATAAAAGCTTTAACTCTTTCCATTGATTGTAACTGCATATTTAATCCTGCTGGCTCTCAGTTGAACAGTATAATAGAAGAAATGTGTTTTTTATCATCCTAACCTTACGGCAGACTTCACCAGCATTCAGCAATTTCGCCCTGCTTCTGATAGTCAATAGTCCTAAATGCTTTACCAATTGCTCTGCTTCTGCAGGGCTAAGTGAAACGTGCATGGCCAGGTTTTTTAAAAATAAATCGTACATGATGCGGTGATGGAGTTGTATTATTTTCTATGAAGTTTAATTTAATCATTTCTCGCAAACTGATAAAGTCACATTTACAGAATTTGTAAAAAAGTTCAAATTTTTATAAAACTAGTTTTAATATTTCCAGAGCTGTATTTGATTCCTTTACTATATAAATAAAAAGATCAAATATGAATGGGATAGAAATCACACACGAAAATATGGATGCAGCGGAAGCATCCATACCAAAAAACACGCCATTTCTAATGCTTAACCTACTCCGGTTCAAAGACCAGGCAAGTTATGGCCCAGATGAAGATTTTGAACCGTCCAGCGGACGTGAAGCATATTTTAAACGTTACATCCCTGCATTTATGGAGCTTTCTGCCTCAAAATTAGAGATACAACCCTTTTTCCTCGGTAAAGTTCTGGCAGGACTTGTTCTTGGAGAAGATGAAGACTGGGAAATTTGCGCATTGATATCGTATCCTGATTTCCAATCGTTCAAAGCCATTGTGGGATCGGAAGCCTATAAATTAAAAGCACTTCCTCATCGACTTGCCGCCCTGGCAGACTTAAGACTTATGGCTGCGGTTGAGGCTGATCTGGAATAAAATCATTATTGTTGTTGGATAGGAGCTGATATTGAAGACTGGCTGGTAAAAGTTAATTAATCAACAATTCGAGAAATTTGAACTGCTTCAATTGAGGCAATTCAAATTTTCATCAATAATAATTTCAAAAGCACATCAATTTAGTTACCTGGGTCCTTTGATTTCTCCACTGCATCCTGAACCGACTGTGGTAAGTTTGACAGTAAATTATAACCTGTTTGTGCCTCGATGTCCCTGACCGTCGTGATATATTGCTTCCAGTCGGCATTGATGGTATTCGCATTTGGCGTATTGATAGCAATGACGCGTGTGCCTGCGGCAACCCTGTTGATATCATTATCGCCTTTGGAAAGGATGACTACCACTTTCCAAACATTTGCTGGTACATTAATTTTTCCGCCATTGATAGAAGTTACAACTGCCGTACTTGCAGAGCCGATTCCGCCGCTACCATAGCTACCCATGATAATATAGGCTTCATTGCCGCTTGCGACTTGCGTCCTAATATAGTTTTCAAAATTACTCCATGTTTTCTGGTTATTATTTGGCGCCTGGGGGATCATATTGGTCATTAGGAAGGTAGCTGCATTCGCTTCAGTTGAACTTGTACGATCGGCACTCGGGCAGTTGTGCCCGCGGTCGAACCCTGACCCCTTATAACTGGTACTCTGCGCCTGGTACCATCCAGTAGGAAGATCCGAATAGGAAGCAAAGCTATCGTTGCGCGGCACAGCACCTGTGAAATTCGAGGCGTCCAGGTGCCAGCTTACCCAGTTAGGACGGCCCTTGGTCATGCTATAACTTTCTGTATAATAATGCATATCAATCAAATAGTTTTCTGCAACAGTGACAGAGGTAGTTGCGTCAGATGGATTGCCGAGCAGCAGGTTAGAGTTGTCTCCGCCTGCAGGAGGTGCATCAGCACCTGCAACTGGTGTACCACGTCCTGCGCTTGGGGTAGAGGTGTTGGTGGTATCTACAGGATCTGTGTCTGGCGCTCCTACAATAATACCCGGATCACCTTTTCCCTTAAATGTGATATCATCGATATTGATGCGTGTTGTACCGGCCTTTTTAATCTGGAAACGGACTTTAGACGTCGCAGTAACGCTGAATGAATCAGTCACCAGAACGGTATTCGATTCCGTAATGTCAGAACCTAGCTGGGTAAAAGTATTTCCTCCGTCGGTAGACATTAATAGTTGCCAGGTGGAGTTTGCATCAGAACCGAATTTCGCATGTTTTATATATATGGTGGATAGACCGGAGATGTCGAAATTCATTCCTATATATCCAGTTCTCAATCGGAGTGATTTGGCTCCGTTTTTTGCATCGGTTGCAAGGTTACCAATCAAAGCATCGCTTAAAGTCCATTTTCCGGTGGTTAGTTGTATGCTGTCGATTGCATAGCCGCCTTTAGTGCCCGATTCAAAGCCCTCGGTAATAAGATAGGGGGCAGGTGCAGGGGTCGTAACAATCGGATTTTCGGGATTAATGGCGGTTTTCTTAGAGCAGGCCGAAAAGGATATAATACCCGCAAGCCCGCAGGAAAAGATTATATTTTTGATAGTCATAATGTATTGGATTTTTTCTCCGGTAGATGGAGGTGAGGTTTTTTAAGGTGAGGTGGCTTAATGTAATAGGTAAAACTATCACAAAAATATGTATTATGTCGCAATAATTTGATTAAAAGTTATCACCAATCTTATTAGAAAATAGTATTTAAACCGCCCGTATATCCTCAACTGGAATTTTGCGAACGACCGCTCGCGACGCTTTATGATGAAGGACAGATATGATATTGCAGACCATCATTGGCGATATTGTGATAATCAAAACGCGCCGGTTTATTTGCCGGCGCGTTTGATTCTGCAATGTATCTTTGCAGGAGTTAGATGATGTAAGTCACTGACTGTTTAAAGGGTGATTAGGCATTAAATCCACCGTCAATCGTAATCCATGATCCGGTGATCTGTTTCCCTTCTTCACTGGCCAGGAAAGAAACAACACCCGCCACATCGTCACCGGTGCCGTAATTAGGCAACGCCATCCTGCTGCGGAGGTAGTCGGCTTTTTCGGTATTATCTGGGTTCATATCTGTATTTGTTGCACCAGGCTGCACAAGTGTAACGGTAATTCCCTTTGGTCCAAGGTCTCTGGCCAATCCGCGTGTGAAACCCTGTAAAGCCGATTTGCTCATTGTATAAAGGGTGGTTTGTGGCCCAATCGCATTATCGCCCATATTACTACCAATTGTGATGATGCGCCCACCACTTTTGAGGTGTTTCACAGCTTCAAGTGCAGCTACGTAAACAGCTTTAACATTGACGTCCATCAACTGGTCGTATTCTTCAACAGTATGTTCATGGAAATCTTTACCAATGAAGATGCCAGCGTTGTTGACCAATATATCAAGGCCACCGAACTCGGCAACGGTTTTATTTACTGCATTTATAATATCTGCTGCTTTCGCGCTGTCTGCACTTATTGCCAGTGCACGACCTCCGGCAAGGTTAATCTCGTTTGCTAATGCTTCTGCTTTTTCTGCAGAACGGGTATAGGTAAAAGCTACACTTGCGCCATCAGCTGCTAAACGACGAACGGTTGCCGCACCTATTCCACGGCTACCACCTGTTACTAATGCTATTTTATTCGCTAACTTTTTCATTTGAATCTAATTGTTTTTGTACGATGACACAAAGCTAAATTCAATATTGCATATTTGTATGCAAGCAGCAAATAGTTAGGTACTAACAAATTAGTAAGTAATGAGAAAAGTGAACTCAACCAATGCGATAAATGAAAAACGCATCATTGATACATGCGACATGGCAACAACATTACGCGTAATCGGTGGGAGATGGAAACCTGCGATCTTGTGCAGGCTGGTATCTGGTACAATGCGTTACGGTGAGCTGAAAAAATCTATTGAAGGTATTTCTGAGCGAATGCTGGTAACTCAGCTTCGTGAACTGGAATCCGATGGCATTGTAAATAGGGTGGTATATGCAGAAGTTCCGCCGCGCGTCGAATATGTGATGACAGCCTTAGGCCATACGATGACGCCTATGCTAAACGCAATGTCTGAATGGGGTGGGGTGCACCGCAGTTCGCAGGAGCAGAAAATTAATGCGGAGCTAGTGGAAGGGTAGACTTATCAATGCCTACACTATTGTTTGGGATTTACCAGATGATCGGTCGTCCTTAATTTTCTGACGGTGCTGAATACCCCACTCTTTAAGAGACGAAACAACGTCCTGCAATGTGTTGCTATAAGGTGCCAGCTCGTACTCTATACTGACTGGATATCCGGCGGTTACTTTTCTTACGATGAAGCTGTTAAGCTCCAACTCCTTTAGTTCATTTGAAAGTACCCTTGCAGAAATACCGGTTACCTTCTTTTGAATCTCGGAAAACCGATTGTTTCCCCTTGCAATTGATATAATAATCATCAGTTTCCATTTGCCGCCAATAGCATAAAGTGCATCAGCCACGGCGGTTAATATAACGGTGCATTCTTCAGTAAACTCTTTATTTACAACAATAGCGTCCTTTTCATCTTTCATGACCTGTAATTTTTCTTATTGGCTAATATTGAATAAATCTGGTGTTACGTTGTAAAATAAGCATATTATGGTTTTTTACAAAATGATACTGCAAGCGCATATAATGTTTGATTTTCAATAGCGAAGAAATCCGGATTAACCAGTGTTTTTCTTCGCTATCGTTGGGAACGATCTTGAGGATAGCCGAGTCCTAATTATCAATATTTCTCGTCTCAACTATCACAAAATATCCTATACGATCCTTTATCTTCCACTTCGCATGATTAAGCACATATGTGTCATTGTATCTGACACTGTAATCTGTGATGAAGATCTTACCGTCATTTTCCCTAATCATTTTGATTTGCGAGAACGAAACCCCCGTAGCATCATTACTATTGATATTTACTTTATGCTGTCCGTTCAATGTGAAATATGTTTTTACCTGCGAGGCATGCCCATTAAACTCTTCCTCCAATTGCCGCCTGCCAGAAATATCTGCTGCCAGAAAGTCGTTCATATAAACTTTGTAAGTTACATCTGGTGTGAACAGGTCCATTTGTTCCGAAATTTTTTTTTCGTCCCCTAACGATGCATAGTCATCGATCAAACCTCTTAATTCTTCTTTAATTTTTAACGTTTCGATTGTCATAATTTCCATATTTATTACCGGCAAAATTACGTAGTGCCTCTTTACCATTTACCCATCGTAACCTAAAGGTTAGTAACTTGAATGTACTTGCTGCATTAAAATGTTAACTTCAACCGCCAGAACACAAAATGGAATGAAGCTTAAAATTACCATTGCAGTTTTTATCATTATTTGTATACTTACCAGCGTTTTTGCATTTTCCCGCTATGTTGTCCGTGAAAGTGAGGCTTCATTGCTTTTCTCATTTAAATATTTTGCAATCCCGAGTCTGGTAATTTTAACGCCCTTGTGCTTTATCTTTTATCGTTCCGTAATCCTGCCCGGTGAGGTGCATATAAATCATGGTTTCAAAAGAACAATTAAAATCATTCAGAGTGCACTATTGATTTCACTTGGGCTTTGCTTTTTTGTATTGGTCACCTTACACGCGATCAGATTAATTACCAATGAATTTCTAGGTTATAAAACAGTATTCCTGAAAGCCCACGTAGTAAGATCTTACAAAACTACGCGCCACGGAAATGAAAGTTATTATGTAATACTGCAGGACAAATCGGGTAAAGAAACAAAGCTTACCGTAGAAAAACTGTATAAAAATGGTACGGTTTTCAATGGTTCTTTTAAACTTGGCTATTGGGGTATTCTTTTTAGAACTAAATAAATAAGTATTACAGAAAGTAATGATAATTGGGTTTCGGCGATGCGGCAAATTTTAGCCCTTTGTTCAAAAACGCAATAGGCATAAATCCGTCCGACTACAGAAAGCAAATCTGATAGGATATTATTCCTTTTCCCGAACAAATAATGTGCTGTCCGTGAACTTTTTATCCGTAGTATTCATGTCCATGCACCTGTATAACAGGGCAAAGTTTTTTTTTATAATTTCACAATAGGGGCAGCGAAGGTCTGTCTTACTTTCGGGCATTACCAGTTTGCCTTTTTCAATCCATGCCTTGTAAGCGTCTATAGAATTATTTTCCTGGTTCCATTTACCTTGCCAATCATTAATGTCCACATACTTCCGGCCATCGTACGAGATGATAAGGTGTCTTTTCTCCTTTTTATTTACCCATCGGCCTTCAAATAATTTTTGGGAAACCTTCAACTCCGCTTTTGTCTGACCAAGCATGTTAATGCTTAATAGCATAAGCGCTAATGTAATTGCAATACTACTGCATCCGCGTGGATATATCATACCTATACTGAGTAAATTTGGAAATTTTATCATTATATTTGAGCTTAATGTAATGTCGTAATAAGATTTGTATTAATTACATTAATCTTTTTAAAACAATCAGTTGTCAGTTAAGCTTCGATAGTATATTCAGCTATTTATGGAGACGAGTTTTTAAAAAATATAAACCTTGGATATCCCACCTGAATCAATCATTAAATTTTCAAAATGGAAGGTAGTGTGGTTTGCTGCCATGATTTTTGTTATGGTTGGCGGCATTATCTCGCTATTGCAGGGCGGCAGCATAATCAGTTATGTGATGGCTGTATTTGCGATTGCATTCGGCATAACATCAACCTATGTTGAATACTGGGATTCGTTGCTCATCAATAAACCTCAATTGATCATCAGTATTGATGGTATACAAACTAATGATGGTAAATTTTATGAATGGAATAAAATCTCAAATGAAAGACTTCAGCCGCTTGGTTCTGTGAAACCAGCCTGGTTCCTGTGGTTTGAAACACCCGGCGGGAATCATAAACTTCAGTTGAATGGTCTCGACAAAACTCCGGAACAGATTATGAATCTGGTAAAGGAATATAAACTGCGATATTTAAATATAGCCGTTGATGAGAAAGCATAAACTCTAAACAAAATTTATTTATCCGTAACTTGATCTGTCAATTTATGGTAGACAGTTAATAAATGAACCTATCTGCTGCTATAAAATTTCAGCGAATCATTTCCGTTGTTGGTACTAAAATTGAAGTAGCAATAATATTACACAAATTTCCTTATTATTTATTTTTATAAGATAAAAAAATTAAAAATTTATATCTTGCCATCTGTTTATAAACAATAACCAATATAAACCCAGACCGTGGAAGATTTATTAGAAGACGATATTCAACGTTTAATTGACGGACGAAATTCTGTCGTTGAATTAATCTATTCCAAATATCACATTAAGGTCTATAACCTGGCCATGCGATTTTTAAAAGATAAAGATCTTGCAAGCGAAATTGTTCAGGAAACGTTTATCAAACTTTGGGTAAACCGTGGCAAGCTTGATCCCTCCGGGAATCTCTGGTTATATATTTTTGTTATTGCAAAACGATTATCTCTAAACAAACTGCGGGAAATCAATAGGTCTCAGAACCTTTTTGAAAAACTGGTCAGTCGTATTGAGCGCATACATAATCCAACCGAGGACACTATTTTGGAAAAGGATTTATTGAGCTTTACGGAAAAGATAATAACTACACTGCCCAGCCAGCAACAAAAAGTATACAGGCTAAGTCGTGAAGAGGGCCTAACCCATAAAGAAATCGCTACAAAATTGCATATATCTTCCAGTACCGTTAACAACCAACTTACTGATGCGCTTAAAAAGCTTCGCACGGAGTTGAAATATTGCGATATACTTTACCTGTTAGTTTTGCTGCTGAAATAAAAAAAAATCATGTTCCAATAGTTAACTCTCTCTTTTGCGGTGTTCTGTTTTAAACGGTCTTTTGAGGGGCATATAAAACAACATCATGACACAGGAAAAGTTAAGGGAACTATTACTGCAATATTTCGAAAATTCCATCAGCAAATCTGATTGTAAGGAATTGTTGAATTATTTGGATGCTGTAGATCATCAGGAGATCGCACCCGTTATAGATGAGCTTCTACTGTCGCTGCCTGACACAAACAGGTTGGAGCGGACGGATTCTGATGCCATCTACAACGCGATACATTCTGATCCCCGTTTTTCTGAAATTGACAAAACTGTATACAGGTGGGGCGGCATATCAAAAAGATGGTATTTTGTTGCAGCCACAGTATTTTTATTCATTTCGGTTGGCTTGTTGTATTTCAAAAGTAGAGACACGGAACAGGACACAAAAACAGTGGCAACAAGATCCCTATCTTCGATCACCATTAAGCCCGGTAGCAAAAAGGCGACACTTACTCTGCCTGATGGTGAGGTAATAGATCTTGAAGCCCAAAATCAGGGAATGTTGCATGTAAACAGCAATGCCAATATTCGAAAAGTGAAATCGGGCCAAATTGTTTATCAATCGGGACAAACATCTGACAGTGATCCTGGTATTCAGAATAAGCTTAGCTTTAATGATCTGAAAACCCCAAAAGGTGGCGAATACCAGATTACCTTAGTAGACGGTACTCGTGTTTGGCTTAATTCTGCCTCTTCACTCCGTTTTCCTTCGGCATTTTCTGGTGGAAGGAGACAAGTTATTCTGAGTGGTGAAGCTTACTTCGAAGTAGCCAAAAATGCCGCAATGCCCTTTGTAGTGAGCATTGGTCAAACAGAAATTCAGGTACTGGGTACTCATTTCAACGTTTCCGCATATAACGATGATGATATCACCACCACTACACTTCTTGAGGGTTCAGTACAGTTAACCAATGGTAAAAACCAGCGCATCCTCAATCCGGGGCAGCAGGCGGCCATCAGCAAAAGTTTAGGAGGGATTCAAATATCACAGGGTGATATCGCACAGGCTATGGCCTGGAAAAACGGGTATTTTCGCTTTGATGATCAGGATATCAGGGGTATTATGAAACAGGTGTCCCGTTGGTATGACGTTGAAGTGGAGTTCAAAGGAAAAGAAATGAACAATAAACAGTTTGGAGGAACATTTTACCGTAGTAAAGGTATAGCCGAACTCCTCAGCCATTTAGAACAATTAGACAATAATATTCACTTTAAAATCATTGGAAGGAGGATCGAAATTATGGAATAATTTAACTATTCCAAACGATGTGACGAAGAACCAGGAGCGTTGGCCCGCCCCTGGTCTTGGGCCTAAGCCAAGCCAGATCGTTTGTTTCAATTGCATAGCATACAAATTAAACATTAAATCTAACATTCAAATGTACAAAAAATTTACTGCTTCAATAGGCGGCAGGCAATCTTGCTGCCTTTTAAAACCATTACTGATCATGAAGTTAACGTTTGTAATGCTCGCTGTGACCTTTATGCAGGTTTCTGCTGCAACGTATGCACAACGAGTCTCCCTTAATGTTAAGAGGGCAACTATTCGTGACGTGTTTGAACTGATACAAGCTCAAACCAAGTATGACTTTTTATATAAGAGTGATGAGCTGAAACCAGCAAAGCGAGTTAGCCTGCGTGTAGAACGGGCTACGCTACAGGAGGTGCTGGACCTCTGCTTTGCTGATCAGCCGTTATCTTATAAAATAACCAATACCACAATTCTTATTAGTTCAAAACCAGTTCGCAAACCTGTCCAGATAACTATTACAGGCAAAGTGACGGATACCAAGGGTGAACCGCTTCCTGGTGTAACTGTCAAAGAAAAAGGCGGGCAAGGTAGCGCTATAACGGACGGTAATGGTCTGTATAGAATCAATGTCAATGACAATGCAATATTGGTATTTTCCTATATAGGGTTCAATACCCTCGAGGTCAGAGCTAGTGGAAAAACGTCCGTTGATGCGGTCATGCAGGATAGCAACCAGGGGCTGAACGAGGTTGTCGTAATCGGCTACGGTAGCCGTGAAAAAAAGGACGTGACGGGCTCAGTTGCAACTATCACAGCCGCACAGGTCCGGGACTTGCCGGTCGCCTCTATTGATCAGAAACTGGTGGGGCAGATGCCCGGAGTGCGTATCAGCCAGACAACT